>Ga0307371_100005_pt1 | contig 32599 bp, 39 predicted proteins | sample AAT_RA_Trp2_MT_FD_197176 | JGI IMG/M metagenome (GOLD analysis project Ga0307371, IMG submission 197176) | Metatranscriptome of enriched activated sludge microbial communities from anaerobic digester in WTTP, New Holstein, Wisconsin, United... | ecosystem: Engineered > Bioreactor > Anaerobic >...
CTAATGCCCCTGTAGCTCAGTAGGTAGAGCACGTCCTTGGTAAGGACGGGGTCACCGGTTCAATTCCGGTCGGGGGCTTGAAAAATGACGGTACTCTATGAGAGAGCATATACTTCTGGAATGCCCGGTTTGCAAGAACAGGCTTTATTCCTCAACGAAGAACAAGAAGAAGCATACCGAGAGGCTTGAGTTGAGGAAGTACTGTCCCTATTGCCGCAAACACGAAGCCCATAAAGAAGTCAAGTAACCGTATTTATTCCAAGAAAGGACCTTGGTGCAGGGTTAAGGTTAGGAGCGTCGGTTAGTGGTAAACCACCGGTCTCCAAAACCGGAACTGCAGGTTCGATTCCTGCCGCTCCTGCCAGAATTTCATCGGCGCGATAATGCGCCGTCAGTTTTAAACCGAAGATTACAATTTGTCATGGCCAACGTATTCAGCGCATTCGCAAAAATTCCCGTTTTCTTTAGAGAGGTCAAAGGGGAGATGGTCAAGGTCACCTGGCCCACACGCCAGGACTTGATCAGCGCCACATGGATCGTTCTTATCGTGACGGCGATCCTGACGGCATATATTGGTGCGCTGGATTTCGTATTGTCCAAAGCCGTTGCTATCATCCTCAAATGAATCCCGTCAGACCTTGCGATAAATGTATTTTTTCATTCCGGGGCCATGTTGCCATGAGGAATGCTTTTGGTGTCGTCGGTTCGTATCGGTGGGAGGCCTAACGGGATGAAAAAGTGGTACGTTGTTCATACACAGACCGGATCTGAAGACAAGGTCAGAAAAAGCCTGGAAGGCCGGATCGCCTCCAGCGGTTTAAAAGACCAGATGGGCCGCGTCCTGATCCCGACAGAACAGGTTTCCGAAGTCCGCTCCGGCAAAAAGAAGATCAGCCAGAGAAAATTTTTCCCCGGTTATATCCTGGTCGAGATGGAGCTGAACGAGAATACATGGTTGTTGGTGCGTACGACCCCGGGGGCAACGGGATTTATCGGGATGGGGAAGCAGCCGTCTTCGTTGACTGCCGAAGAGGTGGACAACATCATGAAGCGGACAGTCGAGACGCAGGCCAAGCCTTCTCCCAAAGTGCATTTTGAAAAAGGCGAATCGGTCCGCATCATCGAGGGGCCGTTTCTGAATTTTAACGGCTCGATCGAAGAAGTGAACCCGGAAAAGCAAAAGATCAAAGTGAGCGTATCCATTTTCGGCCGCTCGACCCCCGTAGAATTGGAATTCTGGCAGGTAGAGAAGGTATAAAATTTAAAGCCGCTGCCGGAGAGGCAGCGGCCGCAGAGAGTCCCGAGAGCAGTCCTTTAGCCCGTTGAAGGACAGAGTCGAGGGAAAAAGGTGAAGACATGGCGAAAAAGGTAGTCGCACAGATCAAACTGCACGTTCCGGCCGGTCAGGCCAATCCTGCGCCTCCCGTCGGCCCGGCCCTCGGCCAGCATGGTGTCAATATCATGCAGTTCTGCAAATCCTTTAATGAGCAGACAAAGGACAGGGATGGCATTACCCTGCCCGTTGTCATCTCCGTTTACGAAGACAAAAAATTCGATTTTATCATTAAGACTCCGCCGTGTTCGGTCCTTATTAAGCGTGCGGCCAACCTCGCAAAGGCCTCGGGAACAGCCGGCAAGGAGAAAATCGGTACCGTGACCAAGAAGCAGGTCGAGGAGATCGCCAGGCAGAAGCTGGCGGATTTGAACACGACGGATCTTGAGGTGGCCAAGAAAACAGTTGCAGGCACTGCCCGCAGCATGGGCATCGATATTGTGGAGTGATCCATGTCAAAGAAGCATAGCAAAAGATTTGAAGCCGGCGCCAATCTTGTAGATAAAACCAAAACGTATGCGCTCAAGGATGCGATTGCTGTCCTGAAATCCGTCCCAAAGACGAAATTCGATGAAAGCCTTGAAGTTTCCTTCCATTTGCGCGTGGATACAAAGAAATCGGACCACATGATCCGCGGGACTGTGGTCCTTCCTCATGGGACAGGCAAAAAGATCCGCGTGGCGGTCTTTTGTAAAGGGGAAGCCGAAAAACAGGCCCAGGAGGCAGGTGCAGATTATGTCGGCGCCCAGGAATTGATCAACAAGGTTGCCGGCGGATGGATGGATTTTGACAGCGTCGTGGCGACGCCTGACATGATGAGGGATTTAAGCAAGCTCGGCAAGGTTTTGGGGCCGAGAGGATTGATGCCCAGCCCCAAGACGGGGACCGTGACTCCGAACGTAGGCCAGGCGATCCGGGACCTCAAGGCCGGTAAAGTCGAATTCAAGGTCGATAAGCAGGGCGGCATCCACGTGGCGGTCGGTAAAATGTCTTTCAGCGAAGGGCAGCTGTACGAGAATGCCTTTACCTTAATAGAAACCGTTAAAAACGCAAGGCCTGCTTCAGTCAAGGGTGAGTTCGTGAAATCGATCGCGCTCTCAACAAGCATGGGGCCTGGATTAAAGGTCGGCGCATGAACGTCATGACGAAGAGGATCGGGGAGATTTATAGGAATCTAGTCGGCTTGGAGATCAGGCGGCGGTTGGACCATGCCCAGGATATCTTCCTTTTGAATTATCAGAAGATGTCTTCCGCCGAGATGACACAACTGAGGAAAGACTTGAAGACCGTGGGGGCCAGCATTCTGGTCGCCAAGAATTCCTTTATGCGCAAGGCTTTTGAAGAAACCAAGAAACCGGCGGACGCCGTCCGCCTTGTTGATGGGCCGATGGCCATGGTTTTCGTCAAGGATGATCCTGTTGCGACGTCCAAGGTCCTCGTGAATTTTGCCAAGCAGCACGAGGCCCTGAAGCTTTGCGGCGGATTCATGTCCGAGAGGGTCCTGAGCAAGGCAGACCTTGATTTCATCTCCAAGCTTCCTTCCAGACAAGGCCTCTATCAGCAGGTCGCATCTGCTTTGAATGCACCCATAAGCAAACTGGCGATGAGCCTTAACCAGATTGTGACGAAGCTGGCGTATGCGCTCAATGCCGTTAAAGATCAGAAAAAATAATTTCAACTCTTAACTTGCATATCCTAGGAAAGGGGAGGTAATCACATGGCAAAAATCGAAGACATGATCAAGGAAATCGAATCGATGACCGTCCTTGAATTGAGCGACCTGGTGAAGGCCATCGAAGAGAAATTCGGCGTGACGGCCCAGGCGCCCGTGATGGCGATGGCGGCTGCTCCGGGAGCAGGCGCAGGGGCGGGAGCGGCTGCAGTGGAAGAGAAGACCGTCTTTACGGTCGTGCTCACCAGCGCAGGCGCCAACAAGATCGCCGTCATCAAGGAAGTCCGTGCGATCACCAATCTTGGTCTGAAAGAAGCTAAAGACCTGGTGGATGGCGCACCGAAACCCGTCAAAGAGAGCGTTCCAAAGGCTGAAGCCGACGAGCTCAAGAAGAAGCTGGAAGCCGCCGGAGCGACGGTGGAGCTGAAGTAAATCGGGTCGGACCTTAAATCATCCGTTGAATGCGGAGACTTGAATGAGCAAAAGAAAAAGCTTTGCCAAATTAAGAGAGATTTACCCGATGCCGAATCTCTTGGACCTGCAACTCTTGTCTTATGAGGAGTTTCTGCAGGCTGATGTCCGTTCCGAAGAACGGAAATCCCTGGGGCTGCAAGAAGCGTTCCAGGAAGTTTTTCCGATTGAGAGTTTCGACAAAAGGTTCCGTCTTGAGTTTGTCAGTTACACCCTCGGCAAGCCGAAATACTCCGTTGAAGAATGCCGCCGCAGGGGAATGACTTTTGCGTCGCCTTTGCGCGCGAACCTGCGTCTGATCACACCCAACGACGTTAAGATCCAGGAGGTCTATTTCGGGGAGCTTCCCTTGATGACGCCGACAGCCTCCTTTATCATCAATGGCGACGAGCGGGTTATTGTGAGTCAGCTGCAGCGTTCCCCGGGCGTTTGCTTTGAAGAGGAACAGCATCCTACCGGCAAAAAGATATTCTACGGCCGCATCATCCCTTACCGTGGGGCATGGCTTGAATTCAAATATGATTTGAACGAAGTTATCCTGGCCTATGTGGACCGCCGCCGCAGTTTTCCGGCGACGCAGATCTTGCGTATCATGGGGTTCTCCGGAGATGAAGAGATCACAAAAGCCTTCGGCGATGTCCCTGAGATTGCCAATACCCTCAAGAAAGATTTTACCAAGAACAAGGAAGAGGCCCTTATTGACTTTTATCGCAAGATGCGCCCGACGGAGCCGGTGACGCCGGAAGCGGCCGAGGAGCTGTTCTATCGGCTCTTTTTTGATCCCAAGCGCTACGATATCGCCCGTGCCGGCCGTTTCATATTGAACAGAAAGCTCGGCATGGGCGTTTCTGTCGATAAGCGTATCCTGGATGCCGAGACGGTGATCAAGGTGATCCAGTATCTCGTGGGTCTCAAGAAGGGCGAAGGCGAGATCGACGATATCGACCATTTAGGTAATCGCCGCGTTAAGACCGTGGGTGAACTCATCCAGAACCAGGCGAGGATCGGCCTGGCAAGATTGGAAAGGTCCATCCGCGAGCGTCTGGCGATTTTGACGGATGCCGACGCGGTCATGATCTATCATTTGATTAATTCCAAACTTTTCTCCAGCCAGATTCGCGATTTCTTTGCCAGGAGCCAGCTGTCCCAATTCATGGACCAGGTCAATCCCTTGGCAGAGCTGACCCATAAACGCCGTTTGAGCGCGCTGGGGCCGGGCGGATTGTCCCGTGAAAGGGCGGGGTTTGAAGTCCGCGATATCCACCAGTCCCATTATGGCCGTATTTGCCCTATTGAGACGCCTGAAGGTCCGAACATCGGGCTGATTGCATCATTAACGACCTATGCCAGAGTCAATGATCTTGGATATCTTGAGACGCCTTATCGTAAGGTTGACGACGGCCGCGTCACAAAGAGGATCGAGTATATTACGGCGGATCTTGAGCTCAATAAGTCCATGGCGCAGGCCAACAGTCCCCTGGATGAAGACGGAAGCTTCCAGGAGAAGGACGTCATTTGCCGCCTCAGGGGCGATTTCCCAAAATTACCTCCCAAGAAAGTCGACTTCATGGATGTATCGCCGAAACAACTGGTGTCCCTGGCGGCATCCCTGATCCCGTTTTTAGAGCACGATGACGCCAACCGCGCGCTGATGGGTTCCAACATGCAGCGCCAGGCGGTGCCCTTGATGATCACCGAACGCCCGTTGGTCGGCACCGATATGGAGCAGAAGGCCGCGATCGATTCCGGCGCCGTCGTCATCAGTGAAGAAGATGGGGTGGTTAAGGCCGTCGATGCCAATGCCATCACCATCAACAATAAGGTCTATGAACTAAGGAAATTCAAGCGTTCCAACGCGAATACCTGCGTGAATCAGAAGCCGATCGTCAATCTTGGCCAGAAGGTCCGCCAGGGCGAGGTGATCGCTGACGGCATTGGCACCAAGGACGGCGAGTTGGCCCTGGGCAAGAATCTCCTGGCGGCTTTTATGCCGTGGCGCGGCTTTAACTTTGAAGACGCGATCCTGGTCAGCGAGAAACTCGCGAAGGAGGACGCGTATACGTCGATCCACATCGAGGAATTCGAGCTGGAAGCCCGGGAGACACGCCTGGGTAATGAAGAGATCACACGGGACATCCCGAATGTTTCCGAGGAGGCGCTGCGCAATCTCGACGAAAACGGCATCGTGCGCATCGGCGCCGAAGTCGATGCCGGAGATATCCTGGTCGGTAAGGTCACGCCAAAAACGGAATCCGAGCTGTCTCCTGAAGAGAGGCTGCTGCGCGCGATCTTCGGTGAAAAGGCCGGCGATGTGCGCGATACCTCCCTGACGGTCCCTCCGGGGATCGAAGGCGTGGTTATCGATGTGCAGATCTTCCAGAGAAAAGAGAGAGGACGCAAGTCCAAGGAAGACAAAAAGAAGGAATTGGGCCAGATCAAGGAGATCAAGGCCTATTATGCACAAGAGATCGAATATATCCAGGAGGAAAAGATCAACAAGATCGCTTCCCTTCTGGGGGTCTCGAAGGCCAAGGCGTTGACCGCCGACCTTGAGGATAACGAAGAGGCCAAACATATCGCCAAATTCTTTGACGAACAGATCAAGGAACTCGCCCAGGAAGAGGAGCAGGAGATCGAGAAGATCAAGAGGGGCGATGAGCTGGCGCCGGGCGTTCTCAAAAAAGTCGTTGTCTACGTCGCCACCAAGCGCAGGCTTGCCGTCGGCGATAAGATGGCCGGCCGCCATGGCAACAAGGGTGTTATCGCCAAGATCCTCCCCGAAGAAGATATGCCTTTTCTGGAGGACGGAACACCGGTAGAGTTGGTGCTTAATCCTCTGGGTGTGCCGTCGCGTATGAACGTCGGACAGATCTTAGAGACGCATTTAGGATGGGCGGCAAAGGTCCTCGGGTTGCATGTTGCAACTCCTGTTTTCGACGGCGCCTCCGAGAGCGAGGTCAAGGAGATGCTTCACAAGGCTGGCCTGCCGGAAGACGGCAAGGTTGATGTTTATGACGGTTTTACCGGAAGGAAGTTCGACCAGAAGGTAACGGTGGGTTATATCTATATGATGAAACTGATCCATCTGGTCGATGAAAAGATCCATGCGCGTTCTATTGGTCCCTATTCTCTCGTGACACAGCAACCTCTCGGCGGCAAGGCCCAGTTCGGCGGCCAGCGGTTCGGCGAGATGGAAGTCTGGGCCCTGGAGGCGTACGGCGCGGCCTTCAGCCTTCAGGAGATGCTCACGGTCAAGAGCGATGACGTCGCCGGCCGCACGAGGATCTACGAGGCGATCGTTAAAGGCGAACAACGGTTGAGTCCGGGAACGCCGGAGTCTTTTAATGTTCTGGTCAAAGAATTGCAGGGTCTTGGGCTTGATATAAAAATGGAAAGACAAAAATGACACGTTCGACTTCGCTCAGTGTCATCCTGAGGGAAGAAAAAGGACACGAAGGATGAGAAGAGATCTCAATCAGAAAAATCCGAACGAAGAAATCTCTCAGTTTGACTCGATCTCCGTCAAGATCGCCTCCTCTGCGACGATCCGTTCCTGGTCTAAGGGCGAGGTCAAAAAGGCCGAGACGATCAATTACCGAACCCTCAAGCCTGAAAAGGACGGCCTTTTCTGCGAGAAGATCTTCGGGCCCGTCAAGGACTGGGAGTGCAACTGCGGAAAATACAAGGGCAACAAGTTCAGGAATATCGTCTGCGACCGCTGCGGCGTGGAAGTCACGCGTTCCAATGTCCGCCGTGACCGCATGGGCCATATTGAATTGGCCGCTCCTGTTACGCATATCTGGTTTTTCAAGGCCGTGCCGTCCAGGATTTCGGCGCTTTTGGATATCGGCCTCCGGGATTTGGAAAAGATCATCTATTATGAGGAATATATCGTTGTTGATCCGGGCGATACGGGTTTGAAAAAGGGCGAGCTTTTGACGGAAGACCGTCATCAGGAGCTTCAGGAGAAGTACGGTTCCGGATTCAGGGCCAAGATCGGCGCCGAAGCGGTGCTGGAGCTGCTCAAGGAAATCGATCTGGACGGGTTGTCCAAGAAGCTCCATAAGCAATTGGAAACTTCCAAAGAGGGTACGAACGCCCGCAAGATCTTAAAGACCCTCAAGATCGTCGAAGATTTCAAAAAGTCCGCCAACAAGCCGGAGTGGATGGTCTTGGAAGTCCTGCCCGTTATTCCTCCGGACCTCAGGCCTCTGGTTCCTCTCGACGGCGGGCGTTTTGCCACGTCCGATCTAAATGATCTTTACCGGCGCGTCATCAATCGCAACAACCGGTTGAAGAAGCTCCTGGATCTTAACGCTCCCGAGATCATCATCCGCAATGAAAAGCGCATGCTTCAAGAGGCGGTGGATGCCCTTTTGGATAACGGTCGACACGGCCGTCCCGTCCTGGGTTCGAACAACAGGCCGTTGAAATCCCTTTCAGATATGCTCAAAGGCAAACAGGGGCGCTTCCGCCAGAACCTTCTGGGCAAGCGCGTGGATTATTCCGGCCGTTCCGTTATCGTCGTTGGGCCGGAGCTCAATCTGCATCAGTGCGGTCTGCCCAAACGCATGGCCCTGGAATTATTTGAGCCATTCATCATTAAGAAATTGCGCGAGCGCGGTTTTGTCCATACGATCAAAGGCGCCAAGAGGATGGTGGAGCGCGCCAAGATCGAGGTCTGGGATATCCTCGACGAAGTGATCAAGGACCATCCCGTTCTGTTGAACCGCGCCCCGACATTGCATCGTCTGTCCGTCCAGGCCTTTGAGCCGGTCCTGGTCGAAGGCAAGGCCATCAGGATCCATCCTTTGGTCTGCACGGCCTTTAACGCCGACTTCGACGGCGACCAGATGGCTGTCCACGTTCCGTTGTCGCTGGAGGCCCAGATGGAGGCGCGGCTCCTGATGCTGTCCATCAACAATATTTTTTCACCCGCAGACGGCCGCCCCATCACGACGCCGACACAGGACATCATTCTGGGGCTTTGCTATCTGACCAAAATGAAGCCCAAGACCAAAGGCGAAGGCATGATTTTGTCCGATGCGGTCGAGGCGATCGCCGCCTATGATGACGGCACGATCGCTCTTCACGCCAAGATCAAGACGAGGATCCCTAACCAGTACCTTCTCAACGAAGGCGTGTATTCCGGTGAAGTGGCCCTCGTGGAGACGACCGTCGGCCGCATCATCTTCAATGAGAGGCTTCCGAAAGAGTTTGGCTTCGTCAACCTTGAGCTTAACAAGAAAAATGTCGGTCAGATCGTTACGGTATGCTATAAGCGGTTCGGGCACGATTCCACCATCAAGCTTTTAGACCGTCTGAAAGCCCTCGGTTTTGAATACGCGACGCTCGGCGGTATCTCTATCTCTATCGACGACCTGGAGATTCCTGAGGAGAAAAAGGAATATATCGCGGAGGCAAAAAAGGAAGTGGCGAAGGTCGATGACCAGTATCGCAAGGGCATCATCACCAACGGTGAACGTTACAACAAGGTCATCGATATCTGGACGCATACGACGGACAAGGTCTCAGACCTCGTTTTTAAGAAGATGGATGCATTTAATCCGATTTTCATGATGGCGGATTCCGGCGCGCGCGGTTCCAGGCTGCAGGTCAGGCAGCTGGCCGGCATGCGCGGTTTGATGGCCAAGCCTTCCGGCGAGATCATTGAGAATCCGATTACGGCCAGTTTCCGCGAAGGCCTGACGGTGCTGGAGTATTTCATCTCTACGCACGGTGCGCGTAAAGGGTTGGCGGACACGGCTCTCAAGACCGCCGACGCCGGCTACCTGACGCGTCGTCTGGTCGATGTGTCCCAGGAAGTCATCATCACCGAGGAAGATTGCGGCACCCTGAACGGCATCTCTTTGTCTTCGATCATCGAAGGGGATGAGGTTGTTGTTCCTTTGAAGGAACGCATCGTCGGCCGCGTGACGCTGGACAATATCGTCGATGTCATCACAGATGAAACCGTCGTGGCGGCGGGCGAGATGATTACGGCAGAAAAGGCGGAAGCCTTGGAAAAGATGGGGATTGAAAAAATCCGCATCCGCAGCGTCTTGACTTGTGAATCCGACCGCGGCATCTGCGCCAAGTGTTACGGCAAAGACCTGGCGCGCGACGGTCTGGTTGAGATTGGATTGGCCGTCGGGATCATTGCGGCGCAGTCGATCGGCGAACCCGGTACCCAGCTGACAATGAGGACGTTCCATATCGGCGGCACAGCCTCCCGCATCGTCGAACAATCTTTTGTCAAAGCCAAAAATAAGGGTGTTTTGAATTTCCATGCGTTACGGACGGTCGCCAGGGGCAAAGACCTGATTGTCCTGAATCGTAACGGCTCTCTAACCATCAACGATCCCCAGGGGCGCGAATTGGAGCGTTACGCCATTCCGCAGGGCGCTGTGATTTCCATGGCCGAAGGGGAAGAGATCCAGAAGGGCGTCATCTTCGTCCGGTGGGATCCTTATACATTGCCGATCCTGACAGAAGTCGCCGGCATCGTCCGCTACGAAGATATCAAGGAAAACATCACGATGCGCGAAGAGATGAACCCGACCACCGGGATCGCCGAGCGTGTCATCGTTGAACACAAGATGGAATTTCATCCGCAGATCATCATCCTCGATGCGGGCGGACAAGTTGTCGGTATTTATCCGATCCCGATCGGCGCACATATTCTCGTGAAGGACGGCCAGAAGATCGAGGCCGGCGAACTGATCGCTAAGATCCCGCGCGTGTCCGGCAAGACGAGGGATATCACAGGCGGTCTGCCGCGTGTGGCGGAGTTGTTTGAGGCCCGCCGGCCCAAGGATCCGGCGATCATTTCGGAAATTGACGGCTTCGTCGAGTTCAGTGAGAACAAGAAAGGCCAGAGGATGATCATCGTGACGTCTTCGACGGGCATGAAACGCGAATACGCGATTCCCCACGGGAAACATCCCAATGTGTACCGCGGCGACCGCGTGACGGCAGGCCAGCAGTTGACGGACGGCCCCGTGGTCTTGCAGGATATCCTGCGCGTCTGCGGCGACAAGATCCTTCAGGAATATCTCGTCAACGAAGTGCAGGAAGTCTACCGCTTGCAGGGTGTCAAGATCAACGACAAACACATTGAGGTCATCATCCGGCAGATGCTCAAAAAGGTCAAGATCGAGGATGCCGGAGATACGGAATTCCTTTCCGGCCAGCAGGTGGACCGCTGGAGGTTCCAGAAGGAGAACCAGCGCGTCATCAAAAAAGGCGGCAAGCCGGCTTCGGCGACTCCGCTCCTGTTGGGGATCACGAAGGCGTCGCTGACGACGGAAAGCTTTATTTCAGCGGCGAGCTTCCAGGAAACGACCAAGGTCCTGACGGATGCGGCGGCTTCCGGGAAACGGGACGAACTTTTCGGTCTGAAAGAGAATGTTATCGTCGGCCATTTGATCCCGGCCGGCACGGGCCTCAAGATCCATCAGGATTTCAAGATCAATAAAGAAGATGTGGCCATTTCTGTAAAAGAGGAAGGTGTGAATGCCGACAATTCAGCAGCTCATACGGAATAGCAGGATTGCCAAGAAGGTCAAGTCCAAATCACCGGCCCTCAAGGGCTGTCCTCAGCGCCGGGGTGTATGTCTTCAGGTCAAGACCATGACGCCGAAGAAGCCGAATTCGGCTCTTCGCAAGATCGCGAGGGTCCGCCTGACGACGGGCATCGAAGTGACATCGTATATTCCCGGTGAAGGACATAATCTGCAGGAACATTCGATCGTCCTGGTGAGAGGCGGCAGGGTCAAAGATCTCCCCGGCGTGCGTTATCATATTGTCCGCGGGACGCTGGATACGGCGGGTGTGGCCAACAGAAAGAAATCCCGCTCCAAATACGGGGCCAAGGTGTCAAAGAAGAAATAGCCGAAAGAATTTTCATTCAGGCAGGAGAAAAATACAGAGGGCGATTCATGAGAAGAAGACGCGCAGTCAAACGACAGATTTTACCCGATCCGAAATATAGCAGTCGGATTGTGGCCAAGATGATCAATATTTTGATGATCAAAGGCAAGAAATCCACGGCCGAGACGATCGTCTACGGCGCGTTCGATATCATCAAAGCCAAGACCGGAGAAGAGGACCCTGTGAAGGTGTTCAACAAGGCGCTGGAGAATATCCGTCCGCGGCTGGAGGTCAAGCCCCGCCGCGTGGGAGGCGCTACCTATCAGGTCCCTATCGAGGTATCCCAGGAGCGCGGCATATCGCTTGCCTTGCGCTGGATCAAGGACTTTTCGCGTGCCAAAAAAGGCAAACCCATGCCGGAACGCCTGGCCGATGAAATCATGGCCGGGTTTAAAGGCGAAGGCGCTGCCATCAAAAAGAGGGACGACACCCATAAGATGGCGGAGGCCAATAAGGCCTTTGCGCATTTCCGGTGGTAGGAAGCCCCCAAAGAAAGAGGACGGCTTAAGTGACAGTTGCAGAAAGAATGCTGACCATGACGCAAAAAATAGATCTGACAAAGATACGTAATATTGGAGTTATAGCTCATATCGACGCCGGCAAGACGACGACGACGGAGCGCATGCTTTTTTACACCAAGAAGATCCACAAGATCGGCGAAGTCCACGACGGGGCGGCGACGATGGACTGGATGGTGCAGGAGCAGGAGCGCGGCATCACGATCACGTCGGCCTCGACGACGTGTTTCTGGCGCGACATCCATATCAATATCATCGATACGCCGGGCCACGTGGATTTTACGGTCGAGGTGGAGCGTTCGCTTAAGGTGTTGGACGGCGCCGTGGTTGTTTTCTGTGCTGTGGCCGGGGTGCAGCCCCAGTCTGAGACGGTTTGGCGCCAGGCGGACAAGTATCATGTTCCCAGGATCGCCTTTGTCAATAAGATGGACCGCGTGGGCGCCGATTTCCCGAATGTTTTGGCCGAGATACATCAGAAGCTCGGCGCAGCCGCCGCAGCGATCCAGTTACCTTACGGTTCGGAGGAGAATTTCTCCGGCATGATCGATCTGGTCGAAGAAGAGCTGATCGTGCCCGTCGATGAGAAGGGCGAGAAGCTTGAGCGCAAGCCCATTCCCGAAGAGTACAAGGCAAAGGTCCAGGAATACCGCCATACGTTGATCGAGAAGGTCGCCGAGGTCAATGATCACTTGATGGATCTTTATATCCACAACAAGCCCATCACCAAAGAAGATATCAAGCGGTCGATCCGTGAGGCGACTGTCGCCAATAAATTCTGTCCCGTGCTCTGCGGATCGTCTCTGAAGAACAAAGGGATCCAGATGGTCCTGGATGCGGTCTGCGATTATTTGCCGTCTCCTTTGGACATCCCGGCGGTGAAAGGTTTTGAGCCGGAAAGCGGAGAGTATGAGGAGCGCCAGGTTTCCGTGGAAGCGCCGTTTTGCGGTTTTTGCTTTAAGGTTATGAGCGATCCCTACGTCGGTCGTCTCAATTTTGTGCGTATTTATTCAGGAAAGATCAATGCCGGCGAAACGATCTATAACTCCACCAAACGCGAAGATGAGCGTATTTCCAAGATCGTGCGCATGCATGCCAATAAGCAGGAGATGATTGAATCGGCCCATTGCGGGGATATCGTTGCTTTTGTGGGTCTTAAGGAAACGAATACCGGAGATACCCTGTGCAGCGAGAAAAATCCCGTCGTTCTGGAAGCCATTAAGTTCCCCGAGCCTGTCGTGGATTTGGCGATTGAGACCAAATCCAAGGCCGACCAGGAGAAACTGGCGTTTGCCCTGCGTAAACTGCAGGATGAAGATCCTTCGTTCCGTGTCACCTACAATACCGAGACGGCGCAGACGATCATTTCCGGAATGGGGCAGCTGCATCTGGAGATCGCCGTCGATCGCATATTAAGAGAATTTAATGTAGAAGCGAAGGTTGGGCGTCCGCAGGTAGCATACCGTGAATCGATCCGCAAGAAAATGTCTGTCACGGGTAAGTTTATCCAGCAGAGCGGCGGCCGCGGCCAGTATGGTCACGTTGTTCTGGTGATGCAGCCTCAGGAAGTCCCCGGGACCGGCATCACGTTCGAAGAAACGCTGAAAGGCGGCGTTATTCCCAGGGAATTCATTCCTGCTGTCAAGAATGGGATCATTATGGCGGCCAAGAGCGGGGTGCTGGGCAGTTATCCGGTGACGGATGTCGCCGTGACGCTGGTGGACGGTTCTTACCATGAAGTCGATTCCTCCGAGATCGCCTTTCAGATGGCGGCATCGATCGCGTTTACGGATGGTCTGCGTTCCGGAGGCTCCTATCTGCTTGAGCCGATTATGGATATCGAAATTGTCGTTCCCGAAGAGTTCATGGGGGCTGTCATCGGTGACTTCAGTTCCCGTCGAGGAAAACTTGTTTCCATGGGTCAGAGGGGAAATGTCAGGGTCCTGCGCGGACACGTTCCGCTTGCAGAAGTTTTTGATTATGCTAATATAGTGCGGTCGTTAACACAAGGTCGAGCGTCTTTTACAATGGAGCCCTTTTGTTATCAAGAGGTGCCTAAAGATATAGCCAATAAGGTATTAGGGATAAAATAACCCAGAAGGGGTAATACCTTCCTCATACCACGTTAAGGAAGGGTATAACGGAGGTGAGAGATGTCAAAAGAAAAGTTTGTAAGGACAAAGCCCCATGTTAATATCGGAACCATCGGCCACGTTGATCACGGGAAAACAAGTTTGACATCTGCGGTCACGACGGTTTTGGCGAAAAAGGGATGGGCGGAAGCCAGAAGCTACGAATCAATCGATAACGCGCCCGAAGAGTGGGAGAGAGGCGTTACGATCAATATCGCCCACGTTGAATACCAGACGGATACACGTCACTACGCGCATATCGACTGCCCGGGTCACGCGGACTACATCAAGAACATGATCACAGGCGCCGCCCAGATGGACGGTGCGATCCTGGTCGTGTCCGCTGCGGACGGCCCGATGCCTCAGACCCGTGAGCACATCCTTTTGGCGCGTCAGGTGAACGTTCCCGCCATTGTCGTCTTCTTGAACAAAGTCGACATGGTTCAGGATAAAGAACTCATCGATCTTGTTGAGATGGAGGTGCGAGATCTCTTGACGAAGTACAACTTCCCCGGCGATAAGACGCCGATCATCAAGGGCAGCGCGACAGAGGCCTTGTCCTGCCTGTGTGCAAAACCGGATTGCCCCAAGTGCGGTCCGATCTTTGAGTTGATGAAGGCTGTCGACGAATTCATTCCGATGCCGAAGCGCGAGCTGGAAAAGCCATTCCTGATGGCCGTCGAAGACGTCTTTACGATCTCGGGCCGCGGCACGGTCGGGACAGGCCGTATCGAGAGAGGCAAGATCAAGCTCAACGACAATGTGGACATCGTCGGCATGAGGCCGGAGATCGGCAAGACCGTTGTGACCGGTATCGAGATGTTCCGCAAACTCCTGGACGAAGGACAGGCGGGTGACAACGTCGGCTTGCTTCTGCGCGGTGTTGACAAGGATTCCCTGGAGCGCGGCATGGTTCTGGCGGCGACAGGTTCCATCACGCCCCACAAGAAATTCAAAGCGCAGGTCTATATCCTGACCAAGGAGGAAGGCGGGCGTCATACGCCGTTCTTTACCGGCTACCGCCCTCAGTTCTATTTCAGGACGACGGACGTGACGGGAACGATTAAACTTCCTCAGGGCGTCGAAATGATCATGCCCGGCGACAACATCACGGTTGAGGCTGAATTGATCATGCCTATCGCGATGGAAAAAGAGCTGCGTTTCGCCATCCGCGAGGGCGGCCATACGGTCGGCGCCGGAGTTGTTTCCGAGATTATCGAATAGGAAAAGCTCCTGGCCTAAATGTCTGCCGCTAAAGCAGGAGACAGGCTGGAGTTGTTTTGGAGCGTACGAACCTAAAAAATAGGCAAAATCAAATGTCACAGAAAATCCGAATACGACTTAAAGCGTACGATCACCGCCTCTTGGATCAGTCGACGAAAGAGATCGTTGAAACGGCCAAGCGGAGCGGGGCGAAAGTGGCAGGCCCCATTCCTTTGCCGACCAAGAAGGAGATCTACACCGTTAATCGTTCGGTCGTCATCGACAAGAAGTCCAGGGAGCAGTTCCTCCTGGCGACGCATAAGAGGCTCTTGGAACTTCATGAGCCGACAGCCAAGACGATCGATGCTTTGCGGAAGTTGAATCTCCCTGCCGGCGTGGACGTGGAAATCCGCTGACGTCTTGAAGAGAGCCGGCGGCTGCAAAGAAAAATGGTGAATCCATGGGTGTATTGAATACGACGATAAAAATATTGGGCAAGAAGGTCGGCATGACGCAGGTTTTCGGCGAGGACGGCAAGGTAAGGCCCGTGACCGTCATCGAGGCGGGTCCATGCGTTGTGATGGGTCTGAATGATAAGAACATCAAAGTCGGTTTCGGAGATACCAAGGAGTCGAAGGTCAAAAAACCCCAGGTCGGGGAGTTCAAGAAGCTGAGTCTTGGCGTCCGGCGTTATGTGCGCGAGTTACGTGTGGCTGACAAGGGGAATTATAAGGTCGGCGACGAGATCAAAGTGGATATTTTCCAGGAAGGCGATTTCGTCGACGTATCGGGCGTTTCCATCGGCAAAGGCTTCCAGGGCGGCATGAAGCGCTGGCACTGGATGGGGACGCCAATGACCCACGGCTCCATGTCTCATCGCCGCGTCGGTTCGATCGGCGCAAGTTCCGATCCTTCCCGCGTGTTCAAGGGCAAGACGATGGCCGGCCACATGGGACACCAGAAGGTCACGGTCCAGAACCTTAAGGTTGTCAAGGTCGATCTGGCCAACAATATTCTTGTGGTTGAAGGCGCGGTCCCGGGGCACAAGACGAGTTTGCTCGAGATCAGAAAGTCCATCAAGAAGCAGAAGAAAGCGTAAGGGATCATGGAAAAGAAGAATCGTATCGTAATGCCGGTTGTGGATATGGGCAATAAGGTGGTCGAGGAGATCGAGCTCGATGCCCATGTCTTTGATGGTTCCGTGAAGAAAAAAACCCTGTATCAGGCGATCGTGGGCTATCGTGCCAACCGTCGCCTGGGCCTGGCCGAGACAAAAACGCGTGGTGAAGTTTCCGGCGGCGGCAAGAAACCCTGGCGTCAGAAGGGGACCGGCCGGGCGCGTCACGGTTCGACCCGTTCGCCCTTGTGGCGTCACGGCGGCGTTGTCTTCGGGCCGCACCCCAGGGATTTCAGCTACACGATGCCTCAGCAGATCAGGAACGAAGCCCTGCGGTCGAGCCTGAACGCCAAGATCGCTTCCGGAGACGTCGTCCTGGTCGAGAAGATCCATGTCCTCGCTCCCAAGACCAAGGAGTTCGCCAAGTTCCTCGGCGCTCTCAAGCTGCCGGCGACATCCATCCTGTGCGTCTTGGAATCGGTGACGGAAAACATCAAGCGTTCGGCGCGCAATATCCAGGGTCTGCAGCTTGCGGATTCTTCGTCGCTGAATGCCTACGATGTCATGAATACCCAGAAGATCATTTTATCCAGAGACTCGTTAAAAAATTTAACAAAACGCTTGAAACATGCATAGTCCATATGATACTATTAAAACTTTAATTCATTCCGAAAAGGGCTCTCGCCTTGAGTCCGACGGGTGTTATCAGTTCTACGTCGCTTCTTGCGCCTCCAAGGTTGACATCAAAAACGCGGTGGAGAAGATATACAAAGTCAAAGTACGCGACGTCAACACGATGACTGTCCGGGGCAAGATGAAGCGCATCCGTATGCAGCTGGGAAAGCAACCGGATTGGAAAAAAGCATTCGTGCGCCTCGTCGAGGGCCAGAAGATCGATTTAAAGTGATTTGTCGGAAAGAAGAAAGGTAAGCCAAGATGGGGTTAAGGAGATTCAAGCCTACAACGCCGGGAATGCGCTGGGCCAATTTGCCGGATTTTGAAGGCGTGGCCAAGAAGCGTCCGGAAAAGTCGCTGGTTGAACCGCTGCGCAAGTCCGGCGGCCGCAATAATGTCGGCCGTATCACGACGCGCCATATCGGCGGCGGGCACAAGAAGCTTTACCGCATCGTCGATTTCAAAAGGGATAGGTTCGACGTGGTTGCAAAGGTTTTGGCGATCGAATACGACCCTAACAGGACGTGCCGCATTGCGCTTATCGAGTTTCCGGACGGCGAAAGGAGATATGTCCTTGCGCCGCTGGGGCTGCAGGCAGGCGACGCCATCGCAAGTTCGCGGGGAGCGGATCTCGATGTCAAAACAGGCAATACGATGCCTCTGAGGTATATCCCCCTGGGAACGTTCATTCATAACGTCGAGTTGACGCGCGGCAAAGGCGGGCAGGTTGTTCGTAGCGCCGGCAATGCCGCTCAGATCACCGCCAAGGAAGGGGAGAATGCGCATGTCAAGCTTCCGTCCGGCGAGGTGCGGTTGATCCATCTGGATTGTCTGGCTACGATCGGGCAAGTGGGGAACGTCGAACACGAAGCTGAGATGCACGGCAAAGCCGGCCGTAAGCGCTGGCTGGGCATTCGGCCGACAGTCCGCGGTTCGGCCATGAATCCGATCGACCATCCGCATGGCGGCGGCGAAGGCAAGGCCGGTCAGGGGAACCCCCATCCGGTTTCGCCGTGGGGCCAGAAGACCAAGGGCCTCAAGACCAGAAAAGGCAAGAGATATTCCGATAAATTTATCATCAAGAGAAGGAATGGCTAATGGCGCGTTCGCTTAAAAAAGGACCGTTTGTCGAAGAAAAGCTTCTCAAAAGAGTAGAGGCCGCCCGCAGGAGCGGTTCCCGGCAGCCTATCAAGACTTGGTCCAGGAGTTCGACCGTAACGCCTGATTTTGTGGGTTTGACGATCGCAATTCACGACGGACGAAAGCATGTACCGGTATTCGTCACGGAGAATATGGTCGGACACAAGCTGGGAGAATTTGCGTCCACAAGAACTTTCAGAAAACACGGCGGCGTCAAAGCCAAGAAAGCCGTAGAATTGACATAATAATGATTTCTTGCCTGGACGCGCGCAGGCTCGCTCCCCTCCGAGGTGGCAGGAATTAATAGAGAAAATACCCAAAAGGCAAAATTAATGATCGCAAAAGCCGAAGTGAGATATATCAGGGGTTCAGCCAGGAAGATCAGACAGGTGATCGATTTGATCCGTGGTATGAACGCCGTCGAGGCGATGAACGTCCTTAAATTCATCAATAAGAGGCCGACATATTATGTGTCCAAGGTGTTGCACTCCGCTGTCGCCAATGCCAAATCCAAGGGACTGGATGCGCAGGCACTTGTGATTTCTAAGATTACGGCGGACGAAGGTCCGCGCTGGAAGCGCTACCGGGCCGCGACATTCGGCCGGGCCGGAGAGATTTTGAAGAAGACGAGCCATATCAAAGTTGAGCTGGATTTGGCTCGGGAAACGGCGCCGGTTGAAAAGCCGAAAGAGTCTATTCTGAGGCGCCGCGTCGTGCGGAAGAAAACATCGAAGAAATAAGAGGTTATTCTATGGGGCAAAAAGTTAATCCGACATCAGTAAGGCTGGGTTTTATTAAAGATTCAGCATCGAGATGGTTTGCGCGGCATGCCGATTTCGGGCTCTATCTCGAAGAAGACTATAAGATACGCAAGCACATCAAAAACCAGCTCAAGGCTGCCGCCGTTTCCAAGGTCACGATCGATCGCGTCGCCGGAAAGGTCAAGATCCGCATCCATTCTGCCAGGCCCGGTGTGATCATCGGCCGTCACGGGGCGGATATCGAAAAGCTGACGAATGATCTTAGGGATATCGTCAAGGATAAAGAAGTGGTCGTGGATATCGAAGAAGTCAAGAGCCCTTCCATCGAATCGCAGCTGATTGCCGAAAATATAGCTTTTCAGCTTGAAAAGCGCGTGGCTTTCCGCCGCGCCATCAAGAGGGCTATGGACCAGGCGGTGTCGTCTGGGGCCAAAGGGGTCAAGGTCTGCGTGGCCGGACGTCTCGGAGGGGCGGAGATTGCCAGGACGCAGGTGTATAAATGGGGCAGTATTCCTTTGCAGACGTTTCGTGCGGATATTGATTACGGATTTACGGAAGCCCATACGCGTTACGGCCTGATCGGCGTCAAGGTGTGGGTCTACAAGGGGGATGCCCTCTTGGAGAAACTTAGAGAAGACCGCAAGAAACAGCAGGAAGAAGCATCGCAGGGAAAGGCCGAGGGCAAGGCCGAAAATTCGGAAGCAAAGGCGTAACTCCCTCACAGGGGTTGAGCGCGTGATGTTACAAGGAGCAGAGAGATGGCTTTAATGCCCAGACGGGTCAAATACAGGAAATTTCAGCGCGGAAAGAACCGCGGTATCGCTATAAAAGGTTCTGAATTGAGTTTCGGCGAATTCGGCCTGAAGGTTTTGCATAACGGCGCGATCAAAAACAATCAGATCGAAGCCGTCCGGGTGCTTTTGGCCAGGCAGCTCAGAGGAAGTGGAAAGGTTTGGATCAGGGTTTTCCCTCACAAGTCCGTGACTAAAAAACCTGCAGAAACCCGCATGGGAAAGGGCAAGGGGGATTTGAGCCATTGGGTGGCCATGGTGAGGCGCGGCGCCATCCTTTTTGAACTCGGGGGCATCCCCGAAGCCCTGGCGCGCACGGCTTTGCGTTTGGCGGCATTCAAGCTGCCTGTGCGCACCAAATTCGTGACGCGAACTCATACGATATAAGTAAGAGGGAGCAATGAAGATAGCCGAGTTGAGAAACTTAAACAAGGAAGATTTATCTGTGAAGCTGGAGTCGCTGAAAGAAGAGTTGAGCCGCCTCAGTTACGGCAAGACCATCGGCCAGGCGGACAAGCCTCATAAATTTAAGGAGTTGCGCAGGACCATCGCGCAGATCCAGACCCTGCTGAATGAAACAGAGGCGAACGCGAAAAAGGAATAATTTCCCATGAGCGAGAGAACGACGGCAAAAACCAGGAAAGAATTTATCGGGATCGTCACGAGCGACAAGATGCAGAAGACGGTTGTCGTTGAGGTGGAGACGTTTGTCCGGCATGCCCGTTACGGCAAGACGATCAAGGCCAAGGAGAAATTCAAGGCCCATGACGAAAAGAATGAAGCGCATATCGGCGATAAGGTGCGCATCAGCGAGACCCGTCCTTTATCCAAGGACAAGCGCTGGAGGGTGACCGAGATCGTCGCCAGGGGCGCCGCCGTCCAGGGGGCGGGAGAGATTCAATGATTTACAAGCGGACGCTTTTAACGGTGGCGGACAATACAGGCGCGAAAATCGCCTCCTGCATCGGCGTTGTGGGGCGTAAAGGCAAACTGGACGCTACTATCGGCGATATCATCACGGTCAACATCAAGTCGGCTTCCCCGGATGCGACGATCAAGAAGGGCGAAGTGGCCAAGGCCGTGATCGTGCGCATGAAGGCGCCGTTGCGCCGGGCCGACGGTTCTTATTTGAAATTCGATTCTAACGCTGTTGTCATGATCGACAAGGACCTCAATCCGAGGGGCACGCGTGTTTTCGGGCCTGTGGCGCGCGAACTTCGTGACAAGAATTTCATGAAAATCGTTTCGTTGGCGCCAGAGGTGATTTAGCTATGAACAAGATCAGGAAAGGCGATACCGTCGCTGTCATGAAGGGTAAGGATAAAGGCAAGAAGGGCAAAGTGCTGCATGTGATGCCGGAGACGGGGAAAGTCCTTGTGGAAGGCATCAATTTCGTTAAAAAACACCAGCGGAAGACGCGCCAAGATCAGCAGGAGTCCGGTATCGTCCAGGTGGAGCGGCCGGTGCCTGCCGCCAACCTGATGGTCGTCTGTAAGAATTGCCAGGTCCCGGCACGTGTCGGTTTTACCGTCCTCAAGGATCAGACGAAGGCGCGCATCTGCAAAAAATGCAATGAGCCCTTTTAAGAAGGGCGATTCCACAGATTTTTAAAACCAGATTACACAGATTGAAGCATTCAGGAAAAGGCAATGGCTGAAAATAAAACGATTCCCCGGTTGCTTGAGAAATACAGGAAAGAAGTGGTCCCTGAGTTGATGAAGATCCTAGGCTACAAGAATGCCCTGCAGACTCCACGGCTTAAAAAGATCGTCATCAATATGGGCGTGGGCGAAGCGATCCAGGACATCAAGATGCTGGAAAAATCTGTTGAGGAGCTGGGGATGATCACCGGGCAGAAACCCGTCATCACACGCTCCAAGAAGGCAATTGCCAATTTTAAGATCAAGAAAGCCCAGGCCATCGGCTGCATGGTGACGCTCAGGCGCCAGAGGATGTACGAATTCATGGACCGGCTTATCAGCGTAGCCCTGCCGAGGATCAGGGATTTCAGGGGCGTGAATCCCAAGTCGTTCGACGCCCAGGGGAATTTTACGATAGGCATTACGGAGCAGGCGATTTTCCCTGAGATCGACGTAGACAAGATCGCCCGTGTACAGGGGATGGACGTCACGTTTGTCATCGCTTCCTCCTCCCAGAAAGAATCGTACGAATTTTTGAGATTGATGGGTATTCCGTTCAGCAAGATCGACAAGAGCTCCTAGAGATATTGGTGGAATCCACCCCTTGCAATTCGCTTCGGGGTTAACCCAGAGAGGGTAGGCCTTCCTGCACCGCTTAAAGGAAGGGCCTAATTTTGCAAGGAACAAAACCCAATATAGACAAAATTAAGGATAAACTGTGGCCAAGAAATCGCAGATCAATCGCTGGAAAAGAACACCGAAGTTTTCGACACGTAAAACAAACCGTTGCCGGCTCTGCGGCCGCAGCGGCGGTTATTACAGGAGATTCCAGCTTTGCCGTATCTGTTTCAGGGAACTGGCGTCCAAAGGGGAGATCCCCGGCGTGCGGAAAGCCAGTTGGTAGAACGCCAATGCCGCAAGCAAGCGGGATTTGAGCATTGAGACAAGAGGAGATATCGTATGGGTTTTACGGATCCAGTCGCTAATATGTTGACGTTGATCAGAAATGCCGCGAAGGCCCGCCAGGAAAAAACAGATGTCCCGTATTCCAAACTCTTGGAGGGGATTGCCGGCATCCTGAAAGAGGAAGGCTTTATCGATAATTTCAGGGTTATCAAGGACACCAAACAGGGTGTTTTAAGGATCTACCTGAGATACATCCATAAGAAATCCGCGATCATTAATTTGAAAAGAGTGTCCCGCCCGGGATTGCGCGTCTACGCGGATGCCAAACACCTGCCCAGGGTTCTGCGCGGCAAGGGGACGGCGATCATGACGACATCCAAAGGCCTGATGACGGAAGCAAAGGCCAGGGAAACAGGGGTGGGCGGCGAAGTCCTTTGTTATGTTTGGTAAGTGAGGAGCCATGTCTAGAATAGGAAAAAGACCAGTTGATATTTTACCCGGCGTCAAGGTTAGCGTGCAGGAGAATTGCCTGAAGGTCGAGGGGGCTAAGGGAAAGATGGAATTCAAACTTTCCGAGGATATCGCCTGTGAGCAGAAGGATAACAAGCTCTTTTTTAGTGCTTTGAAGGATACGAAGCCTGTCAGGGCTCTTTTCGGCACGACGCGCGCCTTGGCGAAAAACATGATTATCGGTGTCACATCGGGTTTTTCAAAGACCCTTGTCATCGAAGGCGTCGGCTACAAGGCCCAGACGCAGGGCAAGAGCCTGAAGCTTAATGTCGGGTTTACCCATTCCGTAGATTATCCTATTCCCGAAGGCATCAAGATCGATGCTTCCAAACAAGTGGAGATTGTGGTCTCGGGCGCCGATAAGACCCAGGTGGGCCAGGTCGCCGCGGAGATCCGGCGGATTTGTCCTCCAGAGCCTTACAAAGGCAAAGGGATCCGTTATAAGGATGAGCGCATCCGCAGGAAAGTCGGCAAGGCCGTTACGAAGTGATGACGCAGATTGAGCCCAGATTATACAGATAAAAACCCATGAAAATCAAAAAAACAGCAAGAGAAAGACGGCATTTGAGGATCAGGAAGAAGGTGGCCGGTACGGCGGACCGTCCCCGTTTGAATGTGCGCCGCAGTCTGCAGAACCTGTTTATCCAGATCATCGATGACGATAAGAAGACGACGTTGTTTGCTGCTTCGACGGCAGATAAGGATTTCAAAAGCAAGATTTCTTACGGCGGGAATGTCAAGGCGGCTGCGGCTCTGGGAGAGATCGTGGCGCGGGAAGCTAAAAATAAGAACATTACGCGCGTCGTGTTTGACAGGGGCGGTTATGATTACCATGGCCGCATCAAGGCGTTTGCCGAGGCCGCGCGAAAAGGTGGATTGGAGTTTTAAGATGGTCGAGCCTATTTCCATGACAGAGAGCAAGGAAGCGATAGAGAAGGTTGTCAGGATCAGCCGCGTGGCCAAGGTGACCAAGGGGGGCAAGAAGCTTTCTTTCAGCGCATTGGTCGTCGTAGGTAATACCAGGGGCAAGGTCGGCGTTTCCCTTGGAAAGGCGAATGAAGTTTCGGATGCTATCCGTAAGGGGATTGCCCAGGCCAAAAAGAACATGATGCAGGTCCCCTTGGAAGGGACGACCATCCCGCACGATGTCGTCGGGCGTTTCGGCTCGGCCCGCGTTATCTTGAAGCCGGCCGTTGAAGGGACCGGGATCATCGCTTCGGGTCCTGTGCGTGCGGTCTGTGAGGCCGCGGGCATCAGGGATATCTTAACGAAATGCCTGACCAGCAATAATCCTTTAAATGTCATCCTGGCGACGATCGAAGGTCTGAAAGATTTGAACAGGGACCTGGATATCTTCAGTTTAAGAAAACAGCGCTTTGAGGAAACAGAAGGTCAAGAACATGCTAATAACTGATATCCGCGCGCCTCGCGGCGCCAACAAAAAGATCAGAGCTATCGGCCGGGGTGTCGGCTCGGGCCGTGGCAAGACCAGCGGCCGCGGTAACAAAGGGCAGGGCTCCAGGGCCGGTCGTGATTTTCGCCCCGGTTATGAAGGCGGCCAGATGATGCTTTTCCGCAGGCTGCCTAAAAGGGGATTCAATAGCCGCTCAGTCAATCCTTACCAGATCGTCAATGTTGGTTCTCTGACTAAGTTTGCCAAGGGATCGACAGTGACTCCGGACAATCTTTTTGATGAGGGTTTGATCAAGGATAAGGAAGGGTTGGTCAAGCTTTTGGGAGACGGCAAGGTTGATAAGGCATTGCATCTTAGAGTGCATCGTGCCACTGAGTCGGCTGTCAAGAAAATCCAGGATGCGTCCGGCACGGTTGAAATCCTGAAGAAGTCATAATGATTTCTGCGCTATTAAATTCTTTTAAGATACCGGAGCTCAAAAAACGGATCCTGATCGCTCTGGTGCTTTTAGCTGTTTACCGCGTCGGTTGTTACATCCCGACTCCGGGCATCAACGGTTCCGCTCTGGCAGAGTTATTCAGGCGTATCACCTCTTCGGAAGGCGGAGCGCTCTTTGGCATCATGAACATGTTTTCCGGCGGCGCCATGAGCCGCATGACGATCTTCGCCCTGGGGATCATGCCGTATATCTCCTGTTCGATCATCATGCAGCTCTTGACGGCTGTTGTTCCTGCCCTGGAGAAACTGGCCAAGGAAGGCAAATCCGGTTATCAGAAGATCACGCAATACACGCGTTACGGCACAGTCCTTCTGTCTGTCGTCCAGTCGTATTTCATCGCCATCTGGGTGGAAGGGCTGGGGCGTTCGGAAGGCCTCCAGATCGTCATGATCCCCGGTTGGGGATTCCGTATTCTGACGATCCTGACGCTGACGACCGGAACGATCTTTATCATGTGGCTGGGCGAGCAGATCCAAGAGCGGGGGATCGGCAACGGCATATCGCTCATCATCACCGCAGGCATCATCTCCAGGATTCCGTCGGCGGGCTATCAGTTGTGGGTTTTGTTTTCTCCTTATTCGCCCTCCAAGAGGACGTTGGAACCGTATGTTTTTGTGATCATGTCGGTCCTTTTGATCGCCGTGATCCTGGCCGTCACCATGGTCATCCAGGCGGTGAGGAAGATCCCCGTCCAGTACGCCAGGCGTGTTGTGGGCCGTAAGGTCTATGGCGGGCAGAGCACGTATATCCCCCTCAAGATCGACCAGTCGGGGATCATCGCCATCATCTTTGCGCAGTCGATCATTTTGTTTCCTGCGACGATTTCATCGTTCATTCCCAACGCCGCCTTTCAGGCTTTTGCCAATAACCTGATCCGCGGCCATGCGTTATACACGATTGTTTACGCTCTTTTGATCGTTTTTTTCTGTTATTTCTATACGGCGATCGTCTTTAACCCGACGGACATCGCGGAGAACATGAAGAAATACGGCGGCTTTGTGCCAGGGATCAGGCCGGGGCGGCCGACGTCGGAATACCTCGATTATGTCATGACACGCATCACACTGCCGGGTGCCGTTTTTATGGCCTTTATTGCGATTTTCCCGGATATGCTCATGGCGTGGCTGAAGATCCCGTACCTGGTGGCTTCCTTTTTCGGCGGCACAGGTCTTTTGATCATGGTCGGCGTCGTCCTGGATACGGTCAAGCAGATCGAGTCGCATCTTTTGATGAGAAACTACGAAGGGTTTTTGAAATCGACCAAGTTGAGAGGACGCCGCTAGCATGAAGCTGATATTGTTCGGGCCTCCGGGCGCTGGCAAGGGAACACAGGCGAAGATGATGATCGAGGCCTTTCGTTTACCGCATATCTCGACGGGAGACATCCTGCGCAGCGAGGTGAAAAATAATACCGAACTGGGCAGGGAAGCCAAGGCATATATGGAGGCCGGCAAGCTCGTCCCGGATTCTTTGGTGACAGAGATGGTCAAGAAGAGATTGGCGGCCCCTGACATCGCCAAGGGGTTCATTCTGGACGGCTTTCCCAGGACGGAAGCGCAGGCGAAGTCCTTAGACAAGATGTTGTCGGGCGGGGTTGATAAGGCGGTCTATCTTAAAACCTCGGAAAATATCGTGGTGCAGCGCCTCACCGGAAGGCGTGTCTGTCCAAAATGCGGCACGAATTATCATGTGAAGAATATGCCGCCTAAAAAAGACATGCTTTGTGATCAATGTTCGGTTGAGCTGTATCAGCGTCCCGATGATAACGAAGCTACCGTCAAGAACAGGCTGCATGTTTATTTGCAGGAATCCGAAGGCGTCCTGAATTATTACCGCAAACAGGGTAAGCTTGAGAATGTTTCCGGAGATTTGGATTCCAAGGATGTTTTTTTGGATATCAAGAAGATTATCAGTTCTTTAAAATGATCCCTATCAAAACTTGTCAGGAAATTGACAAGATGCAGAGGGGCGGGCGGACACTGGCGAGGATCATGGCGGAATTGGCCTCAATGGTGTCAGCGGGCGTGACGACGAAAGAAATCGATGAAAAGGCGGGAGAGCTCATCCGTTCTTTTGGTGCGACGTCCGCGTTTAAGGGATATCACGGCTACCCGGCGGATGCCTGCGTGTCGGTGAATGAGGAGGTTGTGCATGGCATTCCCGGCCGGCGGCGCCTGAAGGAAGGCGATATCGTCAGCGTCGACATCGGGATCAGACAGGAAGGGCTCTTTCTGGATATGGCCCAGACATTTCCTGTCGGCCGGATTGATGCGATGCGCCGCCGCTTGATCGAAACGGCCAAGGGGGCGCTGGAAGATGCCATTAAAATTTTTAAGCACGGCAATCGTCTGGTGGATATTTCCCGTGCCGTTCAGGTTTATGTCGAAACGCGAGGGTTTTCAGTAGTCCGGGATTTTGTGGGGCATGGTATCGGACGAGCATTGCATGAAGAGCCGCAGATCCCTAATTACGTAACCAAAGGGGAGAGCCCTCTGCTTGAAACCGGGATGGTTTTCGCCATTGAGCCGATGATCAATGCCGGAAGCTGGGAAGTCAAGGTCCTGGATGACGGATGGACTGCCGTCACAAGGGACAAACAGCCTTCGGCGCATTTTGAGCATACAGTGGCGTTGACGGATAAAGGCCCCGTGGTTTTAACCCAATAAGCACAATTTTAGGGGTTCAACCAACAGTCTATGGCTAAAGAAGAAGCGATTGAGGTCGAGGGAGTCATTACTGAATCTTTGCCCAATGCGATGTTCCGAGTCGAGCTGGAGAATGGGCATAAGATCCTGGCCCATGTTTCTGGGAAAATCCGCATGAACTTCATTAGGATTCTTCCCGGAGACAAAGTAAGAGTGGAGTTGTCTCCTTACGATTTGTCGCGTGGCCGAATCACTTTTAGAAATAAATAACATAGAGCCTGGTTTTTTCCGCCGCCGGGAAAAGATCAGAAGGGGCGGCATGAGGAGAAGAAAGTGAAAGTAAAATCTTCAATCAGAAGGATTTGCAATAACTGTAAGATCATCAAGCGCCAGGGAATCCTGCGGGTGATTTGCAGCAATCCCAAGCATAAACAAAAGCAGGGTTAATGGGCTAAAAGACTGGAAAATATTGTGATATATCCTTCGCGTATTCATCTTGAAAATCTTTCTCTTCAACCAGCCTTCACAGAGTTCAGGCGGGCAGATAAAGATTTTCAAGATACGCTTCAGGATTAATTCCGCCGGAGGCGGAATTAAGGAGTAAAAATGCCAAGAATCTTAGGTGTCGACCTTCCGAAAGAAAAAAGAATAGACGTGTCGTTGAGATATCTTTATGGGATTGGAGAGACTAACTCCCGGATCATCCTGAAAGAAGCCGGGATAGATCCCGCCAAAAGAGGCAAGGATCTGAGCGAGGAGGAGGTTTCTCATATCACGGCGGTTCTTCAGAAGAGCTATCGCGTGGAAGGCGATCTGCGCAGGGAAATATCGCAGAACATCAAGCGTTTGATGGATATAGGTTCTTACAGGGGCATGAGGCATAAAAAATCCCTGCCTGTCCGCGGCCAGAGGACAAAAACGAACGCCAGGACAAGGAAGGGGCCGCGTAAGAATGTTGGTATCATCAGGGTGGCTGAGGCCCCCGTCAAAAAGCCTGCGCCAGCGGCAGGGAAATGAGGAATTAACTTTATCCCTTGCGTAACCATCTTGAAAATTTAAGGTTTCAACCAGCTTCGCCAGAGGCTCGGCGGGCAACCTTAAATTTTCAAGATACGCTTCGGGATTAATTCCGCCAGAGGCGGAATTAAGGAGCATCGATGGTACAAAGAGGAAAGAAAAAAGGGAAAAAGATTTTGACATCAACGGCTGGTGTCGTTCACATTCAGGCGAGTTTTAATAATACGATCGTTACGATCACTGACCGTCAGGGCAACGTCATTTCTTGGTCAACGCCGGGTGTCGTCGGTTTTAAGGGGTCGAAAAAATCAACGCCTTTTGCTGCGCAGGTGGCGGCCGGAGACGCGGCAAAGAAGGCCAAGGATGCCGGTCTTGTCGAAGTCGACGTATATGTCAACGGACCCGGCTCCGGGCGAGAATCTGCCATCAGGGCGATTGCGGCCGCGGGTCTGATGGTCAGGATGATTAAAGATGTGACGCCTGTTCCGCACAACGGCTGCCGGGCGCCCAAGAGACGCAGGGTTTAAAGACGATGAAAGACTCCTCGCCGCGCCAAGGGGATAGAGGTGGCGGCCTGGGGTGATCTTCAGAAAGATAGAAACGAGGGAAATCAATGGCAAAATATACGGGTCCAAGTTGTCGCCTCTGCCGCAGGGAAATGATGAAATTATTCCTGAAGGGTACGCGCTGTTATACGGAAAAGTGCGCCGTAGCGCGCCGGGCATTCCCTCCTGGACAGCATGGTCAGGGACGGAGCGCCAAGCTTTCCAATTATGGTTTACAGCTTAGGGAAAAGCAAAAAGTCAAAAGGATCTATGGGGTCATGGAGCGGCAATTCCGCAGATATTTTGGGATTGCTTCTAAATCCAAAGGGGTTACGGGTAAGGTTCTTTTGCAGCTCCTGGAGAGACGCTTGGACAATGTGCTGTTCCGTCTGATGTTCGCAACATCTCATACGCAGGCCCGTCAGATTGTCCGCCATGGTTCGGTCTATGTGAACGGCAAAAGGGTCAATATCCCGTCTTTTTCCGTACGCGCCGGAGACGTTGTCGAGGTCAAAGGAAAAGAAGGCGTCAAGAAGGCCGTGAGGACCAATATGGAGCTTTCCAAGGACAGGGGCGTCGCCCCCTGGCTTCAGCTGGATGCCGATGCCCTGAAAGGCACGGTTACACGCTTGCCTGACCGGGATGATATCCAGATGCCTATTCAGGAACAGTTGATTGTCGAGTTGTATTCCAAGTAGAAGATTTCTTTGAAGATAAAGGCGCCTGTCTGTAGTTGCGGCGGAGGGCCTAGCTCAGAAAAGAGCAGACCGCCGTATCCGTTACGACGGGTCTAACTCAGAAAAGAGTAGACCGCCATATCCGATAATGGCGGGTCTAAGCACGGTGGGAATGGAGGAGACAAGATGGGGATTAAGTGGAAAGATTTTCAGTTACCCAAGTTTTTAGAAATAGATGAGGCGACGCATACGGGGACCTATGCCAGGTTTATCGCTGAGCCTTTTGAGCGCGGTTTCGGCGTGACGCTGGGTAATTCCTTGAGGCGCGTCTTGTTGTCTTCCATTGAGGGCAGCGCCGTGACGGCCGTCAAGATCGAAAATGTCCTTCACGAATTCAGCGCTATTGAAGGCGTGCAGGAAGACGTGACGGACATCATCCTCAATATCAAGAATCTGATCTTGAGCTCGCATTCCCGGGCCCCCAAATCCGTCTATATCAAGAAAGACAAGGCCGGAGAGGTGACAGGGCGTGATATCATCACAGACGGGACCGTCGAGGTCTTGAATCCGGACCTTCATATCGCCACCTTGACCAAGGACATTAAATTCAATGTTGAAATCGAGGTGGGCCGGGGCCGGGGATATGTGGCTGCCGAGGTCAACAAGAAAGAAGAACAGGTGATCGGAGCCATTCCGGTGGATTCGGCTTTTTCACCCGTCAAAAAAGTGGCTTATCACGTCGAAAACACCCGCGTCGGCCAGAAGACGGATTATGACCGTCTTGTCATCGAGGTGTTCACCAATGGCAGCATCGATCCTAAGGATGCGATGCTATATGCCGCCAATATCCTGCGCGGTCATTTGGATGTCTTCCTTAACTTGGGACAGATCCCCGAAGAGATGGAAGAGGAAGAGACCATGACGCCCGAGGAGGCGCAGCTTTATGAAAAGCTGCGTCTGCCGATCTCCGAGCTTGAGTTGTCCGTCCGTAGTTCCAACTGTTTGCGCGAGGCCGACATCAAGATCATCGCTGATTTGGTTAGAAAGTCGGAGAGCGAACTCCTGGGTTTAAGGAATTTCGGGAAGAAATCCCTGACGGAAGTCAAAGAGCTCATCGTAGCCATGGGCTTGAACCTTGGGATGCAGATCGACGACAATAAATTGAAGAAAGAGAAATAGACGGAGTCCCATGAGACACAGAATCAAGACACAGAATCTCTCGCGTTTCAGCTCTTACTACAAGGCCACGCTGAATTCTTTGGTCCAGGCTGTTGTGAAGAACCAGAGAATCATTACGACCAAATTGAAGGCTAAGCTTGCCAAGAAGCTCGTCGATCGTCTCGTCACATGGGGTAAGCAAGCAGATTCGCTTGCCGCGCGGCGCAGGGCCTTTCGCGTCCTTTGTGATCATGCATTGGTGCAGAGGCTGTTTTCCGATATCGGTCCGATGTTCCGCGAGAGAAGCGGCGGTTATACGCGCATCATTCCTTATAAAAGGCGCCGGGGAGACAATGCCGAACTCGTCATTCTGGAATTGACGATGATTAAAGAAAAACAGAAGACGCTTAAGCACAAGACGGTTCCGGCGGCGATTGAGAAGCCTAAGGCAGAGAAACCCCTTGAGACGCAGGCCCACGTTGAGCCGGCTCCTCCTGAAAAAGAAAAGCACAAGCACGAGGCAAAAAAGCCGTTGAAAAAACCGTTGGGCGGCTTGGGCAAAATCTTTAAGTCGGAGAGAGATTCGCTTTAATCCTTCGCACCTGTCTGCCTTGTCCTCGGCCTGCCTTTTGGGCAAGGCCAGGGAGGTTTCACTCTGCGCGGCCTAAAGCTCCGCCCTTTAGGGCGCAAGAGTGTTGTGGCCGCTTAGAGTAACCCGAAACAAGCCCCGGCCCTGGCCGAAGGCCGAGGCCAGGGCCGGGGAATATGGGTTGACTTCGAGCCGCAGAATGCGGCAAAGATATCCCTTCTTTATCCTGTTTATCCTGTTTTGGAAGGCGGACAAGTTGAGTGATAGAAACACAGGTCCTGCGGCGAGTCCGATGTCTTTATCCAGAAGAGCTCAAGAGGTTAGTCCTTCGGCAACCCTCCAGATCACGGCTACAGCCAAACGAATGGTCAAAGAGGGCAAGGATGTTGTTGCCTTTGGAGCAGGCGAGCCTGATTTTGATACGCCGGATGCCGTTAAATCTGCGGCTGTCGCCGCCATCCAGTCCGGCTTCACTAAATACACTCCTACCTCCGGGATCCCCGAGCTCAAAGACGCCATTGTCAAAAAGTTGAAAAACGACAATGGGCTGGACTATGAAGCCGGCGCCGTTGTCGTCTCCTGCGGGGCCAAGCATTCCCTTTATAATATCTTCCAGGTCATTGTGGACGCAGGGGACGAGGTCCTCATTCCTGTTCCATACTGGGTGAGCTATCCTGAGATGGTCAAGCTTGCCGGCGGCAAACCCGTCTTCATCCAGACGAATCTCAAGGAAGATTTCAAGATCACTCCCGAAAAGCTGCGTTCCTGTATCTCCAAAAAGACCAAAGCCCTTGTGTTGAATAGCCCATCTAATCCTTGCGGCGTGGTTTACCGTCGGAAGGAACTCAACGCCATCGCAGATTTCTGTGTGGAAAATAACATTTGCTGTATCAGCGACGAGATCTATGAGAAGATCATTTTTGACGGTATCGAGCACGTTTCGATAGCGTCCTTGTCCGAAAAGATCAAGAAGCTGACAGTGACGGTGAACGGTTTTTCGAAATCTTATTCCATGACAGGATGGCGTCTGGGGTATTGCGTTGCCGAAAGTGGAATCGCGAAGGCCATCTCCAATATTCAGGATCATTCGACGTCCAACCCGACGTCGTTCGTCCAGAAGGCCGCCCTTGCGGCATTTTCGCTGGGTCCGGCATTTTTTGATGATATCCGCAGGAAATTCCAGGAGCGCAGGGATTATATTGTTTCAAGACTCGATAAAATGAGCAAGTTCCTTTCTTACAAGAAGCCGGAGGGGGC
>Ga0307371_100006_pt1 | contig 32049 bp, 24 predicted proteins | sample AAT_RA_Trp2_MT_FD_197176 | JGI IMG/M metagenome (GOLD analysis project Ga0307371, IMG submission 197176) | Metatranscriptome of enriched activated sludge microbial communities from anaerobic digester in WTTP, New Holstein, Wisconsin, United... | ecosystem: Engineered > Bioreactor > Anaerobic >...
AGGAAAACTTGTGTCGAGCGCAATCGTAGTTTGGCAGGTTTCGGAATGGCGGCCGGCCCCATCAGGCCGGACAGGTTCAGGCGATGAGTCGCTCGGCTCGCAGCCCCGCACCGGATGTCCGGTGTCGCGGAGACAGGTTACAACAGGGGGATTACTGTCTTTGTGTGCTCCGCGGTATGAGGCTTCGTCTGAGTGGCCCCAATCAGGGTAGGTAGTGGGCGCAGCCCCCGACTAGGAAGAGGCTCAGACATGGCAAACCCGTTCCGCAACATTACGTTCCTCTCCATGGAGCAGGCCACCGTTCTTCCGTATCTCAGCTGGCGCTTCGCTCAGGAAGGGGCCCGCGTCATCAGGTTTGAGCATCCCAAGTTCGCCGACCCCAACCGTCGCATCGGGAAGCCGTACCGTGAGGGTGAGACCTCAATGTGTAGCTACTTCATGGCGTTCAACTCCGGCAAGGAGGCCATGACACTCGATCTCGCACAGCCCAAGGCCAAGGATATCCTCAAAGACCTCATTCTGAAGCTCGATGTCGATGTCTTCGCCGTGAACACCCTGCCGAAGACCATCAGCAAGCTCGGGATCGACTACGAGGACATCAAAGCCATCAAACCGGATATCATCTGGGTCAGCCTCAGCGGTTTCGGCCCCGATTCGAACGAAGCGGCCTACGATCCCGTACTCCAGGCTCGGGGCGGTCTCATGGACCTCACCGGCGAGGAGGGTGGGGAACCGCAGGTCTGCGGTATCTACGTCCCGGACCTAGGGACCAGCAACCACGCGTACGGCGAGATCATGAAGGCTCTGTACAAGCGTGCGGTCACCGGAGAGGGCAGCCGTGTCGACGTGGCCATGATCCAGTCGACGGTGTCGTGGCTTCTGCAGCCCATCACCATGTACAAGACCTTCGATACCGTCATGCATCGTCGTGGCAACACTCATGAGTTCTTCTCGCCGGTCAGCGTCTTCCCAACTGCCGACGGATGGGCCTACGTGGCTGTGGGAAATGACCTGCAGTGGGGCCGTCTTGTCACGCTCCCCGGCTTCGAAGGGCTCGCCAATCCCGAGTGGGAAGCCAACAAGGGCCGTGTGAAAGACATGGATAAGGTCATCTCCATGATGGCCGAGTGCACCAAGAAGTACAGCACAGCGGACCTGCTGAAGCTGTTCAACGAGAACACCATCGCTGCGGCCAAGGTCAACGACATCACCGACGTCGTCGAGGATCCATTCATCAAGCCGCACTTGGTCAAGTCGGTGGAAGAGAGCACGGGCTTCGAGATCACCATGGCGCCGGCTCCTGTCACTCCCGAGTGGCTCAAGGAGAACGACATGAAGATGTCCTTCCCACCACGCCTTGGGCAGGACAACGAGAAGATCATCGTGGGGGAACTCGGCTGGACCAAGGAGCAGTACGAAGCGGCCAAGGCCGAAGGCGCCATCTAGGTGCGAGCACACACGGAGAGTAGATACCAGACACGCCAGGAGGGGTAGTGGACTTCACACTCACGGAAGAGCAAGAATTCTTCCGCCAGACCATCGCCGATACCGTCGACCGCATGATCATGCCCAAGGTCGAGTACATCGATGAGCATCCAGACGAGTTCCCCTGGGATCTCTGGAAGGAGTTCACGGGCCTGGGTTACCTGGGTCTGCGCTACCCCGAAGAGGTGGGGGGCATGGAGGCCGACACCACCACCTGCATGCTCTTCTATCAGGAGTTGGCGCGGGCGTCGGCGGGGTTCTCCATGGCCGTGACCATGAACATGCTCATGGGCACGTACTTCCTGCACCGCTTCGGCAGCGAGGACATCGTGCAGCGCCTCATGATCCCCGCCATCCGCGGCGAGAAGATCGGGGTCATCTGCTTCACCGAGGATCAGTCCGGCTCGGACGTCGGTGCCACCCGCACCTCCGCCACCAAGGTGGACGGGGGCTGGGTCATCAATGGGGTCAAGAACTGGATCACCGACGGCCCCATCTGTGACTTCTGCACCGTCATCTGTCAGACGGATCCCAGCAAGGGCGCCCGCGGGTTGGACTTCTTCCTCATCGAGAAGGGGATGGAAGGTTTCTCGCACGGTCAGATCCTGCACAAGATGGGTGCCCAGGGCCCCATCACCGGGGAACTCATCTTCGACAACGTCTTCGTGCCCGAGGATCACTTCCTGGGTGATGAGGTAGGCCGGGGTGTGCAGCACCTCACCGATATCCTCAACGAGGTGCGCTGCATGACCGCAGCTCAGGCTGTCGGTATCGCCACTACGGCCATGAAGGACGCGCTGGAGTACGCCCGGGCCCGCAAGGCCTTCGGGCATATCATCGGTGACTACCAACTCATCCGCGAGAAGTTCGCGCGTATCGCCATGAATATGGAAGCCGCCAAGCTCATGGTGTTCCGCACGGCGTGGATGATCGACGAGGAGAAGGCCGGTCGCGGTCCCAACCCGCGCGAGGAGGCCTTCCTCACCAAGATGTTCGCCACAGAGATGTGCATGGAGTGCGTGGATGAGGTCATGCGCATCTACGGCGGTAACGGTTTTGCCCGGGAGTACGGGCCGCAGCGCTACTTCCGCGATGCCCGCTTCCTGCTGTACGGCGGTGGTACCCACGAGATCATCAAGGACTTCATCGGCGGCCAGATGATCAAGGGCAGGTGGCAGTCGCGGCTCTAGGGCGTCGGAGAGGGTAGATCAAGGAATCAAGGTCGGGGGCCCGGCTGCCGCCGGGGTCCCGGACCACTACGGAGGTCGGCCGTGAAGGTAGCCGTTCTAGCGAAAGAGGTGCCGGATCTGGAGGCACAGGTGAAGGTTGCCGCCGGGGGTGCGTCTCTCGATGTTGAAAAGCGCAAGGTGCTCAACTTCTTCGACGAGATCGCTGTGGAAGCGGCACTCAAGTTGAAGGAAAGCGCGGGGGCGGAGGCGTATGCCGTAGCGGCTGGTGCCGGCACCGGCATTGACGCGTTGCGACGCGCCTTGGCAATGGGAATCCCAGGTGCGTTTCAGATCGATGACCCTGCTTTGGCGGAGGCCAACCCGTTGACTGTAGCCCGGGCACTGGCCGCCTTCCTGCAGAAGGAGGGCTTCGATCTCATCATTGCCGGCAAGCAGGCCACCGACGATGAAGCGGGCCTCGTCGGTCCCATGGTGGCGGAGCTGCTGGATATCCCCTGCGTCGTCGGCGTCACAGGTCTGGAGGCGTCGGACTCTGTGGTGACGGTCACGCGCCACACCGATATGGGAGTAGAGAAATACGAGGTACCGCTCCCCGCACTGGTCACCGCCGAGAAGGGTCTCTTCGAGCCGCGCGTACCCGCAGTCACGGGCGTCATGAAGGCCATGAAGGCCAAGATCGATAAGTACTCCTTGGCCGATCTCGGTGTCGAAGCCGCGCCGGCGGTCAAGGTCCTGGGGTACCAACCCCCGGCCAAGCGCGCGGCAATCAAGATGATTCCAGGCGAACCCGCGGAAGCCGCTGCTGAACTGGTGCGGCTCCTCCGCGACGAAGCCAAGGCGCTGTGAGGAGGATGGCATGTCGATTCTCGTGATAGCTGAGGCGGCGGGCGAAGGCTTCCGGCCCTCTACCTTTGAGCTTCTCTCGCAGGCGCGGGCGTTGGGTGAACCGGCGACAGTCGTTCTCTTGGGCGACGACGCAGGCAAGAAAGACCAGCTGGATGGGCTCGCCGCGAAAGTAGTGGCTGTGGCTGGAGCCAACCTGGCTCCCTACAGCGCGGACTCTTGGGTGGATGCTCTGGCCCAGGTCATTCAGGCGGAAGGCGCCGACGTGGTGCTGTTCGGCGAAGGTCAGCGTACGCGTGATCTACTGCCGCGAGTTGCCGCTCGGCTCGGCCTCAACGCCATCACGGCGGGCATGGGCTTGACCAAGGATGGGGGTTCGTACGTGGTGCATCGCCCGGCCCAGGGCGGCAAGGCGTACATGGATCTGGCTGTCGATGGCGGGTCGGCACTGATCGCTTTCCGGCCCAATTCCTTCCCCACTGATGCAGCTCCGGTCGCCGGCACTGGGTACGAAGAGAGGGCGATCAATGCCGCCGCCAATCGGGCGCCGGTTGTTGAGCAGGTGGTGGAGGAAGGTAAGAAGATCGATGTGACCGAGGCGCCGGTGGTCATCTGCGGCGGCCGCGGCATGAAGTCCGAGGAGAATCTTGCGCTTCTGGAAGAGCTGGCGGATATCCTGGGCGGCGCTTGGGGAGTGACCCGGGCGCTGGTCGATGCAGGCTGGAAGGGTGCGGATCATTCAATCCAGGTCGGCAAATCCGGCAAGACGATATCACCAGGGCTCTACTTCGCGTGCGGTATCTCGGGCGCTACGCACCACATCATGGGGATGGACACATCCAAGGTGGTTGTGGCGATCAACACGGATCCCAACGCCATCATGTTCGAGTATGCGGACTACGGTATCGCCGGAGACGCGCTGCAAGTGCTCCCGGAGGTCATCAAGCAGGTGAAAGCCGCCAAAGGCTGAGAGCAGGGCGGACGCAGCCATGAGGATACAAATGCCACACATCAGGAGAGCGTGCTGTGGGTGAGAAACCAATCAAGGTGGTGGTGGCCAAGCCCGGTCTGGACGGCCACGATCGCGGCGCCAAGGTGGTAGCCCTGGCGCTCAAAGAAGCCGGCATGGAGGTCATCTATACCGGCCTGCATCAGAGCGTGGACAGTATTGTGACCACGGCCATCCAGGAAGATGCCGACGTGCTGGGATTGTCGGTCATGACCGGCGGCCACGTGCACATCTGCCGGGAAGTGGTGGAGAAGCTGCGCGCCGAGGGCGCCGCCGACATCCTGGTGGCGGTGGGGGGCGTCATCCCCTCCCGCGATATCCCCACTCTCAAAGACCTGGGCGTGGCCGGCGTCTTCCCCGGCGGCACCCCCATCGACGAAGCCGTGGCCTGGATCCAGGCCACCGTGAACTAGGGGGCGGCAGCTATGTCCGACGTCGCACGCTACATCCACAACGACAAGGGTGAGGTGACAGAGGTCATCTACCCCTCCGGCATCGAGGTCAAGGCCGTCTACGGCCCCCAGGACCTGGAGCGCATCGGCTTCGACTACGAGCGCGACCTGGGCGAGCCCGGCACCTACCCCTTCACCCGCAACAACTTCGCGCTCGGCTACCGCTCCCGGGAGTGGACCACCCGCCAGTACGCCGGCTTCGGTACCCCCAAGGAGACCAACGAGCGCTGGAAGATGCTCCTGGGTGCCGGCCAGACCGGCCTCAACGTGGCCTTCGACCTGCCCACGCAGATGGGGCTCGACTCCGATGACCCCCGCGCCGCGGGGGAAGTGGGCCGGGTGGGCATGGCCATCGACTCCCTGCGCGACTTCGAGATCGCCTTTGAGGGCATCGACATGCACCGCGTGGGCACCGGCCTCACCATCAACGCCGTGGCCTCCATCATGATGGCCATGTACGAGGCCGTGGCCGAGAAGTACGGCTTCGACACCGCCAAGATCTCCTGCACCCCCCAGAACGACATCATCAAAGAGGTGCTGGGCCGCGGCGCCTGGATCTACGACTTAGACGCCGCCGTGCGCCTCATCGGCGACACCATCGAGTACGCCATCACCGCCCAGCCCCGCACCTACCCCACCAGTATCTGCGGCTACCACATCCGCGAATCGGGCGCCAACTCCGCCCAGGAGATGGCCTACGCCTTCCTCATCGCCAACACCTATATCGATGAGGTGGTCAAGCGCGGCTACGACGCCCGTCAGTTCGCCGGGCGCATCAGCTACAACTTGAACATCTACGGCAACCTGTGGGAGCAGGTGGCCAAGTTCCGGGCCGGGCGCAAGGTGTGGGCGCGCAACCTGCGTGAGCGCTACGGCATCGAGAAGCCCTCCGACCTCATGCTCAAAGGTCTCTTTGCCGGCGGCGGCAGCGGCCTCATGAAGGCCGAGCCCGAGAACAACATCATGCGCGGCGCCTTCTACGGCCTGGCGGCGGCGCTCTCCGGCGCCCAGTCCACCGCCCTGTGCTCCTTCGACGAGGCCTACTCCATCCCCAGCCCGCGCTCGGCGCTGCTGTCGTTGCGCACCCTGCAGATCATCATGGAGGAAGTGGGCCTCCGCGACACCGTGGATCCCCTGGCCGGCTCGTACTTCATCGAGACCATCACCCACGAGATGGAAGAGAAGATCCTCGCCGAGATGAAGGAGATCGAAGACCGGGGCGGCATGCTGGAGAACGTCAAGTCGGGCTACGTGGGCCGCAAGCTGGCCCGCCAGGCCTACGAGTGGGAGATGGGCATCGAGCGCGGTGAGCTCATCAAGGTGGGCGTCAACAAGTACGCCACCGCCCGCGAGGAAGAGGTGCAGTTGCACGAGTACGACGAGAGCTGGCAGGTGACCCAGATCGCCAACCTAAAAGACGTGCGCCGCACCCGCGACGACAGTCTGGTGGCCGAGCGCCTGCGGGCCCTGGCCGATGTGGCCAGAAGTGGCCGCAACGTGATGCCGGCCCTCAAAGAAGCCTGCCTGGCCTACGCCACCGTGGGCGAGATGAGCGACGTGTTCCTGGAAGTCTTCGGTCCCTACAAAGAGCCGAACGTAGTCTTCACGCCGGGTCTACTCCCCAAACGCTAGTGGAGCGACAGCATGGCGTACAAGATCGGAATTGACGTTGGTGGTACCTTCACGGACTTCCTGCTGGCGGAAGACGACGGCACCGCCTACATCTACAAGGTCCTGTCCACCCCCAAAGACCCCTCCATCGCCACCATCCGTGGCATCGAGGAGATGGCGAGCGATCGCAACCTCTCCACGGATGACTTCCTCTCGCAGGTCTCCACCATCGTGCACGGCACCACCGTGACCACCAACGCCACCCTCACCTACCGCGGCGCCAAGACCGGCCTGCTGACCACCGAAGGGGTGCGTGACGCGCTGGAGATGCGCCGCGGCATCCGCGAGGAGCAGTACAACAACCACTTCGAGAATGCCCGCCCCGTGGTGGAGCGCTACCTACGCCGTCCCGTGCGCGAGCGCTTGGACTACAAGGGCGAGGTCATAACCCCGCTCGATGAGGCCTGGCTGCGCCGCGAGGTGGAGTTCCTGAAAAGCGAGGACTGCAAGGCCGTCGCCATCTGCTTCATGAACTCGTTTGCCAACGCCGGCCATGAGCGCACGGCGGCCGAGATCGTCAAGGAGGTGCTGCCCGAGGCCTTCCTCTCCATCTCCAGTGAGATCCTGCCCGCCATCCGCTTCTACGACCGCGTCTCCACCACCGCCCTCAACGCCTACATCGGCCCGGTACTGGACCTCTACCTGGGTCCCCGCCTGGGGCTGCTCAACAAGCTCTCCAAGTACAATTTCCAGGGCATCCTGCTCATCATGGCTTCCAACGGCGGCGTCATCTCTCCCGAGGTGGCCATGCACATCCCCGGCCTCACCCTGCTCTCCGGCCCCGCCGGCGGGCCCGTGGCCGGCCTGGCCTACGCCGAGGGTCAGGACTTCCCCGATGTGATCACCTGTGACATGGGCGGCACCTCCTTCGACGTGGCCCTCATCAAGGACCGCAAGCCGCTGACCACCACCGAGGGCGAGATCGAACGCCTCAGGATCAGCTGGCCCATGCTGGACGTGGTCACCATCGGTGCCGGCGGCGGCTCCATCGGTTGGATCGACGAAGTGGGTCTGCTGCGCATGGGACCCCAAAGCGCCGGTGCCGATCCCGGTCCCGCCTGCTACGACCTAGGCGGCGAGGAGCCCACCTGCTCGGACGCCGACGTGGTGCTGGGCTACCTGGATCCCGACTTCTTCGCCGGGGGGCGCATGAAGCTCTCCGTGGAGAAGGCCCGCGCCGCCATCCTGGAGAAGGTCGGTAAGAAGCTGGGCATGACGGCCGAGGAAGCCGCCGCCGGTATGTATGAGGTCATCAACGTGGGTATGGCCGCCGCCGTGCGCGAGATCGCCGTCAAGGCCGGCTATGACCCCCGCGACTTCCCGCTGGTCACCGCCGGTGGCGCCGGTCCCAACCACGCCTGCCAGATCGCCCTGGCGCTCTCCATCCCCGAGATCCTGGTACCGCGCGAGTCCTCCATCTTCTGCGCCGCCGGCATGCTGCGCAGCGACTTAAAGCACGACTTCGTGCGCACCTACCCCACCACGCTCGACGCGCTGGACGTCGCCAAGTTCCAGGCCCTCTACGCCGAGATGAAGACCGAGGGCGACACCCTGCTCCATCAGGAAGGCATCCCACGCGAGCGCGTCTCCTACCTGCTGCAGCTGGACCTGCGCTACGTGCGCCAGTACCACGAGGTGTCGGTGGAGCTGAGCTGGGACGACATCAACGCCGGTGACCTCTCGGCCGTGGCCCATCGCTTCCATCAGGCCCACGACGCCCTCTACGGCTACTCCCTGGAGGACCGCGGCACCCCGGTGGAGCTCATCAACATGCGCCTCACCGCCATCGGCACCACCGAGAAGCCCAAGCTGCTCAACCAGGGGTACGCCGGTGCGGATCCGTCGAGTGCGTACAAGCGTTCCCGCTCCGTGTACGTGCCCTCGGCCAAGGCCTACCAGGAAGTGCCGGTCTACGACGGCTTCGCGCTCACCTTCGGTATGCGCCTGGCCGGCCCCTGCATCATCGAGCAGGTCAACACCACCACCTTTGTCACGCCTGAGTTCGACGTCATCGTCGATCGCCTGGGCACCTACACCGTCTACGTCAAAGAAAACGAAGCCAAGGTCCTGGCGCGAGTCCTCAAGGACGTGGAGGCCGCCTGATGAAGCCATACCAAGTGGACAAGTCCATCCCCATTGACCGCATCCTGGTCTCCATTCTCCAGAAGCGGCTCAAGAGCATCACCGAAGAGATGAGCATCGCCATGGTGCGGACCACGCGGTCCCCCATCCTGTGCGAGGCCCGCGACTTCGTCACCGGCCTCTACGACTACAAGGGCGACATGCTCGAGCAGAAGGAGAACCTGCCCATCCTGGCCTTCTCCCTGCAGCCGGTGTGCAAGTACATCATCGACTACTACGGCGACGACATCCATGACGGTGACGTCATCTTCCACAATGACGTCTTCAGTATGGGCAACCAGAACAACGACGTGGCCGTCTATAAGCCCATTTTCTGGGAGGGCGAGTTGGTGGCCTGGGCCGCGGTCAAAGGCCATCAGGCCGACATCGGCGGCAATGTTCAGGGTGGGTATAATCCCGAGGCCACCGAAGTCTGGCAGGAGACCCTGCGCATCACCCCCATCAAGGTGTATGAGCGCGGCACGCTGCGTAAAGACGTGTGGGACCTCATCTTCGCCAACGTGCGCTTAGACATCGTGGCCGAGGACATGCGGGCTGAGATCGGGAGCTGCGTGGTGGGGGAGCGCGGCATCCACAAGATCCTGGAGCGCTACGGCCGCCCCGTCTTTGAAGCCCACAAGGAGTTCCTCTTTGACTCCACCGAGCAGATGATGCGCAACGAGTTGCGCTCCATCCCGGATGGCGTGTACACGGGCGAATCCTACGCGTACTACGATGGGAAGATCCCCGGCTCTAAGTACAAGATCAAGGTCACCATCACCGTCCAGGACGGGACGGCCAAGTTCGACTATACGGGCACCGATCCTCAGAGCCCCGGTTTCATGAACGGTACCTATACGAGCTCGGCCTCGGCAACGCTCCTCACGCTCCTGCAGATGCTGAATCCGGATATCCCGCACAACGCCGGTCTTGTGCGCCCGGTTGAGATCATCATTCCGCAGGGCACGGTGTTGAACGCCGCCTACCCCGCCGCCACCACCTACGGCAACCACCTGTGCCCCAACAACGCCGACGCCATCATGCGCGCGTTGGGTCCGGTCATCCCGCAACGGGTCACGGCCGAGTGGGGAGAGCTGCTGTGCTCTCTGACCACGGGTAGTGACACCCGGGCGGACAAGGAAGGCAGCGCCTTCGTGGACATCTGCTTCATGGGTCTCAAGGGCGGTTCGGGCGGCATCTACGGCACCGATGGCTACGACCACATCGGCATGATCGACGCCTCCGGCGGCGTGCTCGACCAGGACTACGAGATCTTTGAGCAGGCCACGCCCCACCTCATCCTCAAGCACGAGTACCTCACAGACTCTGCCGGTCCTGGCCGCTGGCGGGGTGGTGTCGGCGTGGAGACCATGTTCGAGTTCCACGGAAAAGGCATCAAGGTGGTCACCTTCGGCGACGGCGACGTTGAACCGTCGCGTGGTTCTCAGGGCGGTATGGAGGGGAGCCTGAATTTCATCAAACTGAAATACCCTGGGAAGTCCGATTGGCGGACGTTGACGACCAAAGACTTGGTACACGACGTGCCTGATGGCACGATCTACTGGCAGTTCGCCAGCGGCGGTGGCGGCTGGGGCAATCCCAAGGAGCGCCCGGCCGAGAAGGTACTCCGGGACGTGCGCAACGAGCTGGTCTCCCTGGAATCTGCCCGTCGGGACTACGGTGTCGCGATCAACCCGCAGACGTGGGAGATCGACTGGGACGAGACGGCCAAACTGCGGGCTGCGTAGGGGATTTCGGCATCAACCGCCGGGGAGGGCGCCCGCGCTGCTGCGCGGGCGCCGGTAACCCCGGCATGGCGACCATATAGAGGGAGTGAGCCGTGGGAAAGACATTCATGCCGACCTACAAGACTGATGAAGAACTCAAGGCCCTGCAGCTCGAGGGTCTGAAGTGGACCGTGAACCATGTGTGGAACGGGTCCGACTTCTACAGGGAGCGACTCAAGGCCGCCGGTGTCGCACCCGACGACATCACGACTCTTGATGACATCCGCAAGCTGCCCTTCGTCACAGCATACGATCTTCGCGAGCAGTATCCCTTCCCGCTTCGCAGCGTGCCGTTTGAGAAGCTGGTGCGTATCCATGCGTCGTCCGGCACCACCGGCAAGCGCAAGGTCATGTCGTACACGGCCAAGGACATCCAGGATTGGCGGACGATGTTTGCCCGGGTGTACGAGATGGCCGGGTGCGACGATCTTGATCGCGTGCAGATCGCCGTGGGCTATGGCTTGTGGACGGCCGGTGTGGGCTTCCAGGCCGGCGTCGAGGAGTTCGGGGCTATGGCAATACCGATCGGCCCGGGCAACCTGGACATGCAGGCCGAGTTCCTGATGGACATGGAGACCACGGTGTTCTGCTGCACGGCCTCCATGGCACTCCTGCTCGCGGAGCAGGTAGAGCAGAGGGGCATCCTCGATAAGATCAAGATTCGGAAGGTGATCCTGGGTTCCGAGCGCCACAGCCCGGCCATGGATCAACGCATCTCCGAGCTTCTGGGCATTCCGGTGGAGGAGATCTATGACATCCCCGGGATGACCGAACTGTACGGCCCCGGCACCGGTCTGGACTGCAGATACCATAGTGGAATCCACTACTGGGCTGACTACTTCATTCTGGAGGTTCTGGATCCGGAGACGCTCGAGCCGGTGCCCGAGGGTGAAGTGGGCGAGATGGTGGTCACCACGCTCAGGAAGGAAGGCGCTCCGCTCCTCCGCTACCGCACTCGCGACCTTACCCGAATCATTCCGGGCAAGTGCGAGTGTGGGTCCGTGTTGCCGCGTCACGACAAGCTTCAGGGACGCAGCGACGACATGTTTATCTTCCGGGCTGTCAATATCTATCCGGGCCAGATTGAGCACGTCCTTGTGAACACCCCCGGTGTCTCCAGCGAGTACAACGTCATTCTCGACCGTCGCGAAGGCAAGGATTTCATGACCATCCTGGTCGAACGCGATCCCTCCGGCGACGCCACCAAGGACAAGGAGATCTCCAAGACCATCGAGAAGCGTGTGAAGGCCGAGATCATGTGCTCGGGCGACGTGGAGATCGTGGACTACGGCTCGCTGCCACGTTCTGAACGTAAGAGCAAGCGCGTGTACGACAACCGCGGCCAGTAGCATCAACCCGGCAAGACTGGAGAGTACTCATGGCTGCAGCACTCGACTACCTCCGCCCCGCCTCACTGGCGGAGGCCCTCTCGCTCCTCTCGACCATCGAGGGAGCGCAGCCGGTCGCCGGCGCCACCGACGTGTGGGTAGGCATCCGGTCCAAGAAGCATGCTCCCCAAGCGCTGGTGTCGCTCAAGAGCATCCCCAACCTCAGGTTCATCCTGCCCGATCGGGACACCGACGCCTACGAGGGCCGCGCCGAAGGCGCCACCGGCGACTCCGGTGTGTTGCTGGGAGCCGCCACCACGCACGGCGACGTGGAGGATTCGGCGTGGATGAAGTCTCACTTCCCGGCCGTGCATCAGGCGTGCTCCGGTGTGGGTAGCCGCCAGGTGCGCAATGTGGCCACCGTGGGTGGGAACATCTGTAACGCCGCCCCCTGTGCCGACTCGGCCGTGGGCCTTTTGCTCTACGACGCCACCCTGGTGGTGGCCGGTCCCCAAGGCGAGCGCGAGCTTGCCCTGTCGGAGTTCTTCGTGGGGCCGGGCGAGACCCGTCTGGGTCCCGCGGAGATCCTCAAAGAGATCAAGGTGCCGAGCCCCGGCCCGCGTACGTACGCCTGGTACTGGAAGCACACCCGCCGCAAGGGTGTGGAGTTGCCGCTTCTGGGTGTCGGTGCCCGCGTGACCTTGGCTGCAGACGGCACGGTGGACAAAGCCCGCATCTCGCTCGGGGTCTGCGCACCCATGCCCACCCGCAGCTACGAAGCCGAGAAAGTACTGGAGGGGCAGAAGCTGACGGCCGAGCTTGCCGCCAAAGCGGGCGAAGTGGCCGCAGCCAACGCCCTGGTGCGAGACACGTGGAGAGGCCGCGGTTGGTACCGGCGGGAGATGGTACGGGTATTGGTTCCCCGTGTCATCGGGCTCTCCGGCGCCCTGTCCTAGGTCGACCCACACCAAAGGTGAGTGGCAAGTGAAGACCATTACTTTCACAGTGAACGGGAACCCGGTCACGCTCGATGTGCGCGAGGACGCCAACCTGTTGTCGGTCCTCAATGATGATCTCGAGCTGACGGGGGCCAAGGAAGGTTGCGGCGCCGGCGAGTGCGGCGCCTGCACCGTGATCGTCGACGGCGTGGCCGTGGCCTCGTGCCTGTATCCGGCCTGCGAGGCCGACGGGCGTCAGGTGGAGACGGTTGAAGGCCTGGTGCTTGCGAGCGGCGGCCTGCATCCTCTGCAGCGCGCATTCGTCGACTACGGTGCCGTGCAGTGCGGGTTCTGCACCCCGGGCATGATCATGAGCGCCAAGGCACTGCTCGACCGCACCCCCGCCCCCAGCCAGCAGGAAGTCAAGGTGGCGCTGGCCGGCAACATCTGCCGGTGCACCGGCTACACCCAGATCGTGCAGGCAGTTCTCGCCGCCGCCGAGGAGATGAGGAAATGACACGAAAGGAAGAACGTCTTCTCCCCGAGGTCGAGCGTCCGGTGTGCGCCCCCGAGGAGCTCATCGTTGTCGGCAAGCGCATCCCCAAGAGCGACGCCCTGTACAAAGTGCTCGGCCAGGCTCAGTACATCTACGACATGTCTCTGCCGGGCATGCTGTACGGCAAGATCCTGTGGAGCGAGCGCGCCCACGCCAAGATCATCTCCATCGACACCTCCGAGGCGGAGAAGGTCCCCGGTGTGCGCGCCATCGTCACCGGCTACAACACGCCCCACATCGGCATCGGCTTCATGAAGGACCAGCCGGTCCTCAAGCGCGACAAGGTGCGCTCCTTCCGCGACGAGGTGGCCGGCGTGGCCGCCACATCCTGGGAAGCAGCCGAGGAAGCCATCTCCCGCATCAAAGTGGTCTACGAGGACCTGCCGGGCGTCTTCAGCCCCCAAGAGGCCATGGCCGACGGTGCTCCTCTCATCCATGAGACCGACGCCCGCGGCAAGGAACTCAAAGACAACCGTATCCGCCTGCCCTGGAAGCTGGTATGCGGTGACCTGGAGAAGGGGAAAGAGGAGGCGGCCCACACCGTCACCACCTCCTATGACTGCCCGGCCGTCACCCACTGCTGCATGGGCACCTCGGCCTGCATCGCCAGCTTTGACGCGGCCGACAACCTCACCATCTACGACATCACCCAGATCCCGTCTTTGGCCAAGGCCGACTTCCTGGAAGCGCTCAAGGCCATGGGCGTCAAGGGCCGGGTGCGGGTGGTCACCCCCACCATCGGCGGTGGTTTCGGCAGCAAGCTGGACACCTACGGCTACCAGTACATCGCCATCCTGCTGTCGCACCGCACCAAGCGGCCGGTGAAGATGGTCTTCACCCGCGAGGAGGAGTTCTTCGCCACCTCACCGCGTCAGCAGGCCTCCTTCACCATCACCCAGGGCTGCGACAAGGAGGGCTACCTCACCTTCCGTGAGGTCAACGCCACCCTGGACAACGGCGCCTACATCTCCTGGGGAGCTACCACCCCGTCCGTGATGATGATGCCCATGTCCAGCCTTTACCGGGTACCGAACACTGAGTTCAAGGCTACCTGCATCTACACCAACAACACCTGGGCGCAGGCCATGCGCGGCTACGGCAACCCGCAGGCCACCTTCGCCATCGACTGCAATCTCGATGAACTGGCCGAGAAGGCCGGTATCGATCCGGTGGAGATGCGGCGCCGAAATGCCAGTATCCCTGGTGAGGAGACTCCGCAGGGCTTCCTGCCCAAAACATCAGGCCACCGTGAGTGCTTGGAGGCCGTGGTGGAGAAGATCGGCTATGCCTCGCGCACGCGCGGCATGGTAGAAGGTACCCCCAAGGCCCGCGGTATGGGCATCGCCTCCCTCATCCACGTGGGCGGCGGCGCCAAGATCTACCGCTCCGACGGCTGTGCCACCTCGATCAAGATCGACGACGAGGGCTGGGTGGACGTCTTCTCCGGCTCGCAGGATATCGGACAGGGACTGGATACCGTCATCCGTCAGATCGTGGCCGAGGTGCTGGGTCTGAAAGCCGACAAGGTCAACGTGCACGTGGGTGATACCGACGCCTGCGGCTGGGACGCCGGTTGCCACGCCTCCCGCTCCACATTCGTGGCCGGTAACTCGGCCAAGGCCTGCGCCGAGATCGTGCGTGCGCAGATGATCGCCAACTTCGCCGCGCAGCTGGAAGTGAGCGAAGACGCCATCGACATCAAGGGCGGCATGGTGCTGGCGCAGGTGGAAGACCCCGACAAGCAGCAGACCAAGGTGGAGAAGCTGCTGCGCAAGGCCCACATGGCCGGCCGCGGCAACACCATGTTCATGGCCTCCAACTTCTGGGAGCCCAACAACAAGCTCTTGGCCGGTGACTTCCACGGCAACTTCTCCATGGCGTACACGTACGGCGTCCATGCAGCAGAAGTGGAAGTGGACACCGAGACCGGCCAGGTGGAGATCGTGAACTACGTTGCGGCTCACGACATCGGGCGAGCCATCAACCCCATGCTGCTCGACGGGCAGGCATACGGCGGCATCATGCAGGGCATCGGCTACGCGCTCACCGAGGAGATGCTCTTTGACAAGGGTCGTCTGCTCAACCCCAACTTCCGCGACTACAAGATCCTCACCTGCCTGGACATGGTGCCGGTGGAGCCTCTGATCGTGGAGACCATCGATCCCGAAGGTCCCTTCGGGGCCAAGGGCGTGGGCGAGCCCGGCCTGGTGCCGGTGGCCCCCGCCATCGCCAACGCCATCTACGATGCAGTCGGTATTCGGCTGCGCAAGCTGCCCATGACGCCCGACCGCGTGCTCGAAGCTCTGTGGGCAAAAACAGGCAAGGCCATCGCGTAACGCTGGTTGTGACGGCTTTCCGGGGCGACCCGTGGTTCTGCGGGTCGCCCCGGACACAACAGTCGTGTAGGTGTTGTACGATGTCAAGGGTGGCAACACATGAGGGGAGGAGGTGGGACGCTGCGGGGAATGCCAGTCGTGTAGGCAACATCAATGGGCCGGTCGCAATCATCAGCGTTGCCGGCGAAACCACAAGTTGATGCCACACAAGAGAAGGATGGGGATTTGATGAAGAAAGCTAGTTGGATCACTGCAGTAGTTGTCGTAATCTCGCTCGTTGGCATGGTGCTCGCCGGTTGCGGCGGGACTACCACCACCACTGCTGCGCCTACCACCACCACCGCGGGTGGCGGCGAAACCACCACCACGGCGGCGGAAAGCACCACCACTACCGCCGGTCAGCCGGTCGAGTTCAAGTTTGCGTACTTCGCTCCCGAAGCGACATTCCCGGGCAAGGCCTCCCTCTGGTGGATTGACGAAATCGGCAAGGCCACCAACGGCCAAGTGACCGTGAAGTGGTTCCCGGGCGGCACGCTGCTCACCCCGAAGAACATGTACGACGGTATTCTCGAGGGTGTGGCCGACATCGGTCTCTCCTGCCCCACCTACGAGCCCGGTCGCTTCCCGCTTCTGTCGATCAACGACCTGCCGGGTCTCTACACCACCGGCACGCAGGCCAGCCTCTCCATCTACGATGTGACCATGGCCAACAAGGACATGGCCGAATTGAAGGACTTCCATATTGTGACCGTGTTCTCGATGGAGCCCGGCTACATCATGTCCATCAAGAAGTACGACACGCTCGCAGGCCTGAAGGGTGCGGAACTCCGCACGCCGGGTGGTCCGAAGATCCTGGAAGCTCTGGGTGCGGTTGGTGTCGGCATGCCGCAGTCTGAAGTGGCGCAGGCCCTCCAGACAAACGTCATCGCCGGCGTGTACTCCTCCCGCGAAGTGCTGAAGGACTTCAAGTACGCGGAAAAATGCAAGTTCCTCACTAACTATCCGCTGGGACAGGTCACCTTCCTCGCCGTCATGACCAAGGCCAAGTACGACGCACTTCCGGATAACGTGAAGAAGGCCATTGACGACTTGGCGCAGCCCTATGCTGCCAAGGCCGGCGAGATCATGGATCAGACCGCCGCGGAATCAGTCGAGTGGTCGATCGCTGAGCAGGGCTTGGAAGTCGTGGAACTGTCCGCGGACGAGCAGAAGAACTTCGCGGACGCACTGGCGCCTCTGACCCAGACCTGGCTGGCCGACGTGGCAGCCAAGGGTCTGCCGGCTGAGGACTTCTACAAGCAACTGCAGGATGCAGCCGCCAAGAATAAGTAGGCTGCCGTAGTTCGTTAAGCGCCCGGCCTCTCGTTCAACGAGTATCCGGCTGGTGGTCCGGTCGCCCCGCGGCGACCGGACCACCAGCAGGGCGCAACCGTAGATCGGTAGTAGAAGACGTCATAGACAAGACCATCGCGGCGACCTGTCGCGTGCTTGGGTTGAGACCCGGCGGGTCGTGGGGGCGGCAAGTAGAAAGGAGGGAGGCGTGCTAACCAAGCTACAGGTCGCGTACGACAAGTTCGGCGACTGGCTGGGCGTCCTCTCGAACTGCATTCTTGTTGGGGCAATGTTGCTCACGGTGGGGAACATCATTGTCCGACAATTCGGATCGCCCTTCGGCGGTACGGCTGAAGTGGTGGGGTACTGTTCGGCGACATTGACGGCTCTGGCTCTCGTGTACTCGCAGAAAAGAAAGTCCCACATCGCCATCGACATCCTCTCGTCTCACTTCAACAAGCGGGCGCGTGCCTGGGTGCAGGGAGTGGGCTTCTTGATCGGCACCGTGATTTTTGTGATGTCCGCATGGCAAATTTTTGCACGCGCCATCAAGATGCAAAGCAGCGGCATCCTGTCAGATACCCTGCAGATCATCTACTACCCATTTCTGTGGGTGCTTGGGGTGTGTGTCGTCTTCTTCGCCGTGAGGGTTCTCATCGATGCGCTGCTGAAGTTCCGGGAGGGGATGCAGAAATGAGTGACGTAGCTGTCGCCCTCCTGGGCATCCTTGTGCTGGTCATCCTGATGATGGTAGAGATGCCGGTGGCCTTCTGCATGTTTGTAGTCGGCTTCCTGGGGCTCTGGATCATCCAGGGCCGTGCGCAGGCCTTCAACATCATCGGATCGGATATCTGGGAACAGTTCTCCTCGTACGGGATGAGCGTGGTCCCCTTCTTCATCCTGATGGGGAACATAGCCTTCCGAGCAGGCGTGACGAACGACCTGTTCCGTGCGGCGTATACGTGGGTTGGACAGGTCCGCGGTGGAATGGCGGTGACCACGGTGGTCGCTTCATCGTTCTTTGGAGCCATCTGTGGTTCCAATGCCGCTACCGCAGCCACCATGGGTACCATCGCCCTGCCGGCCATGAAGAAGTTCGGCTATAACGATGGGTTGAGCGCGGGTTCAGTAGCGGCCGGTGGCACTCTGGGGGTCATGATCCCTCCCAGTGTCGTGCTCATAGTCATCGGCATCCAGTACAATCTCTCTATCGCCAAACTCTTTGTGGCTGAGATTCCGGCCGGCGTTTTGCTCACCATCCTGTTTGCAATCTCGGTTCTTCTGATCTGCTGGCGCAAACCGAAGATGGGGCCAGCCGGGCCCAAGACCGCTATCGGAGAGAAGATCAAGGGCCTCTTGGGCGTGATCGAGACGCTGGTCCTGTTTGTATTCGTCATCGGCGGGATGTTCGCGGGTTGGTTCACTCCCACCGAGGGCGGTGCCATGGGCGCGTTCGGTGCCATCGTGATTGCCTTGGTCCGCCGCAAACTCACGTGGAAAGGCTTCAAGCAGGCTTGCTGGGACACCATCAGCACGTCAACCATGGTCATCCTGCTGGTGGCCAGCGCAGTGGTCCTGGGAAGATTTCTGACCGCGGCATACCTGCCTACTGAGTTGGCCAACTGGGTGACCGGGCTTGACGTCCCCCGCATCTGGGTGCTGTTTGTCGTCATGATCGTGTATGTCCTTGGGGGTATGTTCACAGACGCGCTGGGCTTCCTCACCCTGAGCGTACCGGTCTTCTTCCCGCTGGCAGAAGCGCTGGGATACAACGTTGTGTGGTTCGCCGTCCTTGTCACGGTTATCACAACGTTCGGTGCGATCTCTCCCCCTGTGGGCGTGAACCTGTATGTGGTCAAGGGCCTGCAGCCGGACATGCCCATTGCGACAATCATGAAGGGTGCCACCTGGTTCTATCCAGCGTATGCCATAACCATTGCCCTGCTGATCATCTTCCCGCAGTTGGTCGTGTCGCTCGTCTCTGCAGCCTGACGGGCGACAGCAGGTATGTGCGTGGGCCAAGCGCGAGGCGGGTGCAGGGTTGAGGGGGGCTTGAGTAGTACGTAATGCAGCGACACGGAGGTATAGATGTTCAAGAACGCGTATATCCCTTACAAAGGCTACTACTCCTCCCCTTTCATCCGGTGGCAGGGTAGCCTGTCCACCTCACACCCAGTCCTCCTGGCCGGCGCCACGGCCAAGCGGTGGTTTGCGGAGCGCAAGCCGGGCTGGGATCCCATGAAGATTGACTACGTCTTCATGGGTACCACCGTGGCCATGAAGCACGCTTTCTGGAACGGACCCTGGGTGGCCGCTCTTTCCGGGGCCGAGCGGACTGTGGGCGTGTGGCTCAGCCTGGCGTGCGCCACTGGCACAACCGCAGTGTTCCAGGCAGCCATGGCATGTGAAGTAGGAGCGACCGATTGGGCTCAGTGCATCCTGTGCGACCGCGTCTCCAACGGCCCGCACACCGTGTGGCCGAATCCCATGGGCCCCGGCGGCTACGTTGAGCGCGAAGACTGGGTCATGGACAACTTCAACGCGGATCCCTGGACCGGGCAGATCCCCATGGTTGCCACCGCCGACTACGTGGCTCAGGAGAACGGCATCACCAAGGAAGAATGTGACGAACTCGCCTGGGTGCGCTACCAGCAGTATCAAGCTGGCATCGCGAATGACCGTGAGTTCCAGAAGCGCTACATGTTTCCCGTTGAAGTCCAGGTGAGCAAGAAGAAGACGGTGATGGTCGAGGCCGACGAGGGGATCACTGAGACGTCTCCGGAGGCGATCGCCGGGTTGAAGCCGGTCAACGATTGGGGTGTGCACTCGTTCGCTGCGCAGACCCACCCGGCCGACGCCAACGCCTCGATCGCCGTCTGTACTCGGGAGAAGGCAAAGGAACTGGCCGAGGATGGACCGGAAATCCAGATCATCTCGTTCGGATACGCGCGGGCTCCCAAGGCTCGGATGGGTGCTGCACCGGTCCCGGCCACCGAGATGGCTCTGACCAAGGCGGGGCTGAAGCCCTCCGACATCAAGGTTTGGAAGACGCACAGTCCCTTTGCAGTCAACGATGTGAACATGGCCAGGAAGCTGGGGATTGATCCCTACAAGGGCTTCAATGACTACGGGTGCTCCATGATCTACGGTCACCCCCATGCTGCGACCATGTGCCGTCACATCATCGAGCTCATCGAGCAGCTGGTCATCGAGGGCGGCGGCTACGGTTGCGCCTCTGGGTGTGCCGCCGGCGACACCGGTGCCACCCTCATCGTCAAGGTCGGATAAGGAGGAGCCTTCCGCATGGCAGAGAGCACCCTCTATCCCGGGTTCAAGAACCCGTTGCTGGGCTCGCCGCGGAAGAACCTGCCGAAGCATGCAGCCATGGTCGGGGCCGGAACCATCGGCCCCGACATCGGCTACTATCTGAAGGCGGCTCTTCCCGACATCAAGTTGACCCTCATCGATGTGGTGGAGAAGCCCCTGGAGGCTGCCAGGGCTCGGTATGAGGGCTATGCCGGCAAGGCGGTTCAGAAGGGCAAGATGAAGCAGGAGATGGCGGACAAGGTTCTCGCCAACATCTTCTACACCACCAACTACGACGATATCGCGGATGCAGATCTGATCATCGAGGCGGCTACAGAGAGCATCCCTCTCAAGAAGAAGATCTTTGGGATGATCGAAGACCGAGTGGCTGCAGACGCGATCATCACCTCCAATACCAGCTCCATTCCGGCGGGGATTATCTTTGCCGACATGAAGCACCCGGAACGGACGACCATTACGCACTTCTTTGCGCCGGCCTGGCGCAACCCGGCAGTTGAAGTGATCACGTGGGCCAATGGGGATCGCTGGGTTGTGGACTACCTTCGCTGGCTCTTCGCGGCAACGGGTAAGACCCCGGTGGTCACGGCCGATGTGATGTGCTTCATGCTCGACCGCGTGTTTGATAACTGGTGCAACGAGGCTGCCCTCCTGCTTCCGGAGGCGACATCCAAGCAGATCGATACGGTGGCCGAGCGATATGTGTATGCGGGGCCGTTCTTCGTCCTCAACATGGCGAACGGCAATCCCATTATCGTCGAGACCAACGAGCGCCAGATGGAAGAAAGCCCGGCGTATAAGCCGGCGAATGTCTTCAACAGTGTGGATCGCTGGATCACCAAGAAGCCCGGCGAGAAGGTGGACGTGCCCGAGGAGACCCGTCAGCTGATCAACGACCGCCTGCTGGGAATTCTCTACAGTCAGTCCCTCGACGTGGTTGCGCGAGAGATTGGCACGCCGGAGGACCTTGACCTGGGTTGCGCACTCGCCCTGGGGTTCCGCAAGGGTCCGTTGGAACTCGCCGGCGAGTTAGGTTACGACGAGATCAAGCGGATCATGGAGCGGTTGGACAAGGAACGCAACGGCCTTCCCGGCCTCAGCGTCATCGACCAGTTGCCCGCCATGATCAATTTCAAGCAGTACATTCTGGTAGACAGGCTGGACGATGTGGTGCTCATCACCATCCGGCGTCCGGCGCAGATGAACGCTCTCACGGATCGGGTAACCGACGAGATTCTGTCCGTATTGCAGGAGTACGCCGATGATCCCGCTGTGACCGGCTTCGTGATCACGGGGTACGGAACCCGGGCCTTCTGCGCCGGCGCTGATATCGGGAAGTTCCCCGAGATGCTGGGTGATTCGGCGGCGTCCGCACAGTACGCGCGCGATTGCTCACGGTTGCTCGTGTATATCGATCAGATGACCAAGCCGGTGGTGGCCGCAGTCAACGGAATGGCCCTCGGTGGCGGTGCTGAGTTGGCGATTAGGTGCCACGGTATGGTGGCCAGCAGTAAGGCGATGTTCCAGTTCCCCGAGATCACGCTGGGGATCCTCCCGGGTATCGGCGGTTTGATCATCCCGTATCGCAAGTGGCCACAGGCGGCCGCGAAATTCACCGCCATGCTCGCGCGCGGGGACCGCATGACGGCCAAGGAAGCTCTGGCTCTTGGCGTGGTGTCGTCGCTGGAAGAGGAGTATGAAGCCCTCGTGACGGCTGCGGTGGGCAAGGTGCGCGAACTCAAGGGCAAAGTGCCGCCCGTCATCCCCGCCACGCTGGATATCGGAGCAGACGGTGTTGCCGACCAGGAGGCCACGACCATGAACGGCATTCCGCTCTCCAAGGAAGCCGTGGGTATCATCCTGGATGCGGTGAGAGCCGGGGTGAAGGCGCCCAGCCTCGCGGCAGCGCTGGAAGTCGGCTATGACGCGTTCGGCAAGATCGCTGCTACGGCCGCGGCCAAGGAAGGTATCGGCTCGTTCCTGAGCGGAAAGAAGCCGGACTTCAGCGGTATGTAGGTCCTCGGACATGAGGAGACTCTTCTGTGGACGGAGCCGAGGCCCGGCCACAGAAGAGTCTCCGGCCGATGGGGCCGCTGGGAGCGGTGCGTAGACGCTCCCAGCGGCCCCATCGAATGGCTGCACACAGCGGCGCAACTCGATTGAAACAAACTGGCCGACCAGCCAAGATAATATCTTGCGCTGACATCACTGAATGCTATACTACGCGGGGTGGCTGACTGGTCGTCTGGTCAGTCTTCTCGCGGGTGGCTCTGGTCCACGGATCTCAGGCACCTGCGGACACGGAACCCCCGTACTTAGGTACACCCTGACGCTCTGGAAGGCAGAGGTGACGGATGAGACGCCCAGGTCCCATTGAGTACGAGGTCTACCTCATCGGCGTCGATGCTGAGAAGTGTGAAGCTTGCGGGGAGTGCGTGTTCATCTGCCCCACATCCGTGTGGGAGTTGAAAGACGGTGTCGCCGTCGCCGTCCGGGAGGAAGCGTGCCTGGGCTGCATGGGGTGTGTCGGCGTGTGTCCCGTCTCCGCCATAACCATCACGGAAATCTAGTACCCACAGACCTACGGCGAGGTACGGAGGATGTCTGAAGAAGAAAGGGAATCGGTCCTGATCGTAGGCGGGGGCATTGCCGGGATCACGGCGGCTCTCAATGTAGCGGAGTATGGCTACAAAGCCTATCTGGTGGACGATACTCCAAGCATCGGCGGCCTCATGGCGCGCCTAGACAAGACGTTTCCCACCAACGACTGCTCCATCTGCATCGAAGCTCCCAAGATGTATGAGGTGAAAAGCCACGAGAACATCGAGATCGTGGCGAATGCAGATGTGAGAAAGGTAGAGCCCGTTGACGGGCATTTCAAAGTGCGCGTCCTGAAGCGGGCCATCTTCATCGACGAAGAAAAGTGCAACGCGTGTGGCAAGTGCGTGGAGAAGTGCCCTGTCACCATTCCGGACGAGCTGGACGCGCGAATCGGCGGGACGCGCAAGCTGATCTCGGTTCCGTTCCCGCAGGCAGTGCCGAACATGAACTACGTCAACATTCTGTGCCGCACCGGCAAGATGCGTGATAAGGGCGCGTGTGTGGGTGGGTGTGTGGTCGACTGCAGCCAGTGCCGCGAGTGCGGCGTGGCTCTCTGTGTCAAGGCCTGTCGCGATGAGGGCAAGGGCGCCGTCATGTTGTGGCAGAAGGACAAGTGGCTGGACCTGACGGTCAAGAGCATCATCGTGGCCACCGGTGTCAAGACCGCTCCGCTGCCCGTGGGCACATGGGGGCTTGATGTCTACCCCAACGTGATCGATTACATGAACTTCGAGCGGACCATGAACTCCGGCGGTCCCACCCTGGGCGAGATCGTACGGCCGTCTGACGGCCATCACGCGCACAACATCGCGTGGATCCAGTGCGCGGGCCGCGGCGAGAAGGGTCTCAACTACTGCTCCAAGGTGTGCTGCATGGTGGCGGCAAAGCAGACCATCATCACCAAGGAGCACGACGCCAACGTCAACGCCACCGTCTTCTACAACAACCAGACCTGCTACGGGAAGGGCTTTGACGAGTTCTACAAGAAGGCCTCGGCCCTTGGCGTGCGATACATCATCGGGAAGCCCTTCGACGTGAGGGAGATCCCCGAGACCAATAACCTGGTTGTGCGCTACGAGGATGAAGCCACAGGCGAGATCCGGGAGGAGGAGTTCGACATGCTCGTTCTCTCCACCGGCCTTGTCCCCAATGATCGCAACGAGCGGTTGGCCAAGGTTCTGAAGGTCGAACTGGATCACAACGGCTTCTTCAAGGAAGTCGACCCGATCAGCCGCCCGCTGGAGACCGCGGTGCCCGGCATCTACCTTGCCGGTGGCGCCACCGGTCCCATCGATATCTCTGAGTCGGTAGCGCAAGCGACTGCTGCCGGCATGAAGGCCGTCTGGACAAGGTGAGGGGCATGAGCGACGAGACTGAAGTGAAGAACGAAGCTGGCGCGGCTCCCGAGGAAGAACCCCGCGTAGGCGTCTTTGTCTGCGACTGCGGCTCCAATATCCAGGGCGCGGTTCGGTGTGCCGATGTCCGGGATTTCGCTGAAGGTCTGCCCGATGTGGTGGCCGCAGAAGAGGGGAAGTGGATCTGCTCGGTCGACTTCCTGAACCGGATGAAGCAATCCGTTACCGAGAACAACCTCAATCGCGTGGTTGTGGCATGCTGCACACCGCGAACGCACGAGAAACTCTTCCGCAAGACCGTTGCTGAAGCAGGCATGAACCCGTATCAGCTCGAGTTTGTGAGCACGCGCGAGCAGGTCTCGTGGGTGCACCGTACCAACCAAGACTTGGCTACCGAGAAGGCCAAGGATCTGGTTAAGATGGGTGTAGCCAAGGCTCGGCTTCTCGAGCCGGGCTACGAGATCAAGCTGCCGGTGGGACGTAGTTGCCTCATCATCGGTGGCGGGGCGGCCGGCATGACGGCAGCCACAGCTGTGGCCAACCAGGGCTATCAGGTCTACCTGGTCGAACGCGAACCCGAGCTGGGCGGCCTGCTGAATTCCATCGACACCATCGCGCCTGAAGGCAATGCCGCAGCCGACGTGAAGGCGGAGCTGCTGGCCGAGATAGCCAAGTTCGACAACATCAAGGTTTTCACGGGAGCCAAACTGGCGAACGTGGAAGGCTACATCGGCAACTACTCCGTGGTCGTGGAGGCGGACGGCAAGACCGACGAGTTCCATGCAGACACCATCATCGTGGCTACAGGCATGGTGGAGATTGACTGCGCCGGTCAGTACATGTACGGCGAGTCGCCCGATGTCGTGACCCAACTGCAGCTGGAGGGCATGCTGAAGGCGGGCCAGGTCAAGGGCAAAAAGAACGTGGTGTTCATCCAGTGCGTCAACTCGCGCAACGAAGAGCGGGGTTGCTGCACGGTGGGTTGCTCCGTGTCGGTCAAGAACGCGCGCGCCATTAAGGAAACGCAGCCGGACACCAACGTCTACGTGCTCTATCGCGACATGATCACCGTCAAGGAAGAGTACGTGCATCTCAAAGAGGTCATGAGGGAAGGCGTCAACTTCGTGCGGTGGGCGTACGAGAAGCCGCCAGTCGTCACCAAGACGGACGACGGTTTGGCTGTAACCGTGTACGATGTGCTCCTCGGTCAGGAGATCACGCTCCCCGCCGATCTGGTGGTGTTAACCACCGGCTTCCAGGGCCCCGATGGCGTTGAGCAGATCAAGGGCCTTCTCAAAGTCTCGGCAAACGCCGATGGCTTCTTCCAAGAACAGCACATCAAGCTCGGTCCGCTCGACTTCGCAGCGGCGGGCATCTACCTTGCCGGGTCCGCTCGCAATCCCAAACCCATGAAGGACGTGCGGGATGAGGGATACGGCGCGGCCATGAGAGCCTCCATTCCCATGACCCGTGGGTTTGTGGAGGCCGAAGGTATCGTCGCCAAGATCGACTACACCAACTGCATCGAGTGCGGGCTCTGTGCCAAGAAGTGCCCGTATGGTGCCATCAAGCTGGTGGGCGAGAAGGGCAAGACCCCCGAGGTTCTCTCAGCCCTCTGCAAGGGTTGCGGGACTTGTGCGGCCGATTGCCCGAAAGAGTGCATCCAGGTTGTTCACTTCACGGACGAGCAGCTCATGGCCGCCGTTGATGCGGCTCTGGAGAATGACGCGGACAAGAAGATCATCGCGTTCGTGTGCCACTGGTGCGCGCACGGCGCGGTGGACATCGCCGGAGTGGGTCGTATGGACTACCCGCCCAATGTCAGGATCGTACGTGTCATGTGCTCGGCTCGAGTGGCGCAACGTTTCGTCCAGCACGCACTCGATAAGGGCGCCGCGGGGGTTCTCGTGGCTGGGTGCGAGTTTCCAACCTGCCACTACATCACCGGCAACTACGAGTGCAAGGACAGGCTCGAGAAGCTTCGGAAGAAGCTGGATAAGAAGGGCTACGACACCAGCAAGATCTGGGAAGTGTGGCTGTCCGCCGCTATGGGTCCCAAGTGGGTCGCGACCCAGAAGGAGATGGTGAAAGCCCTCGGGCTCGAGGACAAGCCCATCTAGGCGGCAGGAGAAAACCACGGGTTGCGTGAGGTGCGATAGTGGCAGTTGATGTGCAACAGATCAAGGAGCCGGTGATCTCCTGCGAGCAGTGCGGCACGTGCAGTTCGGCTTGCCCGGTCACCGGTGTCGATGGGTTCAACATCCGCCGCATCGAGCACGCGGTGCAGATCAATCTCATCGACAGCATTGCCAAGACAGGCGTGCAATGGGTCTGCACCATGTGCGGACGCTGCGAAGAGGTGTGCCCCAACGGCTACCTCATCATGGATACCACCAGGGGCCTGCGCAAGCTGACCCCGCCGGAACTCCTTCCGGTGGCTGCGCCATGCCAGGAAACCTGTCCGGCTCATATCAATATTCCGCAGTACCTCCGTCTCATCGCGGAGGGCAAGCCGGAGGAAGCGTACGCGGTCATTCGGGAGAAAGTGCCGTTCCCCGGTGTTCTCGGACGTGTCTGCGCACACCCGTGCGAGATCACGTGCAAGCGGGCGGCTGTCAACGAGCCCATTCAGATCTGCGCTTTGAAGCGGTATGCAGCCGACAACACGGACTCGTCCAAGCCATATCTGGGCAAGGTTGCTGCAGATACCGGCAAGAAGGTGGCCGTGATCGGCGCCGGGCCGGCCGGTCTCACCACCGCGTTCTACCTTCGCAAGAAGGGGCACGCTGTCACCGTCTTTGACGAGAAGGAGAAGGCGGGCGGCATGATGCGGTACGGTATCCCGTACTCGCGCCTGCCGGAGGACGTGCTCGACGCGGAGATAGCGGATATCGCCGGTCTGGGTGTGGAGATCAAGACCTCGCAGAAGCTGGGGCGTGACTTCAGTATCGACGATTTGAAGTCCCAGGGTTTCGAGGCCATCTTCCTGGCTCCCGGCGCCCAGGACAGTCGCAAGATCACGCTGGAGGGTGGCGAAGGCGCCGATGTCTTGTGGGGCGTCGAGTTTCTTGCGGATGTCGCGGCAGCCAAGCCGGTTGATGTGAAGAAGAATGTCGTTGTCATTGGCGGCGGTAACGTGGCCATAGACGTGGCTATGACGGCGCTGCGCTGTGGTGCCGAGAAGGTCACGATGGCCTGCCTTGAGAGCCGAGAGCAGATGCCGGCCTTCGCGTGGGAGATTGAAGAGGCCGTGGAAGAAGGCGTGGAGTTGCTGCCCGGCTGGGGCCCAAGCAAGGTTGTTCGCGATGGCGCGGCGGTCAAGCAGGTGGAGTTGGTGCAGTGCACGTCAGTCTTTGATGACTCAGGAGCGTTCTGCCCCATGTTCGGCAGTGACAAGCTCGCCGTTGCCGCCGACCAGGTGATCCTGGCGATCGGTCAGTCGACCGACCTCAGCTTCGCCGCAGGTAAGGCAGATCTCGAGGTCGTTGGCGGGATGCTCAAGGCGGATTCGAGCACGCAGGCCACCCCGGCTGCCGGTCTGTACGCCGGTGGCGATGCGGCAACCAAGGCTCCTGGGACTCCGGGGACCATTATTGAGGCCATCGCGGCCGGCCGTCGCGCGGCTACCGCGATTGATCAGGCCCTCGGTGGCAATGGCGATATAGATGAGCAACTCTGGACGGGCTCCACTCCTGATACGGCCTCATACGTGGGTCGTCGCGACGCCGGTTTCGCCGCTGTTCCGCGGGTGGAGTACGCCAAGCTCACGGTTGAAGAACGCAAAGGCAACTTCAATGAAGTCGGTAAGTGTTTCACCGCGGAAGAAGCAGTCGCGGAGGCGAAGCGCTGCCTCCAGTGCGATCTGGAACTGAAGCTGGCCCTGAACGGCTCCGGCCCCGCCGCCTAACGGCGGCGCGGCCGTTCAGCTATAGAACGGTTCACCACAATCCGCCCAGATGGAAGAAACGGGGTGAGCAGGGAAGGGAGGTGATAGGGTTCGCTTTCACGCAAGGGGGTCCGCTCAGCGGCACCTGTAGGGTGGAGGTGTGAGATGGAGCGGGCGGCTCCGAGCTGATTGGGAGAGAAAAGCGACCTGTATTTACCCGTTTGCCTGTAGTCGACGCAAGAGGAAACGAGACTATGAAGAGCAAGTACTTTGATGAGTGGAGGGCCAAATACGAGACGATGCCGGGCGCCAAGAAGTACCCGCACGTCTTCAGCCCCATCACGATCGGCAAGCTCGAGATCCCGTGCAGGGTCAAGTATGCTGCCACCGAGGATAACCTCAATACCCATGATGGGTTCATCACCAAGGAAGACATCGCTTACATGGCCGCTCGGGCCAAGGGCGTTGCCGGCGGCATCTGCACCATGCAGGGTGTCACCACCGATGAGACTCGCAAGGGCCAGGGCTACTTGGGCCAGGCCTGTGCCGCCGATCGGAAGTTCCTCCCCGGTCTCACCGAGATGGCCAACGCCATCAAGGAACAGAAGGCGGTCTCCAACTACCAGTTGATGCACTGCGGTCGCGTGGGCGGTCACTGGGCAAAGCAGGCTGAAGGCCCCTCCGCAGTACCGCAGCGTCTCCGTCTGTTCGAGCCCGTGGAAGAGATGTCCCACGCTCGGATTCTGGAGTGCATCGATCAGCACGCGTTCGCGGCCGAGATCGGTGTGGAAGCCGGTTTCGAGATCATGGAGATCTCGGGGATCGTCGGCTACCTGCTTTCGAACTACCTCAACAACTACACCAACCGTCGTACGGACGAGTACGGTGGCGACACCGTTGAGAAGCGTTTCAAGTTTGTGGGCGACATCATCCGCAAGGTGAAGGCCGCCATTCCTGCTGACATGCCGCTCCTCATCCGCCTCTGTGCCTGGGAGCAGCTTGACGACGTCAATGGCAACACCATGGAGGAGTCGCTAAAGACGTACCTCTTGTCCGAAGAAGCCGGCGTCGACATGCTCTCTATCACCGTTGGCTGGCAGGAATCGACGGTTCCGGTCATCAGCCGTGACGTGGATCAGGGCTCGTGGCTGTGGGTGCCCAAGAAGGCGAAGGAATTCGGCGTCAAGGTGCCCGTTTCGATGGCCTATCGTCTCTTCAAGGCCGAGATGGCCGACAAGGCCATCGCCGATGGCGTCCTCGACATGTGGGAGAACTGCCGTCCGCAGATCGCCGACCCGCACATGCCCCTCAAGTTCCTGGAAGGGCGCGAAGAGGACATCCGTTGGTGCGTGGCCTGCAACGTCTGCCTCGCTCGTCTGTTCCGCGACGCTCCCATGACCTGCTACATCAACCCCACCTGCGCGCACGAATCGCAGCCCGAATGGTATCCCGAGAACGTGCACACCGACGAGCCCAAGAACGTGTGGGTTGTCGGCGCCGGTGTCGCGGGCCTGGAAGCTGCGTGGACCGCTGCTGAGCGTGGCCACAAGGTCACCGTGTTTGATAAGAACGCGGAACCGGGCGGTACGCTGCTCGACGCTCGCCAGGCACCTTACAACGACTACGAACTGTACGAAGTCACCACCAACTTCGGTATGGCCCAGGGCCAGAAGCGTGGCGTCGAGTATAAGTTCAACACCGAAGTGACCGCCGACATGATCGCCGATGAGCTTCCGGATGCCGTGGTTATCGCCACCGGCGCCCACTACGCGAAGCCTGAAGGCTGGGAAGGCGAGAACATCATCTCCCTGCACGAGGCCATCAATGACCTCAAGCCCGTGGGTGACAACGTGGTGATCTGGGGTAACAAGAAACCGGCCATCGGCTGTGCACTCGCTCTCGCCAAGAAGGGCAAGAAGGTCACCATGGTGGGCGCAGAGAAGACCACGGGCAAGGACATCAACCCGTCCTTCCGTTGGCGCTACAACATCTTCATGGCCCAGAACGGTGTCAAGGCCTACTCCGATGCCACCATCAAGGAGATCGGTGACGGCTACGTGATCGTTCGCTACTACGATGGCGTCAAGTTCCCCGTCAAGGCCGACACGATTGTGTACGCTGAGCGGGAATCCAATAACGCCCTCAAGGAAGCCTGCCAGGAGAACGGCATCGAGTTCCGTCTCATCGGCGACGCCGCCATTCCGCGGGGCGTCTCCGGTGCTGTCCATGACGGCTACAAGACCGGTCTCCGGATCTGACAGGGAGAGGGAGGAAACCACTAATGGCGTTCGATGCTGAAAAAGAAATCACCAGTCTGTGGAGGGCCTTCCACGGCACGCAGGACGACGGTCGCCGCCTGTTCTATCTTTGGCGACAGACCGCCCTGCAGCTCTTGGGCGATAAGGCCGACCCCATGGCAGTTGCTCTTAAGGCGTGGGAGAACATCGGTATTGACACGGCGAAGAGCTACTTCCCCCGCACGAACCTCTCCAAGCCGAATTGGCTGCAGGCCATCGCCAGCAACTTCGTTGCTACGTGGATGATGCGCGGCGCCAAGATCCGGATGGAAAAGGGCGCGAGCGACAACGAAGTCCTGCTTATCTGGGACCGTTGCCCCTTCCCCACCACGGCCAAGGAATACGGCGCCAGCATGGCGGAAGATCTTGCGGGCTGCGACAAGGGTCTGCAGACCACGGTCGAGCAGCTGGCTCTGTTCACCAACAAGAAGCTCAAGATCGAGACCCTCAAAGCCATCCCCAAGGGCGAGGGCGCCTGTGTCCGTCGCCTCTGGGTCGAGGAATGAGGTAGGAGAGCGATATGGCGGCTCAAATCGACTACAACAAGTGCACCATGTGCGGCGGTCTCTCGAGCACACGCTGTGTCGAGATCTGCCCTGACAACGCGATTCGCATCCAGGATGGTCGTCCGGTTGTGACCGAGGCACTCTGCGAAGACTGCAACGAGTGCGGCAAGGCCTGCCCGGACAAGGCTATCGACATCCCGCTCCACCTGGTTACCTTCTAGTTCACAAGGCAGCAGGGAAGCAGGCTTGGTGGCGGCCCGCCCGTGGGCGGGCCGCCACCAGCATCAGGCGCAGAAAGGTGTGCGATGAAGATCAACAAGATCGACCATATCTGCATGTGCGTCAAGGATCTGGCGGCGGCGCAGAAGATGTGGGAACCCATCCTTGGGAAAGAGGGTCCAGACGATCCGTATGAGGACGCTCCCTCCAAGATTCGTGTGGCCCGCTACTGGGTCGGCGAGACCGGTTTTGAACTCATGGAAGACATGGACGGGACCGGCGACGTCGCCAAATGGATCGAGAAACATGGCGAGTCCATCAACATCGTGGGCTTCAATGTCGACAGTACGGCTGAGGCGGTCGAAGAGCTGAAGGCCAAGGGCTACAGCATCATCAAGTTTGGCCCCTACGGCGAACTCATCCCCTTCCGGGATTGCCAGTACTCCTTCGTTCACCCGAAGCAGACCAACGGCATCCTGGTTGAGCTGATCGACTACAAGTGGGAAGAACTCAAGAAGTAGTCTGATTGACTGCGCTGATGGGCTGTGCGACCGGCACAGAACTGGTTCTTCTGACGATAGCACGGGGCTCGGTGGGAGCGTGTGAGAGACGTGGCGTTGGCCACGCGAGGCAGGTTTCCCACCGAGCCGTTCTTTCGGCTGCACGCAGGGGGAGCACGCCGGACTGCAGTTTGCTCGAGCCCAAGGAAGCGACGTGCGTATGAGCCCTCGTCCTGCCGAAGAGAGACGCGACATGATAGTCGGCGCCGCTCTGAAGCTGATCCTGAAGAACGGCTATGGCAATACCACCCTG
>Ga0307371_100007_pt1 | contig 28605 bp, 26 predicted proteins | sample AAT_RA_Trp2_MT_FD_197176 | JGI IMG/M metagenome (GOLD analysis project Ga0307371, IMG submission 197176) | Metatranscriptome of enriched activated sludge microbial communities from anaerobic digester in WTTP, New Holstein, Wisconsin, United... | ecosystem: Engineered > Bioreactor > Anaerobic >...
CTATCAGTACCGGAGTGGCCAGGTATGACTAAAGACCTTTTTCCGTACAGGCAGGTGCAGTTGGTGCTCGTCACACATTCAGGGGAACGCATCGAGATTGAAGCGGATGTGGAACGCATGCTGTACGTCGATGTCGAGGCTGACGGAGTCTGTATTCACAACCATGCACGTCGCTGGAATGACCTCGACCCTGTAGAACGTCAGTCCGCGCGGCGATTCATGGCCCTCGTATCCGGCGGGTTGCCGATGCTTGGCGTGCCGCAGGGAAGCTAGCCACCCTCACATCCTTACGCATCTTTCGGGTCTCTCTCCGGCATCACCTCATACTGCCATTCCGTTGCGACTTCATCTCTGGCGTCATTCCTTGAAGGGTGACGCCTTTCTTCTATCGCGCCTGTCCCCATGGGAACGCTGGCAGCAGCCACAGGCCCACATCGGCAGTCACCACCTTCAGCCCCCCTGCTGACAATGAACTGGCTCCAGAAACAGGGGGGACAGTACAGCAGAAAGCCCCGCCTTGAAAAAGACGGGGCGCATCGACGTGTCCGCAACAGGGGGGCACCTGCCCCCCTGCATCATCAACCAGATGTATGCCTATGCCTGGGCATCATCCTTCTTCTCGCCAAAGGCCTTCAGCCCTTCGGCGAGGGCACGCAGCCGCGCATCGGCTAGGGCGAAGAGGGTCCCGTCGGGGAACGTGCCATCCTCACCCCGCACGCCCGCAGGCATTCCGGTCAGCAATTCGATGCCTTCTTCAATGGTCTTCACGGCCCATATGTGGAACCGCCCCTCACGCACAGCTTCCATGACGTCTTCGTCCAGCATGAGGTCGCCCACGTTGGCAGCCGGAATCATCACCCCCTGTCCATCAGTGAGACCGTTACGTCGGCAGCACTCGAAGAAGCCTTCAATCTTCTCGTTCACACCGCCTATGGGCTGCACCTCGCCCTTCTGGTTGACGGACCCCGTCACCGCTATCCCCTGCGAAAGCGGTACTCCGGCGAGGCTGGAAAGGATGGCGTAAAGCTCGGTACTGGAGGCGGAGTCGCCATCCACACCACCATAGGACTGTTCGAAGGCGATGGACGCAGCCAGAGTCAGCGGCTTGTCCTGCGCGAAGCGGCGGCGCAGGAAGCCTGCGAGGATGAGCATGCCCTTGTTATGGATGGCACCGGAAAGGTCGGACTCGCGCTCGATGTTGATGATGCCCTCGCGCCCCATGGCCGTTGTGGCGGTGATGCGCGTGGGCTTACCGAACATGTGGTCTCCCACGCCGAACACGGCAAGGCCGTTGACCTGACCGACCACGGCACCTTCCGTGTCGATGAACACGCTGCCACGGTCGATCATCTCCTGGACCTTCTCTTCATACTGCCCCGCCCTGTCGCGCCGCGCGAGGATGGCATCACGCACATGCGTTGCCCCGACGGTCTCCGCCGCGGCGGCATGGGCGAAGAAATGCGCCTCTTCCATGATGTCGCAAAGGGCCGGGAAGGTGGTGGACATCTTCTCACGCCGTCCGGCAAGCCGGACGCTGTGCTCAAGCAAGAGGGCGACGGCTTCACGCCCGAAAGGCATGAGCTTGCGCTCGTTCGCGAACGAGGCCATGAGCCGCGTGACTGCCTCCACAGCGGCGTCGTCACGGTTCATCACCGAATCGAAGTCCGCCCACACCTTGAATATCTTGGTGACCTCGGGGTCGTAGTGGCGCAGCATGTGGTAGAGTTGCGGAGTGGCAAGCACCACGACCTTCACTTCCATCTTCACGGGTTCCGGCTTGAGGCCCTGCGCCGTGATGAAGTAGTAGGGGTCGAAGGTCTGTATCTCGATTTCAGAGGTCTTGAGTGCCCGCTTGAGCGTCTGCCAGACTCCCGGTTCGGAGATGGCATCCATGAGGTTGAGCACCAGATAGCCACCGTTGGCCCTGACGAACGACCCGGCGTTGATCTTGGTGAAATCCGTACGCCACAGGCCAGACCTGTCCATGGCGCGCTCTATGCTGCCGAAGAGCTTGCGGTACGTAGGGTACGACTCGAAGATGATGGGGGGACCTTCAAGCCCGGAATTGTCGACGAGAAGGTTCACCTGATAGTCATGCAGCACACTCTCTGCCGTGACGGGCACGAACATGCCCATGGGCCCTTGCTGGGGCTGCCCCATGGCGCGCAGGGCGTCGAGATTGTCGGACATGTGCTGCAACATGCCCTCGAAGTGCGCGACGACCTTCTCCTCGGCGTATTCAGCGAAAAGCGGACGGGCGAGGTCGCGCGCGGCGTTGAGGAACATGAGCCTGTCCACCTCTTCGCTCTTGCGTTTGACCTCCTTCTGCAATTCACGCACCTCAAGGAATATGGTGTCTATCTCCTCCTTGAGCACCTTGTACTTGGCCTGCAACTGCACCAGTTCTTCGCGGGGGAAGCGCCCCTTCTCGGCCATCTCCTCCAGCTTGAGCAGGTGCACGGGTTCTCCGTCCACCATGGGGACGATGTCGGGCCGCTGCACCTGCCCCATCTGCATGTTCACGAGGACGAATCCGGCGTCCTTGACCTTGGCCTCGAGGTTCTTGAAAAAATCGCGGGTCTTCCGGTCATGCGTCTCGATGATCTCGTTCTTGCTGTTGATGTACTCCTGACTCTCGAAAAGTTGCGGGATGTCGCGCTTGATGGTGTCGAGAAACGCCTGCACATCAGCCTTGAACCGCTTGCCCCGCCCGGCGGGGAAACGCAGCAACACGGGTTCTTCGGGCACGGTGAAGTTGTTGACGTAGCAGAGGTCGTCCGGCACGACGCCCCCCCCCGCCTGTTGCAGCAACTGGCGGGTCATGGCGAGCTTGCCTATGCCCGAGGCGCCGGTGACGAAGATGTTGTACCCACGCCCGTCCATCCCCATACCGAAGCGGAACGCCTCTACGCCGCGGCGCTGACCGATGATGCCGTCATGGGCTGACAAGTCGGACGTGGTCGAAAAGGGAAGGGAAGAAGGGTCTACAGTCCAGCGCAGCTGTTCGACAGCCAATGGGGAAATGGCACCGGGTATGCTCATAGGGGCCTCCACGTTCATGATGCCGCACGCGGCTTGACGGGGATACGGCGCGCCTCTGGACGGCGGCACTTGGGCATGGTGATACGCAACACGTCGTTGTCGAGTTCAGCCTCCACATCGTCGGTGCGCACCTTGCACGGCAGGGAGAAACGGCTTTCAAGCGTGCTGCTCGTTCCGTCGGGACTGCAACTGCCCGCATGGGCACACCTGACGACGAGCATGGCGCCACTGATGGTGATATCGAGGTCTTCGGCAGAGACTCCGGGCAGAGTCGCCTCCACGACGACAGCCTCCGGGGTATCGTAGATGTGCATGGCCTGTTCAAGCAGGGGACGGCACACCGAAGGCAGGCCGAAGCTGGTGCAAAGCCTGTCGAAGAGCATGTCGCTCTCCTCTTTGAGCCGTTGCAGCTCTTCGCTTCGCCAAAGCTTGAGATTCGCCATATACAGCCCTCCATAACGGGCGGGAGGCGGTTCTCGCCCCCCGCTGAACGACTCTTCCGGCGGGTGGTCGGGCTATTCTCCCGAGCGGGAAGTCACCTCTACCAGATGATAACCGAACTGGGTACGGATGGGACCGAGCACCTTGCCGACCTCACCCGTGAACACGGCTTCGTCGAATTCCGGCACCATGGCACCTCGGGGGAACTCCCCGAGGTCGCCGCCGCGCTTGCCGGACGGACAACGCGAAGACGCGCGCGCCACTTCGGCGAAGTCCTCGCCACCCTCGATTCGGGTCTTGAGTTCGTTGCACGCCTCTTCCGTCGGCACGAGAATGTGCCTTGCTCTTGCCTTAAGCATGTAGCCTCCTTCCTATCGAAACATAATTATATTGAGTATTGCATGCGCCAAGAGCGGTTGCAACCGCCATGTTCACTTGCCTACGCAACCTCTCATTGGTAAACAGACCACTCCTGCCACGGCGGGGATACCATTTCGAAGGAGAAACGAGCAATGACTGGGGAACCCATAGACACTCCGGAACTGGACGAGAGCGCCAGCTTCGCCGAACTGCTTGAGGCTCATGCGGGCGGCACCCGGAATGTTCGCCCCGGCGACCGCATCAGCGCCGCCATCGTCGCCATCACCGACGACTCCGTCTTCGTCGCCACCGGTTCAAAGGTCGACGGCGTCATCGACCGCCGCGAACTTGAGGAGGCGGACGGGTCTCTCCCCTATGCCGTGGGCGACCGCGTCGATTTGTACGTCACCGCCGTGAACGGACAGGAGATACGCCTTTCCAAGGGCCTTTCCGGTCAGGGCGGCGCTGCCGTCCTCGAAGAGGCACGCGATTCGGGCGTGCCCGTCGAAGGCCGTGTAACCGGAACCTGCAAGGGGGGCTACAACGTCGACGTGCTTCGCAAGCGCGCCTTCTGCCCCGGCAGCCAGATAGACCTGCACCAGCTTGAGGACGCCGAGTCCGTGGTGGGACAGACCTTCCAGTTCCTCGTCACCCGCGTGGAACAGCACGGTCGCAACATCGTGGTCTCGCGCAGGGCTCTGCTCGAACGCGAACGCGACGCCGCCCTCGCCACCTTCCTCGAAGGGGTCAAGGAAGGCGACGTGCTCGAAGGCACGGTCACCCGCCTCGCCCCGTTCGGCGCCTTTGTCGAAATCGCCCCCGGCGTGGATGGCATGGTGCATATCTCCGAACTGACGTGGTCGCGCGTGGCACAGGCTGATGAAGCCGTGTCCGTGGGTGACCGCGTACGCGTCAAGGTGCTGGGCATCGGCGAAGCACCCAAGGGCAAGGGCACCCGCATCTCCCTGTCCGTGAAGCAGGCAGGCGGCGACCCGTGGGAGACCGTGGGCGACCGCCTCGAACAGGATCAGGTCGTACCCGCCAAGGTGGTGCGCCTCGCCCCGTTCGGTGCGTTCGTCGAAGTGCTTCCCGGCGTGGAGGGCCTTGTGCACGTCTCCGAGATGTCGTGGACGCGCCGGGTGAACAAGCCCGAGGAAATCGTCGCCGTTGGCGATGCCGTCAACGTCAAGATCAAGGAACTCGACGTCGCCAAGCGCCGCATATCCCTCAGCCTGCGCGACGCCGAAGGCGACCCGTGGGCCGACGCCACCGAGCGTTTCGCCCCCGGCACACAGGTGACGGGCACCGTCGAGAAGCGCGCCCAGTTCGGCCTGTTCGTCAACATCGCCCCCGGTCTGACGGGACTGCTGCCCGAAGGCATCATCAAGTCCTCCGGTCAGGGCGCGAGCTTGAGCAAGCTGAACGCCGGTGACAGCGTGACGCTGACAGTGCGGGACATCTCGGCCGAGACCCGCCGCATAACCCTCGCCCCCGTCGGCGATGCAGGTCATGGCGGCGACGACGGCTCGTGGAAGCAGTTCGCACCCCGCAAGGAAAAGCCCCAACTCGGCTCGCTCGGCGCGGCTCTTCAGGCCGCAATGCAGAAGCGCAAGTAGCCGGATCCAAAAGACATCCGCAGCGGGGGTCATGCCAGAGGCATGGCCCCCGTCTTCGTTCTGCCTGAAAAACAGTGTTTACATCCGACGGCGATTACCTATTATTTTGCGAAGCCCCGCCGGAATGAACCGGCATTCAGGCCCTAGAAGGAGCTACCGCATGGTACGTACCCCCCGCTATTTCGCATTGCTGCTGCTCATGGTGGCGGTGGTCCTGTCATCCACCGCACAGGCGGCAAGTCTTCCGGATTTCAGGGAACTGGCGAAGAACGCCGGTGCCGCTGTCGTCAACATCAGCACGGAGAAGACCGTGCAGGCCCCGGAAAACCCGTTCGGAGACATGCTCCGCAACGCCCCGCAAGGGACGCCCTTCGACAGGTTCTTCGAGCAGTTCGAAAGATTCCACGGAAAGATGCGCCCGCAGAAGCAGCGTTCCCTCGGTTCCGGCTTCATCATCTCGGCCGACGGCTTCATCGTCACCAACAACCACGTCATCGCCGATGCGGATGTCATCCACGTCAACATCGAGAACGAGACGGGCAAGAGTGCGTCTTACGACGCCAAGGTTATCGGCACTGACGAAGAGACCGACCTCGCCCTGCTCAAGATCGACGCCAAGCGGCAACTGCCCGTGCTGCGCTTCGGCGACTCTGACAGCCTCGAAGTGGGTGAATGGTTGATGGCCATCGGCAACCCCTTCGGCCTCGACCACAGCGTGACGGCGGGCATCCTCAGTGCCAAGGGGCGCGACATCCGCTCCGGGCCCTTCGACAACTTCCTCCAGACCGATGCCTCCATCAACCCCGGCAACAGCGGCGGCCCCCTCATCAACATGAAGGGTGAGGTCATCGGCATCAACACGGCCATCGTCGCCAGCGGTCAGGGCATCGGCTTCGCCATCCCCAGCAACATGGCAGCCCGCATCATCGACCAGCTCAAGAGCGACAAGAAGGTGCGCCGTGGCTGGATAGGCGTGACCATTCAGGATGTCGACGAGAACACGGCCCGTGCGCTCGGACTCGGTGAACCGCGAGGTGCTCTCGTCGGTTCCGTGATGCCCGGAGAACCCGCCGACAAGGCCGGTATCAAGGCCGGGGACATCCTGCTCAAGGTCGAAGGTGAGGACATAGCCGACTCCGGTCGCCTGCTGCGCCGCGTCGCGGCACTCAAGCCCGGTGAGACGGCCAAGATAACCCTCTGGCGCAACGGCCAGACCAAGACCGTCAACCTCACCCTCGGCGAACGCACGGCGGAACATCTCGCCGCACAGGGCGGCACGCCGCGCCAGACCCCTGAATCGAAGCAGCAGGCGTCGAGCAGCCTCGGCCTCACCGTACGCCCGCCCAACGCCGAAGAGGCCCGCGCCCTCAAACTCGACAGGCCGCAGGGACTTCTGGTCATCGCCGTCGAAGAGGGCAGGCCCGCCGCCGATGCCGACATCCGCGCCGGAGACGTGGTGCTTTCCGCCAACCTGCACCCCGTCAACAGCACCGCCGACCTCGCCAAGGTCGTGCAGGAGGACGCCAAGCGCAGGGGTGCCGTGATGTTGCAGATTCAGCGTCGCGGTCAGACGTTCTTCCGCACCGTTCCCATCGAAGCCGAAAAATAGGCACCACAACCCGCATGACCACAAGGGGCGCACATGGTGCGCCCCTTCGCATATTGGCATTCCCCCTGCCCGCTGCTATCGTGCCTTCCCGCCGAAGTCACAGGAGAACCCATGAGCACACTCACCCCCAGAGAAATCGTCTCCGAACTCGACCGTTTCGTTGTCGGTCAGGAAAAGGCCAAGCGCATGGTCGCCGTGGCCATGCGCAACCGCTGGCGCAGACAACGCCTCGAACCGTCACTGCGTGACGAGGTCGCCCCCAAGAACATCATCATGATGGGCCCCACCGGGGTGGGCAAGACCGAGATTGCCCGGCGGCTTGCACGGCTTTGCGGTGCCCCCTTCATCAAGGTCGAGGCCACGAAGTACACCGAGGTGGGTTACGTGGGGCGCGACGTGGAGTCGATGGTGCGCGACCTGATGGAGATTGGCGTATCGCTCATCCGCGACGAAGAGGCGACCCGCGTTCGCGCGCGGGCCGAAGCCGCAGCTGAGGAGCGCCTGCTCGACCTGCTGCTGCCGCAGAGCCCTGCCGATGGCGGCGAGACACGGCAGAGCACGCGTGACAAACTGCGCGGACTGTGGCGACAGGGGCACCTCGACGACCGTGAGGTGGACATGGAGGTCGAAGAGAGCACCAAGGGGCCGCAGATGGACATCTTCGCCATGCCCGGCATGGAGTCCATGGGCAACCAGTTCCGCGACCTGATGGGCAAGGCGTTTCCCGCGCGCCGCAAGATGCGCAAGATGAAGCTGCGCGAGGCGTGGAACCTTCTCGTCGACGAAGAGGCCTCGCGGCTTCTCGATCAGGACAAGGTCGTCGACATCGCCCGCGAGCGCGTTGAACAGACGGGCATCATCTTCATCGACGAACTGGACAAGGTCGCCTCCGGCGAAGGGACCCACCGCACCACCGACATATCGCGTGAAGGGGTTCAGCGCGACCTGTTGCCCATCGTGGAGGGCAGCGTGGTCAACACCAAGTACGGCATGGTACGCACCGACCACATCCTGTTCATCGCCGCAGGTGCTTTCCACTTCAGCAAGCCTTCGGACCTCATCCCCGAATTGCAGGGGCGCTTTCCCCTGCGTGTGGAACTCGACGCACTGGGACGCGACGAGTTCTACCGCATCCTCACCGAACCGCATAACGCGCTCACCCGGCAGTATGCGGCACTACTGGGCACTGAAGGCGTCACCGTGTCCTTCACCGACGACGGGCTGCGCGAGATCGCGGCCTTCGCCGAGGAGGTCAACGAAGAGACCGAGAACATCGGCGCGCGACGCCTTTACACCATGATGGAACGGATACTGGCGGACATTTCGTTCGACGCGCCCGACCGCCCCGGCGAGCATGTGACGGTGGATGCGGCCTATGTACGCACCCACCTCGAAGATGTCCGCGTCGACAAGGACCTCAGCCGCTACATCCTGTAGCATCGGAGCACGTGCATGGATTGCGTCGAGAACGCCAGACTCCAGTCGAAGGTCCTCATCGAGAGTCTCCCCTACCTGCGCCAGTTCCACGGTGAGACCGTGGTCATCAAATACGGCGGACACGCCATGAAGGACGAAGCCCTGAAGAAGGCCTTCGCCCTCAACGTGGCATTGCTCAAGCTGGTCGGCATCAACCCCGTCATCGTGCATGGCGGAGGCCCGCAGATCGGCAAGATGCTGGAACAGCTCAATATCCAGTCTCATTTCCGCGAAGGGCTTCGCGTCACCGACGACGCCACCATGGACGTGGTGGAGATGGTGCTGGTGGGCAAGGTCAACAAGGAGATCGTCAACCAGATGAACCTCGCCGGGGCAAAGGCCGTGGGCCTTTCCGGCAAGGACGGGATGCTCATCCGAGCACGCAAGATGGAGATGGTCATCAGCAAGGAGGCACAGGCCCCCGAGATCATCGACCTTGGCAAGGTGGGCGAAGTGATGGGCGTGAACACGACGCTACTGCGTTCTCTCGAACGTGACGGCTTCGTCCCCGTCATCGCACCGGTGGGCGTCGATGACAACGGCGAGACCTACAACATCAACGCCGACGCCGTCGCCGGGGCCGTGGCTGCCGCCCTCAAGGCCAAGCGACTGCTGTTGCTCACCGACGTGGCGGGCATCCTCGACCATGACAAGAAGCTCATCCGCTCGGTGAACATGCGCGAGGCCGTGAACCTGTTCTCCGACGGCACCCTCACCGGCGGTATGATACCCAAGGTGAAGTGCTGCCTTGAAGCCCTGGAGGAAGGGGTTGAAAAGGCCATGATCATCGATGGCCGAACCGAGAACTGCATCCTTCTTGAGCTGCTCACCGACAAGGGCGTGGGCACCGAAATCGTCAGCGACAGGGCCGCACAGGCTGCCTGCAACTGCGTGCTGCGCTGACCAGCGGAACACATCTGCAATGAAAAACGGCCCGGTCTGTTCCGGGCCGTTTTCATTGCGGCAGTGTGAACAAAGCCTATGCGCCATCTTTCAGGCGAAACAAGCCCTACCCCTTGGCAGCATACTGCTTGCGCCATTCATCGAGGAACAGCAACGATGTCTCGAGCGCATCAAGTTCTCCGGTCTGCTGGCGCAAACGGGCGATGACATCTCCGAAGGCCGCATCGTGCGGCAGGCCCAGGCGTTGCAGCAACCCACCAAGTTCGGCGCGCAGCCCCTCCGGCATGTCCGCCGGGAACCCGGCATCCTGTCTGCGGGGCGGCCAACCGGGGCGGCGTGCAGCGATGAAGTCGAGAAGCGTCGTCATACGCTGCTGGTAGGTGTGGTCGCGCAACACACGGGCTTGCCCGCGTGCCGCAAAAGCCGCACGTTCATCAGGGTCGGCGAGGAAGCGTTCGATGAGCGCGACGAGTTCGTCCATGTCACCGAATGTCGCCAGTTCATCATCGGTGAACAGTTCATCCATGAGGCCGCGCCTGTCCACAAGCTGGAACGCCCCGATGGACGCCAGTTCGAAGGTGCGCGGATTGACGAAGTCGCCCCCGGTCACAAGGGTCTGCGCCTGCACGCTCGAATGCAGGTTCAGGTTGATGCGCGTGGCGTTGTATATCTTCACGGCATCTTCAGGACTCACCCGCCCGCCGTTCATCTGCACATGCCTCGCCAGCACCGCGTCACCATCCCATTCCGTGCCCCATATCCTGAAATCAAGATGGGTCAGCCGCCGGAAGGCCACTCTGCGGTTGGGGTACCCGGCCCCGAGAAAGGCCACATCGGCACCGTAGCGGTGACGTTCCACCGGGGAAAGTTCCATGGGGCGATGGAAGGCGGGCAGTGCTGCAAGCGGCAGATAGATGGCGTTCTCGACCCCGATTGCGGCAAGTTCATCGAGCAGCGGTTCACGCTGGATGACGGCGAAGAAATCGTAGAAGGGGGCGAACGCCCGCCAATAGGTGAAGACCCTGAAGTCCTCGACGAACCACATGGCCGTTGCCACACCGTCACGACGCAGACGCCGCAGTGCCTGCCTGCTCATGGGTGCCTGTGCGAGGCACAGGACGAGGTCTGGCTCGAAGGTTTCGACCTTGGCGAGAATGGCTTGTGAGACCACCTGCAGGAACCCGGTCTCAAGATGCTCCAACCTGTCCGCAGTGACACGAAGTCCCTTGAGTGCGTTGAACGCCCCGTGAAAGGCGGGAGCCTCGAAGGTCTCCACCGTATGGCCGAGGTCGCGCAAGGCGTCTGCACAATAACGCCCGATGGGCAGCGAACCGCCATACATGGGCTGCACCACGAGAACGCGCAGAGGCCCTGCCGTAGCCGCCTTCTCTGCCGCTGGCCCTTTGTGCGCCGTCTCCCCTGTGGTCTCGTTCATATGCTCGATAGCTCCTTGAGATTCTTACGCACGTAAAGACCCGTCAGCAGGGCATCACCTGCCCCGGCGGGGGCAGCATCCAGTCCTGCTCGGCGTACAGCAGTTCAGCGAGCGAGACATCCGTCAGCCCCTCGCCGGGGAACAGCCCCAGATACTCGCCAACCAGTTCACGCAGGGCCACACGGCGGGGGGCATGGACGTCTTCACCGAACACGGTGAGCCATGTCGCCCCCACGGCGTCCAGCGTCGACACCATCCCCATCATGCCGCGGGGGAACATATCGCCGGGGCGCCCCGCCAGAAGACGCAGGAAGGCGGTGTCGCGAAAGGCGTCAAGACAGCGCACACCTATGGTGCAGGGGGCCGTCTCAAGGCAGGGCAGGCATTCGCACTCGGCCTGCCAGACCTTGTGCCCGAGCCCGTAGGGACCGGTCTCGTGACACCACGCGGATGAAAGAAAGAAGGCCTGCACAGGGACCCCGAACCTCGCGGCAAGGTGCATCGTGCCCGTGTCGGGGGTGAGAACCGTATCGAGTCCGCGCAATGCATCGACCAGCCCCGTCCAGTCGGTTCGTCCCACGAGGTCTTCGGTACGTTCCACGACATTGCCCGGCAGCATGCGCATGAACTGACGGGCGAGCGGCCTTTCGGCCTGACTGCCGAACAGCACCACGCGCGCCCCGCCCATGCCCTCGAACACGGCACGCAGACAGGCGGCCAGCACATCCGGCGGTAGCGAACGCCGCGAGGCTCGCCCCGCCAGAACGACGCCTATCCCGCCGCCACCGCGAACCGCCACCGGATTGACCTCGCCGGGGGGGACGGGGGCGGCGGCGAGCGACGCCCAGAAATCCACGAGGTTGAGCGGCGCGAGACGCCGCCACGTCGTCCAGCGAAAGGCCATGCGCACCCAGCGGTCGCGCACGGGTTGCCCGTCCACCAGACGATGCCCGCGCACGACTGCAGAAGGGAACAGGGCGGACATGACGAGATTGAGGCCCGAATGATTGAGGTTGTATACCTCATCGAACCCCGATTGGCGCAGTGTCTCGAAAACCCGGGCGTTGACCGCGAGCATGGTGGCACCGCCGCCCTCGCCTGCCCCGTGCGCGACGACCTCATGCACGACGACCTCGGGGTGCACCAGCCGCGCCAGTGAGGCCAGCGACCTGTCGACGCAAAGGTGCACGGCCCCACGGCGGGCCAGTGTAAGCACGAGGCGTCGCGTCTGGACGATATCGCCGAAACGGGCGAGTTGTATGACTAGATACTGCTGCATCGAAGGCTCCGGTAGTGGCGCGACGGTAGCCCATTCGCTGCCGTGCGGCAAGGCGGGGTAGCCGGTACGCCCGAGCATCTGCCACGGTTTACCTGCAGCGATGACAAGGCTATAAGAACCCCATGCGACCCTATCCCCTCTTCATGCGGCTTGATGGTTGCCGATGCCTCGTCGTCGGCGCAGGCGGCGTGGGACGCCGCAAACTGGCGGCACTCATCCCCTGCGGCACCGCCGAGATACTCGTCCTCGACACGTCGCCGCCCGATGCCGAACTGGCAGCCCTACTCGCCTGCTCTGGCGTCCGCTTTGAACAGCGCACCTTCTCGGCCGACGACCTTGCAGGCCGTTCGCTGGTGTTCGCCGCCACAGGTGTGCCCGCAGTCAATGCCGACATCGCCCGCCTCTGCCGCGATGGCGGCGTACTCTGCAACGTCATCGACGACCCCGCTGCCGGTTCGTTCATCGTCCCGGCGCACTTCGCCTGTGGCGACATCACCGTCGCCCTGTCTACGGGGGGGCACAGCCCTGCGCTGGCACGCCGCATCCGCATGGACCTTGAAGCATGGTTCGGCAACCGTTACGACGGACTTGTGGTGTTGATGGGCAGACTTCGGCCACTCGTCCTTGCACTCGGCGACGAGACAGGGCAGAATGCGGCCCTCTTTCGCACCATCGTAGGCTCACCGCTTGTGGACGCCCTCGCCGCGAAGGACAGGCAGCGGTGTGAAGACCTTCTCCACACCCTGCTTCCCGTCGAACTGCACCCGCACATCGTGGAGTTGCTGCATGATATCGCCTGAATTCCTGCTTTCGGCCCTCGTCCTGTTCCTCTACGCCGCGGGCACTGCCGCCATCGTCGTGGGAACCGTGGCCCGCAACGCGTCCATGAAGCGCGTCGCCAACTGGCTTGCCATCACGGGGTTCGTCGTCCACGCCATATCACTGGTCGCGGGACTACAGGGGCACACATGGGAGACCATCAGCAAGGGCTATTTCCTGCAGATGCTCTCATGGAGCATGCTGCTCATCTACCTGTTCGTGTGGTGGAAGTTCAAACTCGACTTCCTCTCCGCGCTGGCCTCGCCCTTCGCGCTGCTCATCTACCTTTCCTCGTTCAAGGTGGCAGAGGTGCAGAGCAAGCTTCCCGAGTCGCTCTCGGGCCTGTTCTTCGGGCTGCACATCGGCACGCTCTTTCTCAGCTTCGGCCTCATGGCGATGGCCTTCGGCGCCGGGGTGCTGTTCCTGCACATGGAACGCAAGATAAAGACCAAGGAGCCGCTGACGGGGTTCCGCAAGGACCTGCCCGCACTCTCCACCTTCGACCGGGTCAACCGCCTCTGCGTAGTGTGGGGCTTTCCGCTGTTCACGCTCGGCATCGTGTCGGGCTTCGTGTGGGCGCACCCCGCATGGGGCAAGGTCATCACGTGGGATCCCAAGGAGATCGTCTCGCTCGCGGTGTGGGTCATGTACGCCCTGCTCTTCCACCAGCGCGTCGCGCTCGGCTGGCAGGGTCGCAAGCCTGCGGTGATGGTCATATGGATCTTTGCCGTCTCGGTCTTCTCTCTCATCGTGGTGAACGTCTTCATGCCCACCCATCACAGTTTCATCCAGCAGTAACATGGAACGCGACATCTACCTTATCGGCCTCAATCATCGCACGGCGGGCGTCGAAGTTCGCGAGCGTTTCGCACTCACCGACTGCAACGTTCTCGAGCAGGGCGTAGTCCCCATCGACGACGTGGTGTCGGAAGTCCTCATCCTCTCCACGTGCAACCGTGTCGAGATTCTCGCCGTGGGACGCGGCCCCGAGGTCGTCTCGCGCGTCCTGCGCGGCTGGTCGTCCGCCCGCGGCCAGTGCGAGCACGACCTCGCGCCGTACGTCTATACCCACAAGGGCCCCGAAGCCATTCGCCACCTCTTTCGCGTGGCGTCGAGCCTCGACTCCATGGTGGTGGGCGAACCGCAGATTCTCGGACAGCTCAAGGACGCCTACCGCAAGGCCATAGAGCGCAACTGTACGCGCGTCATCCTCAACCGTCTGCTGCACAAGGCCTTTTCGGTGGCCAAGCGAGTCCGCACCGAGACGGGCGTGGCTTCCAGCGCCGTCTCCATCAGCTATGCGGCTGTCGAACTCGCCAAGCGCATCTTCGGCGAGATGAACCAGTACAAGGCCATGCTCATCGGCGCAGGCGAAATGGCAGAACTCGCGGCAACGCACCTTCTGCACGCGGGCATATCGAAAATCTACGTGGCCAACCGCACCTTCGAGCGCGGGCGCGAACTGGCACGCCAGTTCAACGGCGAGGCCATCCACTTCGAAGACCTCTTCGAACGCCTCGCGGACGCCGACATCATCATCAGTTCCACCGGGGCGCACGAGGCCATCATCCGCGCACGTGACATCAAGGATGTGCTGCGCCGCCGCAAGCACCGTCCCATGTTCTTCATCGATATCGCGGTACCGCGCGACATCGACCCCGACGTGAACAATCTCGACAACGTCTACCTCTACGACATCGACGACCTCAAGGAAGTGGTCGAGGAGAACCTCGCCCAGCGCCGCGAGGAGGCCTCCAAGGCGCTGACCATCGTCGAGGAGGAGACCGGGAAGTTCGGGCAGTGGCTGCGGTCGCTGGAATTGCAGCCCACCATCGTGGACCTCATCCGCAGGTCGGAACGTATCGCCCAGGATGAACTCGCCCGTACGCTCAAGCGTCTCGGGCCCGTGGACGACGAGACCCGCGACGCCCTCGAAGCCATGCTCTCCTCCATGGTGCGCAAGCTCAACCATGAGCCCATAACCTTTCTCAAGCGCCGTCACAGCGAAGAGGATGCCGGCCCCCGCTACATCGACATCGCCCGGCGCATGTTCAACCTCGACGATGACAACGTGCCCCCAGACGCCCACTGTGACAGGCGTCGGCACGACGAAGACAACTGAGCCTGCGGAGACTCTTCATGCGTTCGTACTGCATCGATGAACTGACCACCGACGACCTTGAAACGCTTCGACGCCGCCTTGACGAGATGGAACTCGGTTCCGGCATGGAAGGGCTTTTCTGGCTGCCCGTGCCGCCTTCCATGCTCACACAGGTGCAGGAGGAGCATCTCGACGAATGCGGCCCCTACAGCATAGCCCTCGAACTCACCGACGGGGCACTGCGCATGGAACTTCTGGTGCGTGCCCGCAACCGGCTGCGCTGTGAATGTATCGGCTATGCCTCCGTCGACCTCGAACGGCACATGATCGACTACGTCGACACAATGCTGCGCGACCTCGGCATCGCCATCTAAGCCACACGGCAGGGATACCTGCCGGCGGAATCGCCATGCCCGGTTCTCCCCCCGCAGAACGCAACACCGAACCAGCCCCCGGCTTGCGACTCCTGTCGGCCCCGGACGACCTGCCGCGCACCCTGCAAGCCCTGCCTTCCGCTGCGGCGAGGCTGTGCCTCGACGTGGAACGTACCATCAAAGGCGTCTGCGACGGGGAGAATGGCGAGGGGGTCCGCAACTGCCACTGCGTGGTGGCACTCTCCGGCGGCGCTGATTCCACGGCACTCCTGCTCATCCTCCATTATCTGCGCCAAAGGCTTGGACTCAGCCTTTCTGCCCTCCATGTGGACCATGGTCTGCGGCCCGAATCGGCCGCTGAAGCCCGTGCAGCCGTCACGTTCTGCCATGCACTCGGCATTCCGCTTGCCGTGCATACGCTGGCAGTGGACGAACTGGCAGCCGTCTGGCGTGTGGGCACCGAAGAGGCAGGAAGAAAAGCCCGCTACGACCTGCTTGCCGCCGCGCTGCCCTCAGCCGCCGCAGACTGGATATGCACGGGGCATCATCTCGGTGACCTTGCCGAAGATGTGCTTATGCGTCTGGTACGCGGCTGCGGCTGGCCCGCGCTGGGGGGGATGCGCCTGTGCGACCCCGCACGCCGGATTCTTCGCCCATTGCTGCTCACCGAGAAGGACAGGCTTGAGGCTTTTCTCGCCACACTCGGAGTAAGCTGGACAGAAGACCCCTCCAATGCCAGCGACACGTACTTGCGCAACCGGATGCGGCACGGGGTCATCCCCCTTCTCACGGCAGAGAATCCCGGCTTTCTCGACCAGGTGCGCGACCTGTGGCAACTGGCGCACATCGACGCCGACTTCTGGGAAACCCGCACCGCAGCGACCTTGAGCGCAGCCCCCGCCTCACCCTCTCACGTGGAGGGGGAAGCCTCCGCCCCGCACGACGCCGCACATGGTGCCGAATCCATACGATTGCCCAAGACCACCCTGACCGGACTGCATCAGGCAGAACGACTTCGCCTCTTCAAGGAAGTCCTGCGCCGAATGGGCGAAGGACAGGCACGCGCGGAGACACTGCTGGCACTCGATGCAGCATGGGTCGCCGGGCGAGGCGGCACGCGCTTCATGTTCGCAGGGTGCAAGACCGCCACCGTCAGAAGGGGCGACATCATCTTCTCTGGCGGCCCGCCAGCAGAGGATACTCCCTAGCCAAGCCCCGGCCGCATCGCCACGTCCGCATCATCACGCCGCCCCCGCCACCGGCGGCCCCTTCATGCCGTCTGCCCCCCGTTCAGGCAAGGACGCTCCTTTGCGTGGATAATCGCCCCTGCCCTGCGGTCTGTACCGGCAGAGGGACTCCCCTTCTGTCTTTTCTGTGCACCGCCTGCGCTTTTACCCTTTCCGCAACCCGCCTGTTCTGCTAAAGATATGGAGTATGCCAGACTAGGAATGAGCACCGCAGGAGGAGAACATGGTCAGTCAGGAAGAGTTGATGCGAAAAGTGATGGACAATGTTTCGACCACACTGGTTGAGAACCTGCGTACCGTCATAGCCGAAACCGTAGAGCGTGAAATCACCAAGAGTCTCACCTCCGCCCTTGTCGAAAGCGAATTCCACAAACGCCTCAGCCGCGACATGCGTAAGGGGCTGCAGAAGATATACAAAGAGATAGCCCAGGCGGCCCAGACCAGCCATGCGCCAGCCGAAGCCCCCGCCCTCACACCGTCGCAAGCCGACGCCGACAGGCTCTTCAGCGAAGCCTCGCAGCAACTGGGCGAAATCCTCGCCACGACCGAACAGGCTACCGTCGACATCATGGACATCGTCGAACGCCATTTCGAGCTTCAGCCTGAAGCGGCAGTCATCCTCGACAACCTCAAGGCAGGCACCGCCACCCCCGACGATATCGAACGGTTGAGCGCCATGCATGGGCAACTGGGTGACGACCTCGTCACCATCATGACGACCTTGAGCTTTCAGGACCTCACGGGACAGCGCATCAAGAAGATCGTCGCGGCCCTGCAGGCCATCGAATCCACCGTGGTCGAGCTGTTCCTCTCCTCCGGGCTTCTCATGAAGGCCCACGCAGAGACACCCGACCGGGACCTTGATGAGCTCGAAGCCGAAACCCGCAAGGCGGTGTCGGAACTCAAGGGACCCACCCGGGACGCATCACAGGCCAACATCGACGACATGCTGGCCCAGCTTGGCCTCTAGGACGCATGGGTACATGCAGAAGCCCGGAACACGCCAAGACATCGCAGTGCAGCATGCCCCCTCGTCAGGTCGGGCCTTTTGCCTGTTGCGCGGTTCCGGGCCCGACGTTCCCAGGCGTGATCAGGCGTGACCTGACCAGATTTGACACAATCCTACACGCCCTGACTCCGCCGACAGCCGTCACTCTGCCTGTGTGCAAAGACACCTCGTCCCTTGCCAAGCGACGAAGAGAGGCTACCATGTCTGAAGTGTGTGGCCACATTCGACAACAGGAGCTACCATGGAAACACGCCCCCTCGTCATCATAGGTGCCGGGCCCGCAGGGCTTTCGGCAGCCGTCTACACCGCCCGCGCGGGAATACCCACCCTTGTGTTCGGTTCCGCCCCCAAGGTGGCGGGCGATTACGATATCGACAACTACTTCGGGTTCGACGAGACCATCACGGGCCGCGAACTCATTGAAAGAGGCCGCAGGCAGGCGGAACGTTTCGGTGCCGTCTTGCGCGACGACCGCATTCTCGGGCTTCACCACGGCGACGACGGTGGATTCAGGATAACCACCGAAGCGGGCGAGACAGCCGCCTGTGCCATCATCCTCGCCACGGGAGTATCTCGAGTGCGCCCCGGCATCTCCAACATCGCAGACTACGAAGGCAAGGGCGTATCCTACTGCGTGAGTTGCGACGGGTTCTTCTACCGCGGCCTCAGGGTGAAGGTGCTCGGAGAGGGTGTATTTGCCGCCAATCAGGCTCTTGAGCTCTTGCACTACACCCCGCATGTCTCAATCTGCACGCAAGGCAAGGCCGCGAGCATCACCCCGGAGTTCATGGCCCGCCTCGACGAGGCAGGCATCGCCGTGGACGACCGCAAGATAGCCTCACTCGAAGGCACCCCCGCCCTGTCAGCGTTGCGCTATGAAGACGGTACCACCGAAGAGGCACAGGGGCTCTTCATCGCCATGGGCGAAGCCTCGTCGCTCGATTTCGCCTACACGCTTGGCGTTGAACGCAACGGCGTGTTCCTCGGCGCTGATTCCGACCAGCGCACCAACATCCCCGGAGTCTTTGCCGCAGGCGACTGCACAGGCGGTTTTCTCCAGATTGCCGTCGCCGTCGGTGAAGGTGCCAAGGCCGCCCGCGCAGCCATCAGCTACATCAAGGAAGAATGCCCCTTCGCAACCTCCCGTAGGAACACGACGACAGAGTCTTGACAGCATGGGTCTATGACGGTATCTGAATCGGCTCAACCGTAACGGCGTGGGCCCATAGCTCAATTGGCAGAGCCCTCGGCTCATAACCGATTTGTTGCAGGTTCGAGTCCTGCTGGGCCCACCACGAACGCACGGGGCAGCTACGTTGGAGCATATACTCCTCAACGGGAACACCTCTGGCCATTCAGGGTGCTTTCGCCGCCACACCGCGGAGAGAGCACCCTCTTTTCTTGGTCTCGAAGCATGAAAATACGCAGAATCATTGAGACTATCGAAAAAACGGCCCTCCCGGCCGCTGCAGCACCGTGGGACCACTGCGGCGTTCAAGTCGCTGCGGCCCGTGATGATGTGCATGCGCTTGCCGTCTGCCTCGACCCCACGCCCGACAACGTGGTCAAGGCGGCTGCGCTGGGTGCGGACTTCGTGCTTGCCCACCATCCTCTGCTTCTGCAGCCCCGCTACCTCGACCGCGTCGACGCACACCATGAGGTCGTGCGCACACTTCTCACCCGCGACATCTGGCTGTACGGGGCGCACACCTCTCTGGATGCCAATCCTGCCGGACCGGTGGCATGGTTCGCAGATGAACTCGCCCTTGAAGGGAGACGCGTCCTCGAACCCACCTTCACACGGCAGCGCATCACGCACCGCATCGTCGGCATGGGTGCACACCTTGCAGCCGTGGCCGCCCTCCCGGCTGTCCTCAAGGCCCGGGCTGGCGATGACGACCTCGTCGTGAGTTGCAACGCGGAAGACTGGCCACAGCTTGAAGTCGCCCTCAGGGCCTTGCCGGACGGAGACCGGCCCATGTTGCCCATGGCGCCCGAATACCCTGCCGAGGTATGGGGTATCGGCATCATCGGCGACCTGCCCGCGCCTCTGGCGTGGGACGACTTCATCCGCCGGGTCGGGCAGCTTGTTCCCCTCGACGGGGCTACCTTCTGCGGCAGTCCGCCGCCTGTCATCAGCCGGGTGGGATACTGCACCGGTTCCGGAAGTTCGCTGGCATCGGACGCGTTTGCCATGAATGCCGATATTTTCATCACGGGCGATGTGAAGTATCACACCGCTCTCGACACCACAGGCTCCATCATCGACGTCGGGCATTTCAGCCTCGAAGAAGAGATGATGCGCCGCTTCGCACTGCGGTTGCAGGAAGACCTGCCCGACGTGCGCGTCACGTTCATACCCGCTGCCGATCCGCTCCGTCCGCTGGCTTACGCCCGCCCGGTCACGGACGGGGGGCGGGGTTAACCAGCAAGGTCGCAACACGTTCCACGAGGAGGATACGACCGTGAGCCTCTACCTCAAGCAGATAGAACAGCTCGTCGCCCTGCAGAGGGTCGATGACGAAATCCACGCCATCAGATCCGAGTTGAAGAACGCCCCGCAAGAGGTGGACAGCCTTCAGCAGCGCTTCAACATCATCGAGGAACAGCGCAGCCGCATCCTCGAAAAGCTTGAACACCTGCACGATCAGGAAAAGCGTATCGCCAACGAGATCGAAGACGACACGTTGCGCATCAAGAAGAGCAAGAACAAGCTCATGCAGGTTGGCAACACCAAGGAATATCACGCGATGATGCGCGAGATGGACACCATGGAGAAGCTCAACCGCTCTCGTGAAGAAGAAAAGCTCGCCCTTGCCGAAGAACTGCAGAGGCAGAACGACGCCCTCGCCGACATCGAAGGGCGCTACACCGCCCTCAAGGAAGAACTCGACGAGAAGCGCGCCAACCTCGAAGCCCGACTCGCCGAAGCGCAGCAGGTGCTCGACGCCCTCGAACACAAGCGTAACGCTGCCGGAAGCGAAGTGCCCGGTCCCGTTCTCTCGCGCTACGAGTTCATCCGCAAGCGCCTCGACCATCCGGTCATTGTCTCCGTCGAAAACGGCATCTGCTCGGGTTGTCACATCTCCATCCCGCCGCAGTCGTTCATCGAATTGCAGAAGGGCCAGCAGATTCTGAGCTGCCCCAACTGCCAGCGCCTCATCTTCTGGTGCGAACACTTCTGCGTCGAGGCGCCCGCCGCCGAATAGACGCGCAAATCGGGAGTCGGACAGGTCGTCGTCGCGGGTCGCAAGACCCGGGGAGGAAAGTCCGGGCTTCACAGGGCAGGACGCTGGGTAACGCCCAGGGGGAGCGATCTCCGGAGAGTGCCACAGAGAGCAGACCGCCCGCGTTCGCGCGGGTAAGGGTGAAACGGTGGGGTAAGAGCCCACCAGTTGCGGTGGTGACATCGCAAGCTAGGAAAACCCCGTCCGAAGCAAGACCAAATAGGGGAGCGCCAAGGTCGGCCCGACCGATGCTCCCGGGTAGGTTGCTTGAGGGTGCAGGTAACTGCACTCCTAGAGGAATGACGACCCCCCGCGAGGGGACAGAACCCGGCTTATCGTCCGACTCCCACTTTTTCAGGGGGCGCAAATGCGCCCCCTGCCTTACATGGAGGCCCGATGCGTACTTGGGTACTACTGCTCGCAGCAGGAAGCGGCACACGACTCGCCACGGCGGGACTGCCCGATGCCAAACAGTTCCTTCCCCTGCATGGAGCGCCCCTGTACTGGGCCTCGGCCCGCACCATGGCGCATGTCGCCGGTATAGAGGGCATCGTCTTCGTATTCCCCCCTCACCGGGTCGAGGAAGAGCGTGCGCGTATCTCGGCACTCGATGATGGCAGCGTGCTTGGACTCGACTGGCATGTGGTGGGCGGCGGCGCAGCCCGACAGGACTCCGTGGCCTGCGGCCTTGCAGCGCTTCCGCGTTCCTGCGAGGCCGTCCTCGTCCACGATGCCGCACGCCCCTTCGCTTCACCCGCCCTTGTCGCCCGTGTACTCTCCGCGTTGCATGACGGACACGCCGGTGTCGTTCCGGGCATCCCCCTCACCGACACGGTGAAGGAGACCACCGACGGCTTCGTAGCGAACACGCCCGACCGGTCGAGACTCGTTGCCGTGCAGACCCCACAGGGTTTCACGCTGAAAGCACTTTCCACCGCGCACGAGACGGCCCGCACGGCAGGCTGGAACGTCACCGATGACGCGGCCCTGCTTGAACGGTGCGGCATTCCCGTGCGCATCGTCGCAGGCGAAGTCGTCAACGCCAAGATTACCACCCCGGAGGACCTCGCCATGCTCGATGCAAATGAGCCTCAAGTCACCGTGCCGTGCGTAGGGTGGGGCTACGATGTCCATCGCTACGGCGAGGGGCGCCCCATGAAGCTTGGCGGCGTCCTTATCCCGGAAGGGCCCGAGGTCGTGGCCCACTCCGACGGTGATGTCCTGCTGCATGCGCTTGCCGACGCCCTTCTCGGCTGCATCGGCGCAGGTGACATAGGGCTGCACTTTCCCGACAGCGACGCCGCGTTCGACAACGCCAACTCCGCCATGCTTCTCGACAGGGTGTTGCACATGACCCACGAGGCACGGTTGCGTCTCACCCACATAGACCTCACCATCGTGGCCCAGGTTCCGAAGCTGTCCCCGTGGCGCGACAAGATTCGCGCCAATGTCGCAAGGCTGCTCGATTTGCCTGTCACCAGTGTCAACTTCAAGGCTACCACGGAAGAGGGTCTCGGCTTCACAGGTGAGAAGAGGGGCATCAAGGCCATCGCCGCCGTCACCGGTCTGAGACCGATGCCGTAGAGGACAAGGCCCGTGCTAGGGCCCACCGCCACTTGCCCTTGCCAGTGTCGTCATAGTACACCCGTCGAATCGTTTTCCACATCCCGAGAACACTAGCCTTCCGCCGTAGCAACGGATCACGGAACCACGCATGATGCACGATACCGCCACCCGCGAAATGCCCTGGCTGCAAAGCTACGACAAGGATGTTCCGGCCCGCATCGACTACGAGGTCGCCCCCCTCTTCGCCTTCCTCGACGAAGCGGCGGAAAGGCACCCGAAGCAGACCGCCATCATCTTCCGCAACTACAAGGTCTCCTACGCGAAACTGCGCCTGCTCGCAGAGCGCTTCGCCGCCAACCTGAGGGCACAGGGCGTATTGCCGGGGGACAGGGTCTCGGTCATGCTTCCCAACGTCCCGCAGGCCATCATCGCCTTCTGGGGACTGCTCAAGGCCGGTTGCACCGTGGTGATGACCAACCCGCTCTATATGGAAAAGGAGCTGGTGCACCAGATTCACGACTCCGGCGCGGAATACATGATCGCCCTCGACCTCGTCTGGCCCAAGATAGAGCCCCTGCGCGACAGGCTGGGCATCCGCAAGTTCTTCATCACCCGCATCAGCGACGCCCTCGGGTTCCCGCTGAACCTGCTCTACCGTTTCAAGGCCAAACGGGAGGGGACATGGCGTGACGTACCCTTCGACGGGGAGACCGTCATCCCGTGGAAGACCCTGTTCAAGAAGAAGGAAGGCTACTCCGCCAAGGTGGAGAACCCGCGTGAAGCCCTCGCCCTGCTCCAGTACACCGGGGGCACCACGGGCATATCGAAAGGTGTCATGCTCACGCACTACAACCTTTCGGTGAACGTACAGCAGATCAAGGCCATCCTTGGTGAAAGCACCCGGATGCGCCACACCTTCCTTGGCCTCATGCCCTACTTCCATGTCTACGGGCTGACCACCTGCCTGACGCTGCCAACCGCACTCGGCGCGACCATCATCCCCTTCCCGCGCTATGTGCCGCGCGACGTGCTGGTTGGTATCGACAAGCACAAGCCCACGATCTTTCCGGGTGCGCCCTCCATCTACATCTCGCTCATGCAGCAGAAGGACGTCGGAGAATTCGACCTCAAATCCATCAAGTACTGCATCTCCGGTTCCGCCCCCATGCCGCTGGAGCACATCCGCCGCTTCCATGAACTGACGGGCGCACAGGTCATCGAAGGCTTCGGCCTCACAGAGGCTTCTCCGGTCACGCACCTCAACCCCATCCACGGCGCCCAGAAACCCGGTTCCATCGGCGTGCCCTTTCCGGACACGGAGGCACGGGTCGTCGACATGGAGGTGGGTCTCGTGCCCCTGCCCCCCGGCAAGATAGGCGAACTCATCATTCGCGGCCCGCAGGTCATGCAGGGCTACCTCAACCGCCCTGACGAGACGGCCAACACCCTGCGCAACGGCTGGTTGTACACCGGCGACATCGCCACCATGGATGAAGACGGCTACTTCTTCATCGTCGACCGCAAGAAGGACATGATCATCGTGGGTGGCTACAACGTCTACCCGCGTGAAATCGATGAAGTCCTTCACGAGCACCCAAAGGTGAAGGAAGCGGTCACGGTGGGCGTTCCGCACGCCACCCGGGGCGAGATCATCAAGGCCTACATCGTGCCGCGCGAGGGTGTGAAGCTCACCAAGGCCGAGATAGTGGCCCACTGCCGAGAACAACTGGCCAATTACAAGGTGCCCAAGCAGGTCGAATTCCGTAACGAGTTGCCCAAGACCATCGTGGGCAAGGTGTTGCGTCGCATCCTGCGTGCCGAAGAAGAAGAGCGTCTCAAGAACGCTCCTGCCGGAAACGGGGAGGACTAGCCCCGTGAGGCTTGTCGTCCAGCGCGTTCTGGAGGCCGGGGTGCGGGTGGACGACACCCCGGTAGCCACCATCGGAACAGGGCTGCTGGTCCTCGCCGGGTTCGGCAAGGACGACGACGAGACCCTGCCAGACAGCCGCCGCTGGAACGCCATGTGCGACAAGCTCATCGACCTGCGCATCTTCCCCGATGCAGAGGGGCGCATGAACCGCAGCCTGCGCGAACACGGCGGAGAGGTGCTGCTTGTCTCGCAGTTCACGCTCTATGCCGACCTGCGCCGGGGCCGCCGCCCATCATTCCAGACAGCGGCCCCTCCGGACACGGCCCGGAATCTCTACGAACGACTCGTCCACGACATTGACGCGAGGCTGCCCGGACGGGTATCTTCAGGCATCTTCGGGGCCTTGATGCATGTGAGCCTCATCAACTGGGGCCCTGTGACCCTTTGCCTTGACGATGCCGAACTCTTCCCGGAGGCCAGCGTTGCAGGATGAAAGCCCGCTCCTGATCATCACCGACTCGGCACTGGTGCGTGATGCGCTGGTGACGCACATCTCCGAAACGCGTCGCCTGCTCATCGCCGACAGTCACGACGTCGGTATGGAGTTGGCCCTCTCCTTCCGCCCCGCTCTCATCCTGCTCGATGCCTCGTCCACCGACGGCGAAGCCCTTGCCCTGCTTCGGGCCTTCCGTTCCGAACCGCATCTTGACGATACGTTCATCCTCGTGCTGAGCGACGAAGCCGCTGTGCTGGAACGTCTGGAGGCAAGCCGTGCCGGCGCAGACGACTTTCTCCGGCTTCCTGTGGACCAGGCGGAACTGACCGCCCGTGTCGCCGTCGCCTTGCGGCAGGCGCGTCTTTCACGACGCCTTCGGGCCTACACACGCCGCATCGAAGAGGAGATGCGGCTCGTGGCAGACCTGCAGATGAGGCTGCTGCCAGCCTACACGCCCTACCTTGCGTCGTTGCGCATCGACAGTTTCTACCAGCCCTCCACAGAAGCCAGCGGCGACTACTTCGACCATTTCCTGTTGCCCGGAGAAGACAGACTACGGGTCGTCATCGCCGACGCCTCCGGGCATGGCGCCCGTTCCGCCGTTCTCATGACCATGGTGCGCACGCTGTTCCACGCCAGCCATGCCGCGAATACGCCGCTCACGGACATGCTGCTCGAGATCAACACCAACCTGCTGGATGTGGTCGGCAACGAGCCGGACTTCGTCACGCTCTTCGCAGCTGACCTCGACCTCAGGGGCAACACACTCCGGTACGTCAACGCCGGACACTGCCCCGCCCTTCTTCGCCACCCTGACGGGACGACCATGCGGCTTTCCGGAACGACTCCGCTGCTCGGTTTCTTCGGCGTGCGGGAAACGGAACGGCTTGTGCCCTTCACACCGGGTACACGCCTGTTGCTGTATACCGACGGTTTTCACGATTGCGCCACCGCGAGTGGACGCCGACTTGGCATCGACCGCTTCCTGTCGCTGGCAGAAGCCACGATGCGGCGTGGCGGTGATGTGCTTTCATCGTTACGCGAGGACATCTCCACCACCTTTGGCGAACCCCCGACATGGCCCGATGACGTCACCGCCCTCTATATCGAACGCAAGGAGGAGGCATGAGGGTCTGCGCGTTCAAAGCCCCCGCCACGCTGGAAAGCTATCGCCCCCTCGTATGTCAGGTGCTCGATGTACTTTCGCCATGGTTGTGCGATTGCGACACGCTCAAGACTCTGGAGATCATTCTTGGAGAGGCCTGTGCGAACGTCATCCGCCACGCCTATCCCGGCGGGGCCGAAGGTGATATGCTCGTTGAAGTAGATGTTCAACCTCGTACATCCGTGACCATTCATGTCACGGACTGGGGCGCCGGCCCTGTGGGCGGCAAGCAGCCTCCGCATTTCGGCGAATCGGGCCACGGGCTCAGGATCATCGGGAAACTTTCAGAAGACTGCGTACTTGAACGTCGTGACGGCAAGACAGTACTGCGCGCAACGATACATATCCCGGAGGCAGCATGGCAGCCATCGACCTGCAACACCACGGCAACGTCATCGTAGCCGTCCTTTCCGGCGAGTTGACACTCGCCAATGCGCAGCACCTGCGCGGTGAGCTTGAAGAGGCACTGTCGACGCAAGGGGTCACCGATGTGGCCCTCGACCTTGCAGGCGTCACCTATCTCGACAGTTCCGGGCTTGGAAGCCTTATCGCCGTAAGTACCCGCGCCCGCGCTTCCGGCTGTCGCATTCTGCTGTACCGTCCCTCGAAGGAGGTTCACAAACTTCTCGACGCCGCCCAGCTTTCCGGCCTTTTCCCCCTGCTCGAAGACGAGGATGACCTGCTCACACTGCTGCCCGACTAGCCACACGAGGAGTTCGAGGGATGCCCTATCTGCTGTACCACCACTTCGACCCCACGTTCGACCATCAGAACCTGAAACCCGGTCTGGCTGTCGGCAAGGGCAAGGTCGACCATTACAACCTCGGCTACGTGCAGAACGTCGTCAAAGGGCAGGTTCTCGCCGAATTCATCCCCATCGATGACACCGACGACCCGGTCATCGACAGAAACCATATCTTCGAAGAACCCTTGCTGCCAGTGGGCCCCAACTGCAAGGTCGACCCCGACTCGCCCCTGCGGGTCGTTGCCGATGCCAACGGTTACGTCTTCTACAACGATGGACTCATCACCGTGAAACGGATGCTCAACGTCCGGCGCGATGTCGACTTCCACACGGGGAACATCTTCTTCGTCAGTGATATCGCCGTACATGGCGATGTGAGGGCCGGATTCGAGGTGCAGGGCAACAACATCCTCGTCAAGGGCATCATCGAGGGCGCCACCGTCCGTGCACGAGGTTCGTTGGCGGTAGAGGGCGGCGCGAGAGGGTCCGGAGGCAGCGGGCTTCTCGACGCGGGCGACACCCTGCGTGTGCCTTTCGCCGAAAGCATGGAACTGCGTGCGCACGGCAACATCCTCATCGAGAAGTTCTGCCTGCACAGCCTCGTCTACGCCGCCACCAACCTCGTGGTGAAGAACAGGTTGCAGGGTGGCACCGTTCATTGCAACGGCCTCGTCTATGTCGAGACGCATCTGGGAAATCCCAAGGGCACGCCCACCGCGACACGCATCAACATGGGGTATGACCCGTTCACGATGCGTAAACTCGACAGGCTGGAGCAACACATCCGGGAATTGCAGGACAGTCTGACGCACATCGCAGGCATCGCAGGCAATCTCGGCTCTGACAGTGCCCCGGGCAAACGTCTCGACAACGCCCGGAAAAAACTGAACCGCCTCATCAGGCAACGAGAAGCACTCTGGGCCGCCCTCACGGAAGATGAGGCCCGCGCCGCGCTCTGCCGGGTCGTGGTTCCCGGCACGGTCTATCCCGGCGTTGAAATCTCCATCGGCAAGGCGTTTTTCGAAGTCGAGCACGAGATGAACAACGTCTCGTTCTCGCTGGCCGACGGCAGCATCGTCGCGACGAGTCCTGCCATCATCAAGAAGAAAGCATGACCGGCACACCCGACAGCCCACAGCGCATCCTCGATGCCTCGGGGCGACTCATCGACCTGACCATCACATGCCGGGGACGCACACTGCCGCTTCTCGGTTCCGGCGGTCCTTCACGGGAACTGACGACGCTCGCCCCCTACGACAGGGCCGACAGTCCTCACGCCTCGCTGCCGGTGCTGCTCGGGGCAGGACTCGGCCACGCCCTTGAAGCCCTGCTCCAGCGCCACTCCGGCCCGATTGCAGTGGTGGACGCGGGGCATGGCATCCTTGAGGCCTCTGGACTACGCGACCGCCACCGCGACAACCGCATCCTGTGGGTGGAGGAACACGACCTCGAAGCTGCCCTGCGAACCCTCACCACATGGCAGATTGCACACGGCGGCGCGCCCTTCATGCCTCTGCCGAACCCGGTCTACCTGCGGTTCGACCGCGACTTCTACGCCTCACTGCGTGACAGGCTGGCGGCAAGCGAACGCTTCGATTTCTGGGGAAAGGCGACCTACGCCAAATTCTCCCAGACGAAGCCGCGCGTGCTGCTGCTCACCAGTCACTATTTCCTCATCGGCGAACTCGTTTCCGCCTGCGAACGTCTGGATTTTCCCCACCGGCTGCTCAAGATGCCGGAAGGCGAATACGGCCAGACGGCCTTCGTCGAAGACCTTCTGCGTGAAGTGCTCGATTTCAAGCCTGATTTCGTGCTCACCCTGAAC
>Ga0307371_100024_pt1 | contig 19689 bp, 23 predicted proteins | sample AAT_RA_Trp2_MT_FD_197176 | JGI IMG/M metagenome (GOLD analysis project Ga0307371, IMG submission 197176) | Metatranscriptome of enriched activated sludge microbial communities from anaerobic digester in WTTP, New Holstein, Wisconsin, United... | ecosystem: Engineered > Bioreactor > Anaerobic >...
AGTGCTTTACTCTTTAGGGGGTTTGAAAATATAATACGGAGGAATCTTTTGAAGAATAAAATAGTTGTCTTTTTTGCTATTGTAGCGTTAATAGCTGTGATAATTATTCCACTTGTCGGCTGTACAAACGGCGACGATACAAAAACTACTACCACAAATCCTATAGTGGCACTACAAGAAGATGTTGACGAACTTAACGACAATTTTAATACCGAAGTCGCTAACATCAAATCAAGGTTATCCACGCTCGAAACGTCAAGTATTCCCGCAAGCATCACAAGTCGGGTTACTACGCTTGAAGCTAATGTTGCTGCATTGCAGGTTACTGTAAATGCGTTAAGTGCAGGCGACAGCGTTGATTTAACTGCATTGACCGAAGCTGTTAATGATATAGCCGATGATGTACTTGCAGCTCACAGTAGCATTGATTCTATTCGCAATGAATTGTTAAACATTAAATCAGATGTCAATGCATTAGAAAGTAGGTTTGATACACTTGCCGCAGATTGTGATGATAGATTGTCGGAAGTTGAATTGCGTATTGTTGGCATTTTAACAGCCTTGCAAGGCTACGAAACCGAAATTGCAGAACTGCAATCCGTTGTTATTGACATACAAGATGATATAGATAAAGATATAGATATATTGTTTGCTAATGATGCAGCTTTACAAGAACAGATTGATGTATTACAAGGGCAAATAAACAATATTGAAATTGTATCATTTAATGAAGTAGCCGATTATTTAACTTTCAGGACTAATGTTGCTGGTAGCTATGCGGTAGTAATAACTTATTATGGAACAGGATTTGACGTAACAAGTACAGTAAGTATTCCTACTGCAGACAACGTAACTGTTATATCAGCTACATATTATGGTGCTAGTGGCACTATGTTAAAAGTCATATTAGAGCCGGCACAGGTACTAGCAGGAAATCCTCCTGTTTTAGTAGACACTAATTGGGTTGCGGGTAAACTTGTTGGAGTAACTCGAATTGGTGCTGGCGATGTACAATACGCAACAATAGAAATAGCAGTGAGGTAACAATTATGTATATGTGTTTTTTTAAGCCCGCCTTGGGCATATGGAGGAATACAAAATGGGTGGAAAATCTTTAGCAACTATCATCGGCGGTATCGTAACCTACGCTGTTTCGGCAATCGTCATAACCACAATGATAACTGGCACTGAGGCTGGCGACCGGCTGATTCAGGCTATCTTCCTTGTAGTCTTGGCTGTTGCGGTCGTAATGGTCGTGGTCAAGATGATATAACCTGAAAGATTACGGGGGAGGCTTAAAAACCTCCTCCGTAATTACAACTAAGGTTCGACGCAGGGTAGTGCAGTGGCAGCACGCTGGTGTCATAAACCAGAGGTCGGAGGTTCAAATCCTTCCCCTGCAACCAACAAAATAATCAATACATTTCTATTAGTTAAGTTAAAATCGAGGCTAGTTTTGTACTGTAGGTGGTGATAGAAATTGAAAATACTTAAAAAGTTATACATTCCCTTTATTGCAGGCATATTAGCTATAACCGGCTTTTTAATGCCTGCTGTTAATATAGAATATAACTCTGATACGGGCTTGCACGTAAGGCAAGCTATTACTGTTAATGCAGGCAGTTCAAATGTCAAAGCTGTTGCGTTAAAAGATACTCTATCCTATGCTAAACTTGAAAAATCGGGCTGTCAAATAGGGAAAGACGGCTTAATATATTTGCGTTATGATTTGTATTTACTACCAGAAGCACCAGGATTTAACGACTGGTATATTACAGCGGCAGAACAACAAGCTGCGGATATAAAAGACGGCATATCTACAAAAGGCAAAGTTTACGAAGATTATAATACGCCATATTTGTGCGTTTTTGTAACAGTTCCTAGCACGATTACAGCAGACGAAGTTAAAATACTAGGTAACGAAATAGTCAATAAATCCTATGCAGGCTTTATTGCTAATCGTAATGTAATGACGGCAGTTTCGGAACTACGTCCTGTATTAAAAGAAGCTAAAGCAGTATCTTATGTTGCAGATAGTAAAAAATCGGCTTTAACAAAGTACGATAAATTAATAGCATTAACAGACGATATTACAATATCAGAAATTAATCCAAGTGATGCTGATACTAAATCATTAAATATAGTAGTAGGCAGTAAAGAATTACCTGTTTATGCTGGAGACCCGATTGATGTTGGGTCTGCGGCTATTGATAGAGATTCTACAGGTTATGTTGGGGATTATACTTTTATAATAAAAGATAATCCAGCTAATGATACTGGTATATTAGATACTATTGAAATATATCCCATTAATAGTTTAACAGCTTTAAAAGTTGGAACATTTTCAGGTTCTGGCACTTCTTATGATGATAGAGATTTTTCAACTATAGGTTCTGTACAAGGTGGGGCTAAACGTACATTTACTGGATTATCTATAGATGTTGTAACTGGTGATTATCTTGGACAATATTGTACTGGTGGTATAAGTGCAACTGTTGAGCGTAGCTCTTCTGGTTATGCTGGATATTATTATAAATCTGGCGACCAGTTTGGTAGTGGGTCACAAACATATACATTTACAGGTGATAGTACTTTGTCTCTCTATGCCACAGGGGAGACAGAGGGAGGTCCGCCTACAGTAACTAATTCAACAGGTGAAAGTAATGTAACTGCAACGGCAGCAAGGCTTAACGGCGAATTAACAGATGACGGTGGTGATACAACTACAGTTACAGTTTATTGGGGTGATAATGACGGCGGTACGACAGCAGGTAACTGGGATAATAACTATTCTTTAGGTACTCAAGCCGAAGGCACTTTTTATCACGATGTTAGTAGTTTGAGTTCTGGCACTACGTATTATTATAGGTATTATGCAAGTAACTCTTATGGTGGTGCGTGGGCAAGTTCAACAGAATCGTTTTTAACTAAACCAGCAGCTCCTACTAATGTATCAGCTACTGACGGCACGCACACTGATAAAGTAGTAATAACGTGGACTAAATCAACAGGAGCAACAGGTTATAAAATCTATGAAGGCTCTAATTTACTTGCTACAGTTGGTGATGTTGCCACTTACGATGATACAAACGCTCCAGCTCCTACTATCACAGCAGGCTCGGCAGTAGCCAGTGATGGAACTTATATGGCTCACGTAGCATTAAGTCTATCAGGTGCGTCAACAAGTAACGGAGCTAGTAGAACATATAAAGTAGTAGCGGTCAATGCAACTGGTGATAGTGCGGATAGTTCTACCGATACAGGCTATCGAGGGGTTGGTAGTTTAACTTATCAATGGCAAATGTCGGCGGGCGATAGTGATGCTTCGTATTCTAATCTATCAGGAGCAACAAGTTCAACATATAACGCTACAGAAGCTCCTAGCAACGGCGATGGTAGATACTTTAAGTGTATTCTTAATGCTACAGGGGCGACACAGCAAATAAGTGCTGCTGATAGAGGCTATAGGGCATTAACTCCTACTGCTCCCACTATAACAAATAGCACAGGAGCAAGTAATATTGAAGATACTACAGCAAGGCTTAATGGTAACTTAACCGATAACGGCAACGTAGATGCAACAGTTTGGGTGTACTGGGGCGACAACGATGGCGGAACTACGGCAGAAAACTGGGATAACAGTCATAGTCTTGGTGTTTTGTCAGAAGGCGCTTGTTACTATGATGTGTCGGGATTAGCTACTGGCACAACGCATTACTATAGATTCTATGCCGTAAACAGCGAAGGCTCGGACTGGGCAGATAGTACGGCTTCATTTTTAACAAAGCCTGCTGCTCCGACCGACGTTAGTGCAACAGACGGTACTCATACAGACAAAGTAGTAATCACCTGGACAAAGTCAACAGGTGCAACAGGATACAAGATTTATCGTGGCGGTAGCTTAATAAATACTGTCGGCGATGTGGCAATGTACGATGATACTACAGCGGCAGCCGCAACAATAACAGCAGGAGCAGCAGTCGCCAGCGACGGAACTTCTGGAGCTTATGTTGCATTATCGCTATCGGGCAATATTATAAGCAATGGTGCAAGTGGAACGTATAAAGTGGTTGCTGTTAACGCAACAGGCGATAGTGCAGACAGCAGCACTGATACAGGTTACAGGGGATATGGTACAATATCATATCAATGGCAAGTGTCTGCTGCCGATAGCGATGCTAATTATTCAGATATAATCGCTGGCACTACAGCTTCGTACAATTATACTGCCGCACCTGATTTTCCTGACGCAAGGTATTATAGATGTACAATCAGTGCAGTTGGCGCAAGTCCGCAAACGACTACAGCAGACAGGGGCTATAAAGCGGATTTTGTTGCTCCTACAATCAGAACTGTTAAATGTTTAGGATTCGGCGATAACTGGGCAATACTTATGGGAACTATTGATAACGTAGGCGATGGTGCGATTGTGCAGATAGGTATTGATTACGGCTTAACTACGGATTACAACAGTGATAAGATAGTTGATGCCACTAAAGTTTATGTTAACGGCGATAACTTTGTAGTTAAATTAGAAAACTTAACAAATGCCACAGTTTACCATTACAGGGCAAAAGCATTTAACGGTGGCTGGGGATTTGGTAACGATTTAATGTTTAGTACAAAAGGCTCGCCTGTTATTTACGAATACCTGAATACTGGCAACGACGGCAACAGTGATGCTATTTACGATACTAACTGGTCAGCACAGTCATTCACGATAGCAGATACAGGACATACAATAACAAGTGTTAACTTATTTATTAAGCGTGTAGGCAATCCTGGCACTATAACTGTCAGTTTAAAACACGCTAATGAAAGTTTGCTACCAACTGGCGATGATATTGCCAGTGACACAATAAATGGTGATTTAATAAGCACGAATTACGGCTGGTATAAAGTAACATTTAAAACAGAAGAGCCGTTGATAGCTGGCAATATTTACGCTATTGTAGTTAGGGCAAACTACGGCGATAGCGATAATTACGTATTATGGGCAAGCGATACTGGCGGAGCTTTAGATGGCGGAATAGCAAGTAGCAGTACAAGCGGCGGGATTAACTGGAACAGTGAAGCGCCTGCGGATTACTTGTTTGAAATATGGGGCAATCCTTCAATTTCAGTAGAAGGCGCAGCAGTATTCCAGAATTACCACGAAGATGGAGATATGCTGTTTTTAATTGCCTACAAGAATATCTATGCACCGTATTATCCGTATGAAGACCCGATGAAGTATTTTACTCTGCAAATACTTGACACTGATGGTTTAACTGTATTGCACCAGATTGCTTGCAAGTCTTGGGAATATATGCCGACTGCTATTTACCTTTCAGCCAATACTGCAAGTTCTATAACAAGCGGCGGTGCTTATTACGTCAGGCTATACGGCAATTTTACAGGTAATCCCAGTGCAAGCTACGCATTAACAGAATCAGACTGGATTGGCAACAGTAAAGTCAGTTTAAAACAATGGATTTGGAGTGCTGCTTATGCAATGGAAGATTACTACGATGTAATACTAACGACAGTTATAAGCGGCAAGACAGTATTAAACGAAACTGGTGGAGCGCTATTTAACAGCAGTATTCCATTGTTAGGCTCTACAATGCCCGACATATTCTTAACTATTCCGCATAACTTTCATTTCGAAGATGTAAATTGGGTTAATGCTTTTGAAAATAGCTATGATTGGGAAGATATGGTTGGTGAACAAGTTGCAACGTGGGCAGCAAGCGGTTCTGAATTACTTGGTGTTGACGCTAAAACTATTGTTGGATTAGGGTTGTTGGCATTGTACTTGATTGTAGGTGTAGCAATGTTTTCAACAGGGCATACTACAGCAGGGCTTGGCATTTCGTTCCCGTTCATTGTAGCTGCTGGAGTTATAGGTGTTATTGATATTGTGTTAATAGCGATAATCGGCATTGTAATGGCAGCATTGTTTGTGTGGAGTATGTTCTGGAAGTAGGAATATGAAAAAAATAATACTAATAATTACAATTTTAATCGCACTAATAACAAGTATTCTGCCTACTACTGTTTTGGCTAGTGATACGCTGTTTGAATATTACAATAGTGGATATGACAATAACCAGAAAATTGGTTACGTGTCAGGGGATTATTGGGTAGGGGGACAAACATTTACCCCACAAATTACGTACAATCTTACTAGCATTAAATTAAAATTATTTAGAACTGGAACTAGTGAAGGAGCTATTTATAATTGTTTTCTATTTGCAACCAGCGGCGGTTTGCCTACTGGAAATTACTTGCGTTATAAAGGAATATATGCCAACAACATAACAACTAACGCTAACGGAGAATGGGTAGAGTTTGTATTTTCTTCTAGTTATACAGTGAATGCAGGTACGAAATATGCTATATTGCTAGGTTACCAAGTAGGTTCTGGGGTTGCAGGAGATGTGTCAATATGGTGGCACGAAGATGTAAGCAGTCCTTCATATTCCGGTGGCAATAAGGTATTCAGTACTGATGGCTCTGTAACATTTGACAATTATTACGGAACTGATATGTACTTTGAAACTTACGGTACTTATCCTCCCGCAGTTCCGTCAATAGTACCTAAAGACGCAAGCGATATAACACAATACGAAGCAAAACTAAACGCCACAGTCAGCAACGATGGCTATGAGGCTTGTGATGTCAGGTTCGGCTACGGAACTACAAGTAAAGCGAAGATGGACTTTGAGGATTACGATACAGTTACAGACTGGGTAAACGATTACTACACAACAGGAATGAATGCGTCTGTCAATGTTGACAGTTTAGACGCTGATACTACTTATTATTACAGAGTGCAGATTAAAAATAGTGCAGGCACGGCAACAAGTGATGAAATAAGTTTTACTACACTTGACGACTTTACTGCGCCTGTTAACTTCAGAGCAGTTACGGAATCTACTGTTATAAATCTGTTCTGGGTAAAAGGAACTGGGGCAAGCACTACAATGATTCGCTACAGTTACGGCAGTTATCCTACAAGCACAACTGACGGAATATTGCTCTATAGTGGTACTGGCAGTAATACAACACATACAGGATTAACGTCAGGCTCTACTGTATATTATACAGCCTGGAGTGTTAGCGGCGTTGATATCAGTGAAGGTGTTAATCTGCTTGCGACTACTACTATACAAGAAGAAGGCGATGTTGATTTAACAAAGCCAACAACTCCTGTAAACTGGTTTATAGACATAGACCCAACAACAATGGAAAACTTTGAGCCTGTTTACAGTATGATGAATGACATAGCTGATTCTATAGATATGCCGCATCCTACATTCTGGTTTTTGGCGGCAACTACAATGAGCGTTGCTGGCGGCGTTGGTGTATATAGCTGGAAGAAGTCGTTGCTTGGTGCAGGCATTGTTATGCTGGTTATAATGATTGTAGCTAGCACAGTACACTTAATACCTGGCTTTATGATATTCCTTGTGGGATTAGTGATTATTTCGATTGGAACTGTTGCGAGGAGGTTCGGCACATAATGCACACGAATTGGCTAATTGGTATATTCTTCTTGATGATAATAGCGAGTTTGATATCGGGCGTTATTGAAATGCAGTATTTAGGCGGTAGTGCAGACGTTGTAGCGGTGTTTGAACAGATATTTAATCCAGGTGCAGTCAGCAGTGGTACAGTGCTGGGCATTAACGTAGGTTTTATAACAACAAGCATTAACTTTATAACAGGCTTATGGCGAGCATTCTGGTTTGATTACGCTATGTTTACAGGTGCTTATTCTATAGTCAGAATATTCTTTATAGCGATTAACTTGGGTGTAATTGTATCACTGGCGATGGACTTAAGGAGAACAAGCTAAATGGACAAAAAAATAAAATAAAAGGGGTAAAAGGATATGGCTAGCAAAAAAGCCGCACAAGCAGAGGCTCGTAAATTAAGGAAACAGTTTCCAAATGTAACTGTAAATGTTAAGGAAATAACTAAAGGAAACTGGGGATGTAGATTTAGCCCAAAGGGTAAAAGAGATACATTAAGTTACAAGAATCTAGATTACAGAAATTCTACACAATATCAAATAGATAAGAAAAAGAAGAAAGTTAAATAACTAAAGGGCAGTTAAAATATAAATAAAATAAAAGGGGTAAAAAATGGCAAAATATTATGAAGTTATTGGCAAGAAAAATGGCAAAGAGTATAGATTGGGATTTACTTCTAATAAATATGCCTTTCAGCGTAACAGTGGATGGGCTATGAAAGATTTAAAGTTTATCCTCAAAAGAAGTAAATAAAAAAGCGTAGTTAAAATGGACAGAATGAAAGGCTTAATAATTGCGTTGTTAATGTTCTTTGTATTGCCTGCAATATTGACTATGACGGGCTTTTTTCAGGATTACGTTAATACGAATGTCGGCAGCAGTCTGGGCAAGTTAACGCAATTTGTAACTGATAGCTGGTTGTTTATTGTAATCGGGCTATTTGTGATTGGTATATTCCTTAAAATAAGAAAGAAGGATGAATAATAAAATAATAAAGGGCAAGGAGTAATATAATGGCAAGTAAGAAGTTGCATTATAGGGCAAGTAAATATGCGGGGGTATGTGGTTATTATGGCGATACAACACAGGATAAAACAAAGGTTACTTGCAAGATTTGTAAGAAGATGATTAAAAGTGGCAAATATCTTGAATAAAATCTATATGCAGATTGATAAAGGGGAATAAAGAAATAAGAAAAAAGGATGAATAGTTATGAGTATTGCTAGAAAATCCATACAACAGCAAGCAGCAGCAGAGCAAGCTAAAGTGCAAAGTTGGCAAAGGCAACGGCAAGCAGACATTGACAGGGAAGCTGAAGAATTAAGGCGTAAGCAACGTGAGGAAGCTTCTAAGGCTGAACAACAGGCACAAGCTGAAATCGCTAAAGCTGAAAAAGCTATTGCGACTGCTCGCAAGCAAAGAGCCTTGGGTGTTGAACCTGACCTTGCCGGTTTAAAAGCTAATAAGGAAAAAGCTATAGAATCTCAAAAACAGGAACTTTCTAAGGCTAAAGAAGCTAAAACGGAATTACAAAAAGCTGAAAAAGAGGCAAAAGCAGAAGTTGAAACTATAGCAAAAGAAGCCACTACTGAATTGGAAGCTCAGCAAAGGCTGGCAATGGCAGAAGTAGCAAAACTACAAGAGGATAATGTTGAGCTTGACAACGGCGAATGGATGGATAAGGAAACTTACAATAGTCTAAGTACCGAAGACCAGGCTATGATAAATAAGTTAGGTGTTGAAAAGTTTAATAGGTATAAACAAAAGGAATTTGAATCTAATAACGTTAAGCTTTCAGACGGCAGCTGGGTTAGTTTGGAAACTTATAATAGCCTTCCTCCGGAACAGCAAAATATTCTAAGAACTCAAGGAATAGCCGGTTACGAAAAATGGCAACAGGAACAGATTGCCGCTAGTAATGCCGATAGCTGGAAAGCATTGCAAGACCTAATAACTGCTACTGGTATCAGTTCTAGTGTTACACAGGAACAATGGAACAATATGACCCCTGAAGAAAAGCAGAATACTTATGATTACTTGTTAGATCAATATACTGTAACAGTGGGGAATGACGAAATTGTTAGCAAAGGCTGGTACGAAGACCTCAATCCAGAGTTCCGAGCAATTGTTACCGAAGGCGGCACCGCTGCGTTGGATAAGTATATTGCTGATAATTACGTTACTACTAACAATGAAGAACTTATTGATAAAGAGTACTACAATAGCTTAACTACTGAACAAAAGGACTACATTCTACGCAACGGCAGTGACAAATTCCAGCAGGAATACTTTGTGAAGCTACGTAGTACACAGGAATTAATTGATAAAAAAGAATACGAAGCCTTACCTCCTGAAGTACAAAAGATGCTGCACGAAAAGGGTATAACTGAAACAAATAACTATATTGAAAAACAGAAAAAGGAATTTGAAGATAAGTACGTTAAGTTAGATAACGGCGATTATATTGATAAAGATGAATATTATAAAATGACACCCCAGGATCAAGCCTTATTAAGGACTCTAGGTGTTGCTGGTTACAATGCTAAAAAACAAGAGGAGTTTAAAAAGGCACAAGAGGATTATATTAAAACTCTTCCTAAAGAAGCTCAGGATTATATTAAGTTAGTTGGGTTTGAAAAGTTTAATGAAGCGTATCGGAATGCCCTAAAGGAGCAAGAGGCAGGGAGAAGTCCTGATGGTCAGTTAAAAATAATAGGGCTTGTTCCTGATTATGCCGAAAATGTGACCATTGATAAAAATGGCACAATATCTTATGAAGGCTCTCCTAATTACAAAAATGCTAAAACAATAGACTTAAACAGTATTGATTATAATAATCTAACAATGGCTGATTACTATAGGATAGCTAAAACGTTACGACAATCAGAGGAGTATGATAACTTAAGTTATCGGGATGCCGTAATAAGGTATGCTAATAGAAAATTAACAGGCACAGAACAAGAAGCACTAAAAAAGCTAGTAGCTGAACACGATAAACTAAAATTTATTGATGTTTTGTCATTTATCTTTCCTCCTGCACAGGCACTAAAGCCTGAAATTACTATTGCTGATATAAAAGGCACAGAATGGGCGGAGGGTATTGCTAATATAGGATTGTTGTTTGTAGCACCTGCAGTTGGTGCAATAGGCAAGGCTGGCAGTGCTGCTGCAAAAGCTGCGAGTATTGCAAGCAAAGGAATACAGGCTGGCGCTATGGGTACTTATACAGCAGTACTTGCAAAAGAGTGGAAAAATATGGACATCAAGGAACAAGCTATTAGCGTAGCATTAAACGTTGGCATTTTAGGCGCAATTTATGGCAAGCCATTATTAAAAGGACTAAAAGCAGTTGCAAGTAAAACAGGAGCAGCACTCGGTAAAACTCCTGTTATAATTGAAGAATTGGCAAAGGCTGCTAAAGCAAAAGACGTTAATGGCATTAGGGCTGCTGCTCAAAAACTTGAAGAAGCTGGCTCTAAAATTAAAGGTGCAAATGGACGCATTGTAGTAGAACAATCACATTATCTTTATAGGCAAGCAAAAAATCTTGTCAATTTGCCAAAAGGTAGCAATGTATTAAAAGAAATACAAAAATTAAATAAATCTATTGTTAAACATCCTGAATCTTATATGGGAGGCACAGGCTCTCCGTTTAATAAAAATGTCAATGATGCTGCTGAGAAGATAGTTGAACAAACAAAAAGGTTCGACGAAGAAATTAGACGCAATGTTATAAAACCAGAAGGTGCAAAGACTCTCGGTAGTAGTGCAATGACAGAACAGCAGCGTAGGCTGGCAAGGCTAGATTTATGGCAACTTGAGCCTAAAGCTGGGAAGACTATGGCTCAAGTAGCTGAAGATGCAGCAAAAAAACCTCCGCCCAAAGTTGGTGTATTAGAAAGAGGAACAGAAAAAATCAAGTTAACCCCTGAAGAATATGCTAAATCGCAAAAGGTATTAGCTAGAATATTAAAACAAGCTAAACCGATAAAAAGAAGTCCCCGCCTTAATCTTAAAATAGAAAAAGCAAAGGCTGCAAGTGCTTCTAAGGCAGCTAGCCAGGCTAAATTGTCAAAAGCAATACAATCTAGTATTAAAACAATACAAACCGCTAAGGCAAAGGCAATAAAACAAGTTAAAATAACAGAATCAATGCAAGGAGTTATTAAACAAGTTAAGGCAATAGATGCACAATACGCTAAAATATCAGAAGCTATTAAAAAAGTTCTGCAAGAAATAAAAAGTGCGGAAATAGCTGAAATAGCCGCTAAAAGGGCAAAGCAATTAACTGGCGATGCTACGCCTGCTGAAATAGCCGCTAGTAAAGCTAGGTTATCAAGTGCCAGTATTGCCAGTGCGTTAACACAAGCACAAAATATGACTGCTAATAAAGCTATTCAAATGTTAATGCGGCAAAATATGATAACAGCCGCTATTGCTACCGCTGCAAATACATTTACAAAGATATTTGAAAAAGCTAGTAGTAAAGCACAAGAACAAGTTTATAAACAAGTATCTCCTGCAATTGCAAGCCAATTAAAAACATTAACCGACAATAAGGCATCTGAAAGTTTAAAAAACAAAGTTAAAACTAATGTTAGCAATCAAGCTAAAATCGAAATAAAGGCGCTAACATCTACATTAACTGAAGCTGAAATTGCAACGCAAGAAGTGATTAAAAACTTAACTGAAACTACTACTCAATCTATCGTAGAAAATATTGCAGAAGTAGCTCCTGCAAATATTACTAAAGAAGAAGTTGAAAATTTAGTTGACTCTTATGTTGAGACAATAACACAACCTGAAATTAAAGAAATTGTCGAGCCGAAGAAAGCTGATATTATAAAAGCTATAATAGCTAAAAACATAAAACCTCCGAAAAAAACTAACAAAATAAAACCTTTCAGACCTATAATAATAAAAGATGAAAATGGCAAGGAAGTTGAAATAACCGAAGAACAATTAAAGGCAGCTGTAGGCTGGAAGCAAGGCTGGGCATACTGGTACATTTATCCGCCAGCATACGGCAAAGGCGGTAAGTGCCGCATTATACGCAAAACTCCGATAAAGGGCATACCCTTATTCAAAGATGCTAAATCGGCATACTTATCGTTAACTAAAATAGGTAAGGGTGAATTACCAAGACTAATTGAAATACCGATGGGTATTACTGATTTAATAATAAGAACTGCGAAAGGAGGCAAGCCAAAATCGCAATATAAAAGAAAAGCAGCAAGTAGTATTCCTAGATTGAGGACAACAAAATAAATAAAAAGGAGTAAAAGGATAATGGCTAAAAATACATTTTGCGACCACGGACACGAAACAACTGGTAAAATACGTAAGCTGTCAACAGGTGGAGGCAGTGGTGTGTATCTTTGCAAAAAACATTGGGAAAAGGAAATGGCGTGGCGAAAAGAACGAAATAAGACTTTAACAGGTAAGGCTAAATTTCCTATTCGTAAATTTCCTGCATAAAATAATTAGGTTAAGGACAATAAAATAATTAAACAGGAAATAATAATGGATTTATTAAATAACAACAATAGCAGAACAAAAGCCAGCCAGCCTTATTACTACATCTGGGCAATAGTGAATGGTAGGTTGTATGTTGACGGCGCATACGAAAATAAGAACGATGCTTTAAGGTTCGGTGCAAACAAGATTAAGGTGTACTTTGAAATAGAAGAATTGCCAACAAGGGACTTGTCTGTTGCAACGCAAGCAATAAAGCACAAATACCTTGAAGCGACTGGCGACATACATCAGGCAACGCAAAGGGCAAGGCATCAGTTAAAGGAGTAAATACAATGCCGACATTAAAAGAACGTATCAATGCAGCAATTGCAGCCTATAAAAAGGAAAGAGAAAGGCAAACTGAACAAGAAATTGCAGCTATAAAAGCAAAAACTAAAAAGATAAATGAACAAGCTGCAAAAGCAGAAGCTAAAAAGAAAGCTGAAGCTTCCTTAAAGAGAGCCAAAACTAGGCTAGCAAAAACAAAAGGCAAGGACAAAAAGCACAGCACTAAAGCAAAAGCAGTAACTAATCCGTGGTGGTAAAATAAATAAAAAAGGAGCAAAGCAATGACATTTTTTTACAAAGGCGAAAAGTTTAAGTGTAGAAATCCTAAATGCGGTCGCACAAAGATATTAAAAAGGGGTTCTAAGGTAGCACCAAGATGCCCTAAATGTAAGGGAATTATGGATTTAAAATAACAAGTTGAAGCAAAGTAAAAATAATTTGTTTAACGCAAGCTAAAAAAGTATAATTTAAGTACAAAGAGGTAAAAGGATATGGCAAGTAAAATAAGTAGCAGGGATGATAAAGTAAAGAGGATAAAGAAAAGGATATTAATAGCCAGAACTGTAGCCGCTTTAGCAATAACTAAAGAAGAAGCACAAAAGCAGAAGGCAAAATGGATTAAAAGGGGCTATACAGTAAAGATACAGCCAGCACATCGAGAGGTATCAGGTGTAGCAAAATATGTAGTATGGATTGAACAATGGGTGTAGTATGGCAATCACGCTAACGAGAGTACAAAAAGCTGCCGATATAATATGTGATAAACACGAAGTACCTAGAATTAAAATAATAGGCTCTAACAGAAGAGGTTCAAAAGGTGATGCAGCTTATGTTACATATAGGATAAGGAATAAAATCACTGGTAAAATATCTCCTAAAAATTATCCTAAATATATAGTTATATATGAATGGAGCGGATTATCGGGCTTAAATGATGCTAGCGAATTATCTTATCCTTTAGGACACGAATTAGCTCATCATATACTCAATATAAAAAAGGGAAATATACGGCATACTGCTAATTTTTACACATTGGCAAATAAACTAGATAAACAACTATCTAGGTTAATATAATTTAGTAAAGGAGTAAAAGAATATGGCTAAATATTATGTACATTGCCCAAGTACAGCTTATAGGCGGAAACATCCTGCTGCAAAAGCTAAAATAACACAAAGTCCATTACCGCCAAATAGTAATTATGGACACGCCTTTGGCGGTTATTCTACTAAAAAGAAGGCAATAGAAGTAGCAATGTTCCAGGGATATAAGGTATAAAGCGGAGGTAAAAATATGACAAAACAAACAATAGGGCATTATAAAACAAAAAAAGAAGCTGAAAAAAAGGCACGACAATTAAGGACTTACAAAATAGTCAAAAGGCCGGTAAGAGTAGTAAAGCGTGATATTGGTTATGATGTAATAGTACCAGTGTAATATATTATTTTTTAACTAATCCGCCTTGGATTCAAAGGAGTAAACAAAATATTATGAAACAAAAAAGTGAGGCAAAGTAAGTAAATGGATGCTTTAATGGCAATCTTGATTGGTGTTGTTGTATTTCTTATTATGGGGCTGCTTGTTTTTGTTAAGGAATTTTTTAAGTTTAAGACAGACGGCAAAGTGCTTGTCAGGTGTTTAAACAGGTTTGACGAAGAAGAGGATTATCTGGTTAAGGTTGACGGAATGATTACGCAACCTAACAAAAAGAACAGGTCGTACGTTGTTAAACCAAAGCAAAAGCTACACAGAGTAGAAGATAAAAACGGCAAAACATATTTCGTGCCTTATGACGATACCGAAATCGGCAAAAAGAAAACAGTGCAGATAACAAATCCAGACACAGGCGAAGAACGGCAAATTAAAGTTACTGTCAAAGGTGTTGAATACGCTGGTAGTTGTCACGACGTTAAATATCCGCAAGGCTTGTTCCGGAGTATGCAAGTCAAAATTAAATGTATAGATGTTAACGAAGGCAACGCTAATGCAATCAATCGTTACGGCTCCCAGGATGCTCTGAACATAACCGACGATGAAATTGGGGCTATAAAGTCAGAACAGTTTTCGCAGGTAGTTGTTCAAACAAGTAAAGACTTCGGCGATTTACTAGATAAGTTCAAATCGTTAATCAAGGAAAAAATCAGTCCGGTGATTGTATATATTATGCTCGCTGTTTGTATTTTAGGCATAGGCGGTTGTATTTATCTTATCTATACCCTGCCTGCAAAGATTTGGGGAGGCTAAAATGAAAGAGATAGAAGCGGAACAATCGCACGAAGATAAAATTGACTTAACGCAAATAGCATTAAACACGCCTAAAGATAAAATGGCACAACTTACTATAATTCCTACTGGAGCGACTTTAGCTTTTGCGGGCAGTAAAACATTGCAACAGTTTGGAAAAAGGGGCTTTCGTAGGAACGGTGAAACTAAAATGGAATACTTGATGGACAGAATATTCGAGTATAGCCGCAGTAAGGATGGAATGATGTTAAGCAGTTTGCTAAAACTGGCGCAAACACAGATTGAGGTAACGCCTGTTGAGAGTGACGGAATGGGCAAGAGCAAACTGTTTAATATGGAGTAATAAGGGGGTAATAAGGGGGTAATAAGTATGAATAATACATTAGACCTTGAAATATTAGAAGAGCTTTACGACTTGTCCGAAGAACGTGGCACAGAAGCCTACGAACTCAACGAAGGCTTGACTGACGAGGAAATAAAAGAAGCTGAATTCTTTAACCAATTCCGCTGCGGCGTTATGGTTATAACGGGTGATCCTGGCGCAGGCAAAGATACTTTTATGCACTACATCCTTTGGAAGTTAAAATTGCTGTTCAAGGATTTCAGGGTACTGCTGGACAGAAAACCTAGATTGCTATTCGGGCAATATACGCCTTTTGACGAAGGCATATTAATCGAAGAGTGGAAAGGATTATCACAAAAATACAAAAGCGGCAAAAGTGATATTAAGCACGACTTTGCTAAATTTAGCGAACACAAAGATGAATTAAATGCGTTAATTGAAAGCTGGAACGCTGGGCACGAAGGCTTGTTTACCAACGCAGGGTTAGGCTTAACAGAATTCTGGCGATATTTTAACAATCGTGAGCCACACAATCCTATTAATAAGGCTTGTCAGCCGCTAATGAAACGTTACAGGCATTTAGGATTGCTAGTAATCGGTACTACTCCATATTTAGAAGAACTTGACCAAAAACGTTGCCTAAAATACATCACACACGAATTGCGTTGTATGCAAACTACCAAAAAAGGTGTACACGTTGGAGTGTTGTTGCGCAGGCGGTTTTTTAACGGAACTAGCGTTGTGGTTGCAGCAGACGAAAATCCTCCTGCTTTAGTATTAAATGCCCTGCAGCCACGTGAAAGGTTAAACGGCAAATGCTATTATGACTTGTTCAATAGTTGGGAAAAAGGAGAAAGTGCTGTTAAGGCAAATTTATCATAAAAGGCAGGTGAAATTAAAATGGAATTAAGTGACATCAAAAACAGCATAAGTGGAATGCTTAACAGGAATAATGCCAAACTCTTGGGCAGTGATATTATCGAATTAACGGCAAAGGGCAAATACATTGCCGAAAACGAGGCTTGGAGTGGCAAGGCTGCGCAGGTATTAATGATACTTGACAAGGGCAGTGCTACAATAAAAGAGATTGCGGAAGACACAAGATTGCCGATTGTAACTGTCAAGGAAATTGTCGAGCAATTAATGCGTAAAAGGTTAGCGCAAAAGATTAGCTACACGGAGCAATAGAATGATTATTGTTAAATTAAAAATCATACTTAAAAAAATTAGTTTAATATTATTAGCAAGTTTATTGCTTTTAACATCTTCTTGTGATGCTAATGACCCACTTGATTCATTATACGTTAGTGAATTATATGTAGATGGCACGCAAATAGATAATATTGTTAGGACAGCAACGTATGTAGTGGCAGCTAGTGATTCTACTGCAATAGAAAAGAATCAAGCAGATGTATTATGCGATGGGATAGCAGATGATGTTGAAATACAAACTTTATTTAATAGTTTAAATGATGGCGAAAGTATTTATTTTGCAAGTGGTACTTATATCTTATCAGAGGGCGTGGAATTAACCAATAAAGATAATGTAACTATATACGGGATAGGTACTTTAAAATTAGGCGTAGGTGTTGCAAATGCCGATTCTAATATATTAATAGTTAGCGATTCGGATTATTTTAATATCAGTGGCTTAATATTAGATGGCAATAAGTCTAATTATATTATAGGTACTAACGAAGAAACACAAAATTGTTTGCAGGTATTAAATTGCGACCATGTAACCATTACAGATGTTACAGCACAAAATCACTGGATGTCTGGAATTAAAATCGGTGGTTTTCTCGTAGCTGATGCTTGTGATGATGTTACTATATCAAATTGTACTGTGTCCAATGTATATGACCAGGGTATAGGAATATGGAAATCGTCAAATGTAATAGTTTCTAGTTGCACCGTTAATAGTGGTGGGTGGGCTGGCATTAGTCTTACACATAGCGATTCCTGTACAGTTACTAATTGTATAAGTAGTAATAATGTTTACACAGTGAATGGAGCTAGTGGAGAAGGCTCAGGGATAGCCTCAGAGGGTTCTACTAATTTTATTATATCGGATAATATAACATACGGTAATAACGCTGTAGGAATATTAATTACTTGGTGGTGGGAAGACTATAGAGTTTCATCAAATGGTCATGTATCTAATAATATCGTATATGGGACAATTAACGGAATTGGTATCGACCTTGCCCATGCAGACGGAATTGAGGTTATTAATAACGATTCATGCGATAATGGTGGCACTGGAATAGGAATCCAAGTACAAAAAGATGCCATAAATTGTGTTATCTCATATGGAACTATTAGTGGTAACATCTATGGTATTATTTGTCGGGCAAATGGTACTAAAATTAGTAATATTATATTTGATGGGAATACTAAAGAACAAATTAAAATAACTTGGGATGGGTCAGATAGTCCTATCAATGTATCTATTTGTTCTAATACTTTTATTAACGGAACATCTTACGCACAAATATTACTAGAGGGAATTTCTTATTGCGAGATTATAGATAATATAATAGAAGAAACTAATGGGCGTGGAATTAATTGTGATTTGTATGGCTCAACACCATGTTCTAATGTAACAATTAATGGCGGTTTAATACTAAGTTGCACCACTGACGGCATCTATTTCAAAGGGGTGACTAATAGTTCTATATCAGATGTAAAAATTGTATCGTGTCAGAAAGGTATACTCATTGAAACTGGAAGTCATTTACTTATAAGCGGGTGTGATATATCTCTTTGTACTGATAGAGGTTTAGACGCAAGGGGATTACATTATTCAGATATATCCTCTATGCAGGTATATAATAATGCTAATCAGGGTATAGTATTCAGCGATAATGGTAGTATTTATTGTATATATAATAGAATAATGCAGTGTTTCTTATATGATGATTTAGTATCACATAATCAAAGTCGGGGTTTTGAGGAGATTGGTAATTCGGATTACAATCAAATATTTTTTTGCACAGCATACGGTAATACAGATGGACAAATAACAATAATAGGTGCAAATTCTACTTCTGGTAATAATGTAACTTGGTAAATTAGGAGGTACAAAATGTTATTAGCTATTACAATAATATTAAGTTTAGTTTTAACAATAAGCGGTTATGCTTTGCACAGAGGTTCTTTGGTTATGGCCGGATTGTTATCCTGGTTAGGCACCGGTATTTGGGCTTTATCTTTATCTTCTGGGGATTGGGATACTTATTCTATTATATTTTGGATATGTTTAATAATGATGTTTACTTCAGTTATTGAAGTAATATTCCTAAACAAGGGGGAAGAAAAAGCCGAAGATAAACTACAAGAAGCCAGCGCAATGCAACAAGCATTAGAAGAAATGGATGCTAAGAACAAAGCAATAGCCGAAAAGAGAATGAAAGGGCTTTTATAAATGGAATTTATTAAAAGAAACTTACACCTAATAGCACTCGGATTAACATCATTCCTGTATTACTTATTCTTGTGCTGTAAGGACTACACTTGGATTTTTGCAAGCGGAGATAGCGGCGACTGGCTTGCTGCCGCAAATATGTGGTCAGTAGTGCAGCCGTACGGCTCACCTTTGTACATACTGTTAGCAAGAGCAATATCCTTTTTGCCGTTTAGCTTGCCTGCCGCAATGACAATATTATTATCCGTTATTCCTTCAGTTATAACTGTTGTGTTCGTGTACTTAATAACTGTTAAAATATCAGGCAAGAAGATACTTGGCATAACAGCTTCTATTGTATTGTTAGGCTCGG
>Ga0307371_100033_pt1 | contig 16651 bp, 8 predicted proteins | sample AAT_RA_Trp2_MT_FD_197176 | JGI IMG/M metagenome (GOLD analysis project Ga0307371, IMG submission 197176) | Metatranscriptome of enriched activated sludge microbial communities from anaerobic digester in WTTP, New Holstein, Wisconsin, United... | ecosystem: Engineered > Bioreactor > Anaerobic >...
CTTTACTCTGCCTTCTCACATATCAAGTGATTACGATTAATGATTTTTTCGGGGTCTGCAACCCTTTAATCTGTTCATGACCACTTAGAACGTAGGAAATAGTCTGATCATATGCTTAAAACATATCTTTGTGTGGGGAGGGAGGCGATTTTGCCGCATATTTCGGCATAAGTCACCAATTGCCCCATAAATCAACGTATATTATATAGATATGAGGTATTTAGGAGTGACTAATCCAACAGTATCGCTTTCTGCATCAGCATTTGGTTGTTCTGGTAGAATGGCACATCCGTGTTACCAAGAACTATCGGTGGCACGTTTGAAAGCTCATTGAGATTATCCATCGGAACGATTACGCTCTTGGCCCCGTTTTCGGAGAGCATGGTGACTTTATCAGCGAGGTTGATTACTCTTTCGATCGCACCTCCTACAGAGATATTCCCGAGCACAGCAAGACCAGCCTTGAGGTTCTTTTTGTAGAGAGCCGATACAATAGCAATGTAAACAGCTGATCCGATACCCGAGGAGATCGCCCCACCAAGAAGATTAGTGACCTGAATGGTGATGTCATAATTTTTCAGTGAATGCTTGTCGCTGAGGATCGTTTTTTCGTTTGCCTTTATGTACTGGTAGGTGTTTTTTATATTTTCCTTCACGTCCACACTGTTGACACCAGTAATATTCACTTTTCCAGATCCCGTGACAGCAACGGTTTCGATCCTCACCAGAGCAACGTTTTCACCATCGCTGGTGCTTGTATAGCAATTTCCCGGCGGCAGCGGTGTGTTTTCGATAAGGTGGGACCCTTTCTCTTCGGGCAAACCGACAAAGAACTCTTCCTGGCTCTCCTTATCAATATAAGAAAAATTGGTATCCCAAAATTCCATGCCTCCGATACGCTTCAACTGTTCCTTAACACGTCGACGCATTTCAAGGGCAATTTCCAGATACTCTTTGATGTCCGCCTTGGTGTATTCGCCATCCGGATGCATCAGCTTGATCAAACCGGAAACGGTCTTTTTGACCGGTTTGGTATCACGCTGTTTTAGATGGCCACCAAGCGAATAATATTTTTCAATTGCATCGGTATAGGTTACCCGCCTTAATGATTTGAGCACTTCGGAGAAGTAATCCGTACTGAATCCAAAGCTGGGTGTGAAATGCTTTGGGGAAAATTTGATCATCTCCCAGCCAGGCAGATAAAAGTGAATGCGATCAAGGAAAGCCGTATCATTATTGACTTCATCTGAAAGTGGGCTGAACAAATGTGAGGTCTGAAGAACCGTCTCTACTGGCTGATTGATATTTCCGTTGAGGATAATGGATGCGATGCCAGTGATTTCACCACCGGCACCTGCCCGGGAAAAAGAACCTGATTCCATGTAGTCCTTCATCAAGGGAATCGCGTCTCGGTCTTTGAATATTTTATCGGTGGCTTCATCAAAGCAGATTGCATCCCATTGACCCACCGCGCCTACTTTCCCGGTCGAACCATGGACAAACAGTTTGGCTACTGTGCCCTGACCACCGGAAATCAGCACTGCATAAGGTGTGAGCTCTTTAAAGACAAAAGATTTTCCAGTAGAGCGCGGCCCCAACTCAATGAAGTTAAAGTTCGATTCAACCATCGGCAGCAGTCGAGAAAGCAGGAGCATCTTGATACGATCGGAAACCCCTTCCGCATTCGGCTCGTAGCCACAGCTTCGTAAAAGGATGTCGAGCCACTCACTCTTAGTAAATTCTTTTCGTTTATTGATGATCTTGCTGTTATCGAAGCTGGAGAGTTGGATCGGCTTGACCTCAGTGATAACAAACGGGAAGATGTTTTGTCCGATTTTTATGTTCGGATCATACTCCACGTCAATAATAGCCCAGATGCCGCCCATCAGCATTTTTTCATGCTGCTTCACCAATCCGTCACTGATGTTTCCGTTTTTGATGTTACTGTTCTGAAGCTTCGCCCAGTAAATATCCTTCTTGGAATCCAGCTCCACGGAGATCTTGTCGATGATCTTGTAGCGGCCTTTCTCACGGATCTTCGAATGAATCAGAGAACTTTCTTCCGGATTTACATAGTGCTCACTGAGAACCTTTTTTACGTTCTCCATGCCGGTACGGATTTTTTCGTCGTCATCGGTGGAACAGGAGTTGGCTATCAGATATTCGAGCACAAACACCGGCACATTAGCCCCCACCTTTACGGAGAGGACAAGGTCTTTCTTGACCACGAACCCTCGGAAATGCTCCAGAAGTTTTTTGTCTAAGTCATTCAATACTGCCATAATCAGTTCCTTATCATTAGAGAAGCCCGCCTAAATCTCTGTCTTTGTTTTGTTTTACAACGGCCCGGTCGAGTTGCTGCTTGGTGGCAGCATCCAGAAGGTGGACTTCGAGTTCCGAATGGCCATCAAACGTATATTCCTTGGTTACCCGCTCATTCCGCTGAATGGTAAACACATCACTTTTATTGACCTGCGCCTTGTTGGCAAAGAAGACCAGATAGACCTTCCGATCCATGGAGAACAAATCACCGGCACCCTTGTCGGCCTGAATCTTGATTGAAAACAGTTCACCGGTGACATCTTTCAAGTCCGCTTTGTTTTCAATTGATACAGACAGCGAAGCCGCTGAGGCTCCGGACCGTTCCCAGCAGAAGTACGGTGTCACCAGCTCCTGAGGTGATACTCCACCATGGGAAAAGCCGTACAATCCCGGCGTCTTGAATGGGTTGATATTCTTTGCGAAATACAGGTAATCGAATTGCTTGTAGCTCTTTTCTGCCTCGACCAGACCGGGCGTCAGGTCGGCCTGCTTGGTTTCTGTGCGGATATAGCGTTCAGCTTTGTCAAAATCACCCTTCGGTGAAACAGAAATTTTATCCGCGTCACTCAGCAATCCGGTCAGTACGAAACCGTGATCTGTTATCAAATAGACCTTGGCATAACCGCTGGCCAGAAGAAGTGTGATCTTTTCGGCAAAGAAATCGATGGTCTCCGGGAAATACTTCAGCGCTTTTTGTTGAAGCTTCTCACCCATGTCATCGATGTCTTTATAGGTACAAATCAAAACCTGACCCGGTCGAGCCTCTTCGGTAACTTCATCCAATCGAATGAAATCGATACTGACGTCAGGGTTCTGTGCGGCCAGATATTTCTCACGATTCCCTTGAACCGCTTCGGTAACGCCATTGGCCATATAGATGCGGCTCATGTTGTTTTCGGTTTCCGAAGGGATATCTGCAAGGATTGAATCCTTCTTAAGGTTGGCTGTCCCTTTAACCTTTGCCGCCACCAGTTCCGCTATTTCATAGGCCACACCATCTCCGACAATAACGGCGGTCTTTAAACCGCCAGCATCATCGATAATCCGCTGCAGGGTTCCGGTCTGGGTTTCTTTGTAGCCGCTCCAGTGCTTAAACCATTTATCGAGGAAAACCGAAACATGCTCTTTGTAAAGCTCTTGAAATGGTTCGAGGAGCTCTTTCTTATTCAGGAACTCCGCGTAAAGGTTGCGGATGGCTGTATCGAGTTTGCAGAAATGCTTTTTGTAAAACTCAACACACTCACTGAAAGAACTCAGGTAGGCGATGTCTTTAGGATCGAATTCCAGCAGAGCAATCACATCGCACCAAAAACAAATACCAAGGGCTTGCGCCTGTCTGCTTTGATTTCGTTGCCGCAATGTGGCCAGCGTATGCGGTACTGATGCTTTATCGGAAATGTTCTTACCGATTTCGGCCAGCCACCGTTCATCCACCTGCCGGAAGGGATGATGGATGCTGACATTCCATATATCCAGATCAGAGCTAAGCGTGTAGCTGCCAAGATATCCGTTGAATGAATCGCGATAGGTTACCGAGTCGAGCCAGCCTTTATAGACCGATTCAAGGATCTTATCGCAGCTGCCATTGGCCAAGCCGTCGAGCATGGCTTTCACCACTTCTCCGGCCAGCGTAGACGCTGGCTTGTTCAGATAATCCTGCCCAAGCAGTTCATTGACTTTGCGGTAAAAAGTCTCCCTGAGCTGTGCGTCATACTTCTCTTTTGAGTAGCTTTCAGGGTCATGCACAAACGGCAACAGCTCTTTGTTCAGGTCGAATATTTCGGTTGCGCCCTTATGACTGAGATCCATCCAGTAAGTGCGGTCTTTACCGACACTCACCTTTGCTGCCGCAATCAACTCTTCTTTGGGAAGGTTGATATTCAGGTTCAAGGTCTGGTGGACCTTATCCTTGATGTAATTCTGCAGGTAACGGATCTCCAGGCATCCGCAGGTCTCGCAATATTCCCGAATGAACTTAAGATCATCTTTTTTCGAACGGGTATAAATGAGGAACCGTTCGTGGCTGGGTTGCGCCTTTTCAACGAGATACTTTACGTGCAGTTCCTCCAGCTCGGAATTTGCCTGTTGAATAGTGTATTCCGCACCAAGGGTCTTCAGCAAAAACTCAGCATCGCCGGATTCATCGATAAACACAGCAACAGTGTGTTGCTCGTATATATCCCGAAGGTCATTTTTGAACCATATATCAATCATCACGAAGCCCCTTATATATTGTTGGAAGCATGCCCTTTGGCCTATAGGAGTTTACGGTTTCCATATTTTGTAAATCTCCTTACGACGGTTGAACGCCTCTTGTCCGCCTTCCATTATGTTTACAATCGTTTTCTGGGTGTCTTGGGCGTCAACACTCCCGCTTTGTACGGCCACTTTTTCATCCATGAATGAACAGGCATGCACCAATTCGGCATCCCCTAAAACGGGAATGTTGGGGTTGTGAGTGGCGAAAATGAATTGAACCCCGGGCTTCATGTCACGAATCAGTTTGATGACGTCTTCATATATCGTCTGGTTGTCCAGATCGTCCTCAGGCTGATCGATGATAATGACATCGTTTTCTTTAAGGCTGAGAACGAAAAGAATCAGCGCAGAAGCTCGCTGCCCCAAAGAGTGGTGCTGCAACTCCTTGCCACGATATTTGATGATAAATTTATTTGGCACCTGATACGTCAGAGCCGATTCAAGGTTAGCTAAGAGGCGATCCGTGAAAAGTTGCGGGTTACTGCCAAAGTGCTGCTTTGCAGTATCCAGATCTTTGTATATGGACGCGAAGTCAGAATACTGGTTGGCAATCCCTTGGAAAGTGGTGTCTCTGAGACCGCTTCCTTTACAATATTCTTTCATCGTATCTACAAAGTCCGCCTTATCACCTTTGTAGTTGGAATCGATGGTAATTGAGGACGACTCTTTTTCGATCTTTTCCAGCTCGGATTTGATCAGCAAAAATTCTTCATGCCACAGGTCGTTTAGCGCCTTGACCTCTTTGAGCAAGGTTTCCTGATGCCCGGCAAACTCGTCTTTCTGTTTCTGGAGCTCACCGATTCGGGTGATCGCTTTTGAGCGCTTGGTCTTCAGCGCTAAAAATTCTTCAGAGCTGATATTGGTGTTCCCTGATTCTTTCAGCTCTTCACTCAATTTTCTTTCGATCTCAGCAAACTCATCAACCATCCCCTTGCGGATTGCTTTCATCTCTGTTTGAAGATCGGTCAGCTGTTTTTGAACAGCGGGATTGGCCTGCTCCCAAACCTTCAATTGCGCAATCAAGGACAGATATTTGGTTTCCAGAATGGTTTTCAGTTTCTCAAAAAGTTCAGCATTGTGCTTGGATACATAATCTTTCTTGGAGGACAGAACTAATTCATGGTCTGTAGATATGCTGCTGACGTCTTGAGAGAAGAGATCAATCGCCTCGATTGTTTCATCGATCTGTTTTACATCCGCATCGAAATCGAGCCGCTTTTGGAGCTTCTCCTCAACCTTATGATCCGCATAAAATTTCAGTTGGTGGTCGGCATCCTTCTTGATGTCGTTCTGTTCCTTGATCAGCTCATCTAATCCCAATCCGCTGGTCAGATTACGAACCGCATCAATCACCTTCACTTTCTGAGCAGATATCTTTTGCAGGACCTCATCCCGTTTTGAGCCAAGCAACTTGTTCACCAAGTCCTTTTCAAAGCCTTCCCCAGTGCTGGACAAATCTTTCTGGCCAAAGTATATGGGTTTCCTGAGAATAGACTCTCTTATTGCCACTCCCTGTAGATCCTGCCCGCCATCTTTAACATTCGTATCCTCGCCATAAACCTTCGAAATTGTGTAAGCCTTCCCATGGCGGTCGACGACATCCATCTCGATCTTGCCGCCACTTCCCATGGTGTATTTGACCAGATCCTCTTTGTATTTTTTGTCGCCAGACTTTTCGCCGAACGGTATTTCAAGGGCATAGCGGATCACTTCAAGAATTGAGGATTTCCCGCTCCCTCGAATTCCAATCATGGTGTTGAGCTCGGGAGAAAAATGGATCTGCTTTCCTGCTAATGTGCCGCCGGTAAATCGGATGTTCTGAATGCGGGAGTGCCCGTGCTGAACAGGATCAGTTGCAACACGACTGTCCTTGTCCACAAGGGCAAATTTTACGGCATCAAAGGAGAAGGCTCCCAGCTTGAGATAGCACGGATCACCATTGCCGATACCATCAATGTTTTTACAATCAGAACCTTCAACTTCGGCTGGATACCAGTCAGAAAACCAATTCCTTACTTTGTCACGCTCATCACGGGTTCTGACTTTCTGAAAGCCCAAGCATCGTCTTCTGAATAGTTTGTTTTGACCAATTTCCTGCAGTCTGCCGCCATCGAGTTCATTCCAGAGACCGCTGCTTTGCTCTACATGCGCAAAGACAACCATAAAGTCCTTATGGTAGCCCTCCAGCTTCTTCAAGGTGGTCAACAGATCAAGGGAGCTTCGACCATTTTCCTGCTCATACTGGCTGGGCGTTTTTCCCTCAAAGGCCACATTCAAGAATTGGTTTATGTAGTCCTGGCCATCCGCCAGCCACTCATCATTGAAGATGACTAAAGTGTGAATGCCATTGGCTCCGTCATTCACGGATAGCTCAACACCGGGAAGCAGAAAGATCTCTTCCTTTCTGGCCTTTTTCCGCAGGGCCTTAAACTCGCTGGTATCGAATTTGTTGTGATTGGTGATTACACCAACACGAATGTCCTTCGCTTTCAGCCCCGCTACATAGTCATTCACAAAGCTGTTTTCTTCCCCATCGTAACGGAACTCCTTGTCCGCTTTGGTATGGAGATGAAAATCAGCCCGGAGCCATGTCGCGCCGGATCGAAAAACTTCATACTCTTTTTGTTCTGTAGACATATTCAGTTCTCCCTACCAGTCCGCGTTGAGGTACTTTTTGAGTTGTCCTGCATTGAGCACCTCGTAAGGGATCATCTTCTTTTTCTGCAGGGGAGCGATGTTTTTGCCGACGCCATCATCGAGGATCGGGTTGTAGCCTTCGGCCAGCAGTTCATCGATCTTTGCTTTGAAGGCTTCGATCTCTTTAAGCTGTCTGAAGATGCGATCTTTTTCGTTCTGGGCATCGGCACTTTCGTTGCCGGAGAGGTCGCTCTGACGGTTGACCAGTGATCGCTCCCGGTGCTCGATATAGACCGAGCGCAGGCGCATCAGCTTGTCGCGGCTCCATTTGTATATGATGATGTAGCAGTCAAACCCGGAGTTCGGCCCGCTGGTGAGATGCCAGATAAACGGCGTCTTGGGCAGGTACATGAACAGGTTCAGATGGTCGGAGAGTTCCGCAAAGAAATATTTGTTCAGATACTCATGGATCGGGCGACCTAGGACCGAATCAAAACTGGAGTACTGGGCCGAGCTGAAGCCTTTTTCCCGGAATTTTTCCTCGATGCGGTCCAGCAGCACCTTTTCCCCGGCATTGGGAACCAGCGGGATAATGCCATCTTCATCTTCCATGAGGATCTCCCGAACCATATCGGCCAGAAACTCCATGGCCAGCGTATGCATCCGCTGCTGCGGGATCACATTGCTCTGCTTGAACCAGTACCACACATTGATCGGGTTGACCTGATGGCGGATACAGAACTCTTCCAGATCATTGTTCTTCTGATAAAGGCTTGGAAATTCGTTCTCAATAGCCTCACGCTCCTCGGCAGCAAACTCTTTGGTTGGCAAGGCCTCGATAAATTCCTGAATAGCATCCAGCGGAAATTCTTTGGTGGCTTCTGTTTCGGCCAAATAGGCTTTTCGGGCTTCAGAGGTCACCGGCAGGCCACCGATGCTTTCGCCTTCTTGTGATATGACCATAGCCTTGTCGTATTCTGTAAGGTCGTAAATTTCGAATACCTTTTGATTAATAATTGCCTCAGATATTAGAACCTGACCCAAAAGATGATTCTCGTGATTTAAAAACCTTTTAACAGATCTTTTGGAGTCGTTTTCAAAAAATGACTCCAGCGGTGAGTTTTCAAAAGCTACATCTATAAGTGAATAACGCTCTAGGTGTTTGTAGATCCCAATATTCTTTTTGCTAAAAGGACTTAGATACGCGATGTTCTTATCAGTTGGCGGAGGCAGCGGAATCCTTTTCACATCATTTGGTTGTTTATTAACAGTAGGGTTTAAACAATCTGAAATGTAAAAGACCAATTTTGAATTGAGTATTGCAATTGCGTACAACAGGTTGAAATTTGGGAATACAGCCGAAGATCCCATATCATAAAGAACATTCTTTTCTAGATATCGAAAGCAAACACCCTTCTGTCCACTACCAGAATAATTAATTCCCTCTACAAAGGAGAATTGCTCAGACGGTAAGTTAAAACTGTTTTGGCTTTTTATATAGTGACAGTCATTACGCCAGTCAACGCAGAGCCAATTGTTCCCTTGCCATTTTCTAAATTTTCCCCCCTTAGTGTATTGCACCCATTTCTTTTTATTCTCACCGGTAAAAATGTCTTCCTTATCCAATTCCCACCATAGCCTTAGTGCCCCATTGTTATTACCTGTTTTTACGCCAGACACTACATTGGCAACTTTATGGAGTGGGGATTCTGAAAACTTTTTCCTAAAACCGTCGCTTATCCAATAAATAAACGGTTTACTCTCGATCTCATCAAACTTGCTTTGATTGAGGCGAGAAACCCTATTGTTATCTACCCCATTAACAACATCAGTTAAGGCGCTAAATAAAGAGTCTTTTTTAAACTTTTCCTGCTGATTGATTGCGATATTGAAGAAGATGCTTTTCTGAACTTTTGGGATTTTGCTTAATACGTAGAAGCTATTCGAATCTAGCAGGATGTCTCCTCCGAATAGATTAGCGCGGTCCAACCCATAATCGACTAATAGATCTATATGAAGTTTGCTAAGTATGTAGCTGCGCACGCCCTCAAAAGACTTGATAAACATGAATGTGTTAGGATGGATCATTGCAATCTTCCCATCCTCATTAGTCAAATCACAGCATCGCTTCAGAAAAGTAGCGTAGAGGTTCGTGTGAAATTTGTACGGCTTTTTGTAATTACTCTCAATGAAAGCCTTTAACTCTTTCCCAAAATCACCAGTGTCGGTGTAGGGCGGATTAGCCGTTGCCACATCATATTCGGTGGTGAGCAGTTCAAGGAAGGTGATGGCATCCCGGGTCTTGCTGGTCAGGAAGGTGCTTCCCTGAGCCTGAGCATATTGTTCGACCGCCGTTTTCAGGTTGGTAAAGAAAGTCGCAGCAAAGTCCTTATGCGCCGCAATTTCCATGGCGGTAAACAGCTCCGGCTGGGCTGAGCTTTGTTTGGCTTCCAGCATCTTCAGTTTGGCTTTGACCTTTTCGTCGAGACGGATGAGTGAGCCGAACTTGTAGGCATACTGCAGATCGTTCCAGATCTCGGCAATCAGCTCCTGCTGGCTTTTGTCCAGCGTGGTGCCTTCTGTGAAAATGTGTTCAACGGCTTCATACTCCGGCAGATAAAAGTCGGAGGAAACCACATTGAAGGCCAGTTCGCCAATGGTGCGACGCTTCTTCTTGGCCTTGATAAAGAGACCGAGCTGGGCCAGCTGAACCGCCCGGTCATCCAGATCGATGCCGTGCAGGTTGTTTTCGACAATCAGCTTTGGGATCTCTTTTTCGTCGTAATCGGCTCCGTAATTATCAATCTGATCGACATAGAGCTCGTAAAAGAAATCAAAGGCATAGAGCAGGAAGTTGCCCGATCCGCACGCAGGATCAATGGCTTTGACCTCATACAGCGGTTTGGGCTTTCGTTCCTGTGTCTGCGGAGCATTGGCAATCTTGTAGCGACGCTTGATCTCGGAATCCGGATGCATTTCCAGATAGAGTTTTCCCAGTGAGTTTTCCACCAGAAACTGGACTACCCAGCGGGGTGTATAGACCTGTGACTGCAGGGACACCTTGTTGTATTCGGTCTTGTCGCCGCTGTCCTTGTGGGCCTTTTTCTTGACGTTGTTGTAGCTCTCATACATCCAGCCGAGGACATCGTCGCTCTGCCAGATGTCACTGCCCACCTGGCTATCCTTTTCCACCGCGTTAAAGGCATCGATGATCTCATTGATACTGATAACATCGGGCAGCAAGGCATAGGGATAGGCTTTGCTGTAGAGCGGAAGCGTCTCGCCCAGTTCGTCAAAAGCGGTCTTCAGGTATTCACGGATACCTTCCAGCTCTTCCGAGCGCATGTGCGGGTTCATTTCCAGCCACGCCTTATGGCCGAAAGAGCGGTCCCCGTGCTCCGGCTGTTTGGTCAGAACCGGCGGAAACAATGCAGCAGCCTCCATGACTTTGACGGCTGCCAGTCGGTTAAACAGGGTAAAGGTCAGCTCATCGATGAGCTTTTCCCGGGCGTGTTCGTAATCACCGGTTTCCCCGATATGGTTTTCGAGCATCTCCTCGAAGCGCAGCCGCTTGGGCCTGACTTCTTCAGGAAGTTTTTCGATGTCCAGCTGCTTGGTTTTACCGATCCCCAGCCGGGCGAAATGTTTATCAAAAGCCGCCTCAATAAGGTCTCGGAGCTTATCTACATGTTCTGGTAATTTCATCTGCTAACATCCTGTCATAAAGTTTCTATATCCAATTCGATCTCTTCATCCGGTCTGGCAGCGGCCAGCGACGTCAGCTGAGCCGTAAGGAGCGATTTGTATTCCTGTACCGTCATGACCTTGCTGGTAACCTGAAAGTGTACTTTGCGCGGTTTCTTGGGAGCCGGAGGCTGATCCGGAGAACCGCCCCCAGTATCCGGTTCCGGCTTGGGTGCCTCAGTAATAAATCCGCTTTGAAGAATCAGGAGCTCGTTATCCTTGGTGGGAGCCAGTGCCGTGTAGTTCAGAATATCCGAAAGTGAGTAGCCGCAGTTTTTACAGGTGATGGCATATTCCAGCACCGGTTCTTTAATGATCCGATCCGAGCAGTAGCGCTTAAGCTCGTCCAGCTTTCTCTGGTTCTGGGTATTCAGCTCGGCCGGGTAGCCCTTTAAGGTTCTGAGGGCGGCATCGACCTTGCCGCTGAGCAGCTGGTATTCATGGCTCATACCGGCTGCTGCGTTCTTGATCAGCTTGTAATAACTGTCTTTAACAATCTGCACCTGCTGCTGCAGGCTGCCGAAGTTTTTGACCATGTCCTGCTTGTACAGGCGGTTAAACTCTTCGTGCGCTTCCTTAATGGTGTTGTCGGCTCGATCCGCCTTCTTGAGCTCGCTGACCACCTCTTCAATGAAGCGTTTGAACTCCCTGACTTTGGAGAAGTTCTTTTTGATAAACTTCTGAGCCTTCAAAATGGTTTGGATGGCAGTGGAAAACTGGTCGCTGTTGGTCAGCAGGTATTCGACTTTTTCGATGTAGTTGCTTTCCGTGACCTTACCACCATAGCTCAGTAAGGTTTGCTTCTGGTCGGCGACCGTCGGGAAAAGGGATTCAAATCCGTCAACCGTATCACCCAGCGTTGTCAGAGCGCCGATAAAATGATCGGCCATGTGCCTGATGCTGTCTGCCAGATCAAAGTCGTTGGTGTTCCAGTCCACCTTGCGCCCGGCATGGGACTCGATTTCCAGATCCATCAGCAGCTGGACAGCCTGATTCTTCTGGGCGGCTGTCAGCGTGGCGGTAATGGATTTGAACGAAGCGGATTTGAACTTGGTGGCATTGGTAAAGGCTTCCTGAATTCCGCTCTGTTCATGGGAGAACCAAGTGTCCCCATTATATTTAACCGATAAACGACCGGCCCGTAAGAGCGCGGCCAAGGTGGAAACGATAGTCCCGAATGAATAACCCCAAGGTGCTCCGGAAAGGTCTGATTCGAGTGTGCGGCCATCAACATAGCGGCTCTTGATCTTGGCATTGATCTCTTCAACCACCTTCAGGTGATCGCCGGTAAAGTTGCCGTGGCTGTCGAAGAATTTGAAGTCGTCTCCGGAAAACAGGCGGCTCAATCCTTCCTTACGAGTGCTGAAAATTTTGGAAACCAGACTTTCAGACAGGCCGGAGGCCAGACGCTTTGTATAAATGTTTTTGATCAGCTTTCGCTGCAATTCGCTAATGGTGCCTTTGAAGGTATCCGTGTTGAGCAGGTGCTCATCAAACATGTAGATCAACGAAGCATTGCGATATGCCTTTTCAATTTTGACCCGGAGCTCTTTTTCCTTTTCTTCCCGAATAATGGAAAAATCACGAATGATCTGCCGCTTGGCCGGATCTGACTCATTGGAGTATTTCTCTTCCATGTAGGAATAGCGACTGACTTCACCAATCAATTTGTCGATCAGGGTGAACTCTTTGTTGTCCGGCACCAGCGTGATGAGATCCTTCTGATACTGGGTCTCGAGTTTGAGGTTCTCGATAAAGTCCTGACGATTCTCACTGATATTAAAAAGGCTGTAGACCGTCAGTTTCAGCTGCTTGCTGCCCGGACCTGTCAGCTCGTCATCCTGATCAGACAGGACGCTGAATTTAAAACTGTCCGTGCCATCATTGAAGGTAGCCACCGGAGTAAACAGCTTGTAATCCTTGATGCAGTTGATCAATGAGCGCTTCTTGCTGAAAAGCTCAACATCGAAGTCCTTCATCTCCTCAAGGAGCTTGCCCTCAAGATCGGAAGTTATTTTGTAGTTGTTGTTCGAAAGCAGAAGCACCTTGGCTTCAAGCAGCAATGCAAGCGCCTCCTCAATGACCGGTTTGACATCGTAGTAGGTGGTAATGTCCGAGATGTAGCTCTTTGTGATGTTTTCCACGGTCGGCGACACCACTTCAGAATCGGCCAGCAGATGGATCGTTTTCAGCAGCTTTTCACCATCGACGGTGCTGCCTCGCTCGTTCAAAATCTTTTTGGCAGTATCGTATTTGTTAACCAATCCGATTGGAGGTGCTGTTTGTGCCTCTGTGCAGATTGCGTATCCCGGAGTGAAGCTGTAGAGCTCTTTTTCGCGCATCTGTTTGCGGAGGACATCAAACGTGGTGATGATCATTCCACGAGCAGCAATCTGAGTGGCCACCAGCGCATTGGAGCTGAATAAAAATTTCTGCAGAATGTCGAACTGGTATTTATGGAACGGGTAGTAGGTTGCAAACTCGTCCGAATCGGCCGTCTTGGTCGGAAAGGATGATTTCAGGTTTGTGGCATCCGATACGAGCCCTTCATTTTTCTTGTGGTAATCCGCAAGCTGCTTGTGACCGGCATCCGTTTTATGAAGCAGTCGGGAGCGGATGATGACATCCACCTCTGTGGATTCAAGATGTACCTTGGTCTTGAAACGGTCGGTTACCTTGGTCAGCTGGCTGCGATTCACATTGGCATTATTGATGACATCATCGAGCTTTTCCTGAGCAATGGCAATGGTCCACACCTTGTTGCTGATGCTCGAAAGCGCTTCACTGATGCCTTCCAGATCGAGCAGCGTGAACTTTTTCTGACTGATCGCTTCGCTGGCTTCGTCAAAGACAAAGACAAGCGTTTCATCCGGTCTGGCTTTCAGATACTTCTCAAGCTCAGCTTTAAATTTGCTTGCCGAGAAGTCCTCAATGGCGGAACTGTATACTTTCTGGGTGTCGGCATAGTCGGCTTCACTGTATCCCATCTCAGCGAACACCTTTCGCATAACCCTTGCGACCAGACGGTTGCTGGTCTTCAACTCATCCCATTCCTGCCCCTCAAGGGACTTGGCTTTGCCTTTGAATTCATCGAGTTTACCATCAATGAAGAGGTCAAACTCCATGTAGCCATAGATGTCATCCCGGAAGCCAAGGTTTTTTAGAAGGTTGGCGAAAAGAGTGAACGCCAGTCCTCTGTCAGTGTTCTGCTTGGCCACGTCGAGGAATACGACTCTGCTATTGATTGCTTCGAGGTTTCTAATGGAGTTTTCAATGAGACTCTCGTCAGAAACTCCTTTCAGCCTTGGGATAAAGCGCTCCCGGGCAGGCGTTCCATTGATAATCGGATTGTCGATAATGTACCCCAGCATTTTGCCGAAGTAAGATTTTCCTGAACCGTAAAAGCCTGATATCCAGACACCTGTTTCTTTTATGTTCGAGGTAAACTGGGTGGTGAAATTGTATAGGTGCCGACCAATTCCCTCGGTCACAATGTATGATTCAATTTCCTGCTGGATTTCCAGTTCAGATCGATCCTCCAGGTCAATTACGTTTTTAATGTCTTCCTGAAGATCCAGAGTCAGAATTTCGCTTATTTTTGTCATGCACAGCCCCTTATTTCACCAATGTGCAGCGATACTTCGATGCAGGTTTGAAGTTCAAAAAGTAAAGGTTGTCGTCCTCGATTTTCGAAGGGTAAAAAATCACAAGAGGATGAGGCAGGTTCATGACGGCCTTATGCTCCATGATGTTTACGTTTTCGATCCCTGTCCCAAAGAGGCAACCGGTTCTTATTAGAAATGGAATTTTGTCGTTCCGGCAGGCATTCTCAATTTCACAGATTATCAAATCAAAAAGATCCGGTGTGGGATCATCCGAACGAAAGATCAGATGGGGAGTATTTTTGAAATCGTTGTAATAATCGCTGAAGGATTCCCAGCCGTCCTCATCAATGAATTGAACCAGCAATTTACTGACATCAATAAATGTGGCACTATCAGCGTAGAGATCTTTAGCTTTCTCTATATATTGCTGCTCTTCGTTTGGCGGGTAAGAGAACAGAATACTGTTCCCGCCGTTTGCCTGCCGCCGCAGCTGATCTTGGTTTGCTATGTGAAACTTAAGATCAGTAAACTTTTGCTGATGATCAGTTATATAAGGCATCGCAAATTCCTTTATAGCTATGGGTTAGTTCGATGTTCAAGGCGACACCGTTGAAATTCATATTAAAAAAGCCTTTCAGAGAAAGCTTCTTAAACCGATCTTGGACGTCCTCCGACGGTATAAAACTGACGAGCAGCAATTCATTCATCAGGATATTACTGACATTTGGAGAGAATAATTTTGCAAAGTAAAGGAAGAGGACCTGCGCTTCTGAGGAGGGGCTGATGTGCTTGAATGATTTAACTCTTCCGGGACTGAGGAAGCCGAGCTTGCTCATCAGATTCAAGTATTTGGTCGAAAGAGTATTGATCGTGTTTTCAGACCAGTTTATTTGCAGCGATTCATTCTGGTGCAGGAATTCTTTTAGATAAGCGGTAATGTCGTCTTTAGATATGCTGGCGCGGCCTGAGTAGTAGGTCTTGGCAAAAACACGAGAGGAGATCTCTCTGAATAGCCTGTTGTTCAAAGCGAACTGCCAAACAAGAACCAGTTCTTTATCCTGCAGAGGCACGCGCTCAGTGAAGATCCCCTGAACGAGATCCTGATGCTCTTCGCTCTTAAATTGCAGGAAAGCCTTTCGAACCTCTCGCTCAATCCTTGTGCGGCTCTTTTCTGTACGAAGGTTAAATTCATTACGTTGATTAACGAGCTCTTTTAACGAGTCGGATTGACTGAAATGAGAATCTATGGCTTTGAAAATGACACTACAATCCTTCAGCCCGCCAATCACATTGATCGCGGTGTTATAGGCTCCAAGGTCTGTTGTGTTATTTGGTCGTTCCATTGATTACTGTTCATCCTTTTCCGGTTTGTCCGCTGCGCCACCAGAGCGGACCCATTCATCAACCTCGTTTTGCTTGAACATCCATCGACGTCCTACCCGGTGGCCCGGCATATCTCGTTGCTCGATCCACTTGTAAACAGTTTCGTTGCTCACATTGAGATATTTGCAAATGTCATCGACTGTCAGCCATCTCTCTTCTATATTTCTATCCTATTTGCATGGGTAATGTAAGCTTTTGCATGAAACTTCGCCCGATCTTATACCCGGCACTCGATCTGTCGCTTACAAAGAGCATCAAGAATTGCAGGAACTCCCCGCAGGCATGGATTGACATCTTTATCCTTTTCAATGCTCAAATCGAGAATCTCTACAGCACGCTTACTGACAAACTCCAGAATGACCTTCCGTGTCCTCTGGGTTGTTTCAGTTCCCATCAGAATTCGGATCTTCTCGAGACTCTGCCATTTACCATCAAGGGCAAGAAGAGAGCCTATCTCGAAGAACCCTGTAGCAATATCAAACGATTTAGCAATACTAGTCCACTCTTCGAGGTATCGAAGACCTGTCCAACCAGAGACGCTGTTGTCAACATAAATAGCTCACGGCCCTTAGATTCAGGAGTCATCAGAATCCTCTCTTGAAGCAAATTTTAAGCAAGGAAGTTTGCAGTGTAAGATAAGCTGTATTCTGTAAGGTTTGTTAAGATGCAAGATAACCCCCGTTCTGCTTTGTTGATGAACC
>Ga0307371_100035_pt1 | contig 16527 bp, 17 predicted proteins | sample AAT_RA_Trp2_MT_FD_197176 | JGI IMG/M metagenome (GOLD analysis project Ga0307371, IMG submission 197176) | Metatranscriptome of enriched activated sludge microbial communities from anaerobic digester in WTTP, New Holstein, Wisconsin, United... | ecosystem: Engineered > Bioreactor > Anaerobic >...
CCGACAGAGATAGGTAAGGACAGATTTTATGCGATTCATGCTCGCAAGGGCTTATTGAATATGAGGCAGGGAAGCTGTCATCGAACCGGCAAGTTCTTCACGTGACAGCCGCCCTGGGTAGGTGAAAAGATGAACTTTTCAACCGCCGTTTTTCACCTACCATTTCCTCCCTCATTAGTCAACTTTACAGAAAAAAAGCGACATGTTTCAGACAATCGACCGTTTCATGGCTTGGTGTGATCAATGGTAATCTGAATCCTGGCTGTCGAGTAGTTTTTAAAGCACGTTGTATCAGCACAGAAAGATCATCTTTGTCAAAACCAGACGGTGGTTTCATCGCGGGATAACTGAAGGAATATTATCAAAATACCTTTAAACAGGAGGATCGAATGGAGTTTCAGGTTACCAAAACCATAGGAGAAATCAGATCGGAACTGGCCATTCGTATACTGGAGGCCAAAGAACAGGGCCGGAAAGTCGTGGGCCATATGTGCAGCTACTTCCCCATTGAAATGGTGCTGGCCGCCGGGGCGATCAATGTCGGACTGTGTGGCACCACGCAGGATTCCATTGCCATGGCGGAAAGAGAACTGCCGGCCGATCAGTGTCCCATGGTCAAGTCCACTTACGGACGTGCGGTGGGCGATACGTGTCCCCTGTTTCATCTGGCCGACTGTGTGGTCGGTGAAACAACCTGCGACGGCCGGAAGAAGATGTATGAACTGATGTCCCGCATCAAGCCGATGCATGTCATGGAACTCCCCCAGAAGCCCGAGGAACAGGCGGCCCGGGACCACTGGGTGGAGGAAGTCCGAAAGTTAAAGGCCTTCATTGAGGAACGGTTGACGGTTCGGATCGACGACAACGCCCTCCGGGCAGCAATCAGGCAGACCAACATGGAACGCTCTCTCCTGAAGCAAATCCATGAATACCGTAAAATCACCCCCCCACCCATTATGGGCCGAGATCTGGTCGGTCTATCGACCCTTTTCGGGTACACTGTAGACCGCCGGGAATATGCCGCAAATCTCCAAAACCTTCTTGCGGAACTGCAACAGCGAATTGATAACCGCATGTATGCCTGCGAACCGGGGCGACCGCGGGTCCTGTGGACCGGCCTTGGAAACAGTCTTGGTTGCGACAAGGTGCTGCGTCTGGTGGAAGAATGCGGCGCCGTTGTGGTCTGCCAGGAAGGCTGCGGTGGCGTGACGCGACTCGATGACCTGATCGATGAAACGGGAGACCCGATCGAAGCGATTGCGGATCGCTATCTAAAAGTCACCTGTTCCTGCATGACGCCGAACCACACGCGGTTCGCCCAGATCGACCGCCTCATCCCGGAATATGGTGTCGACGGTGTCCTCGACCTGACCTGGCAGTCCTGCCACACCTTCAATATCGAATCGTATCGGGTGGGGGAGCTGGTCAAGAGCAAATACGGCCTGCCCTTTCTCCATATTGTGACGGATTATGCCCAGTCTGATGTGGAAAGCCTCCGGGTCCGGATCGAAGCGTTTGTCGAGCAAATGATGATGGGGAAGGCAAGTGTCGTTCATTAGAGCGAATAAGGTCGGGAAAGTCTACCGCAATGGTAATCAAGAAGGCGTGGTGGCCTTGGATGGATTCAATCTGGATGTCAGGGAGAAAGAATTTGTCAGTGTGGTCGGGCCCAGCGGCTGTGGCAAATCGACATTCCTTTTTATGCTGGCAGGCCTGGAGGAGATCACCACAGGCGATATTCTCCTGGAAGGAAAACCTGTCCAGGGGCCTGATCCAAAGCAGGCCATGGTTTTCCAGGAATACCTGCTTTTCCCCTGGCGGACGGTGCGGCAGAACATCGCCTTCGGACCGGAAGTCCGTGGTTTGCCTGAAGAAAAAACCGAAGAAATCGTTCGGAAATACATCAATCTGGTCGGACTTGCCGGGTTCGAACACAGCTACCCGTATGAATTGAGCGGTGGTATGAAGCAGAAAGTGGCCATTGCCAGGGCTCTGGCCAATGAACCCCGGGTCATTTTGATGGACGAGCCTTTTGCTTCGTTGGATGCGCTGTCCCGGGAAATTCTGCAGCAGGAGCTGCTGGCCATATGGGCGCTCACAGAGGCCACGGTCATTTTTGTCACCCACAGCATCAGCGAGGCCGTTTTTCTTTCCGACCGGGTGGCTGTTTTAACCAAACGTCCCGGCCGGATTAAGGAAACGGTCGCCATCGACCTGCCGCGTCCCCGGGATATGCGCATGACGGTGACCGCACAGTTCATTCAATATGAGCAAAGAATACGGGAACTTGTCCTTGATGAGGTCCAGAGAAATGAACCAGGAGGCTGCTGTTGAGACGTTGGGTTTCTCCTTTGGCGGTTATCCTTTTCTGGGAGACGGTCGGGCGGCTGAACTGGGTGGACCCGTTTTTTTTGCCCACGCCGAGTCGGATCATGTCGGCCATGCTGGAGATGACCCTGTCGGGGGAACTGTTTCATCACACGGGGATCAGTCTTTTTCGTGCGCTGAGCGGCTATGCGATTGCGTGTGTGCTGGGTATCGGTCTGGGTATTGCCATCTGCCGATCAAGAATGATGGAAGATGTATTTGATCCTCTTGTTGAACTGCTAAGACCCGTATCCACGCTTGGGCTGATACCCCTTGTAATCCTCTGGATGGGAATCGGAAACAGTTCCAAGATTGTGGTGATCGTCAAGGCGTGTTTTTTCCCTGTTCTCCTTAACACCGTGGCCGGCCTCAGGGGGGTCAATGGAAAGTTGATCCAGGCAGCAAGGTCATTAGGGGCTAATGAACTCCAGCTCTGGAAGAAGGCGATTCTCCCGGCGGCCCTCCCCATGATCGTCACGGGCTTGCGGGTTTCTACGGCCATATCCATGCTGGCCATCGTCGGCGTGGAAATGATGTCGGCCGATTCGGGACTCGGGTTTTTGATTGTTGATGCCCAGCGTGTCTTTGCAACGGATCGGATGTTTGTCGGCCTGATTGTCATGTCGGCCCTGGGTTTCGGCATGGATTATCTGGCCCGCAAGTGGGAGAAACGATTTTTGAAATGGCATATCGGACCTGCCGCGCCCAGCAAATTCTGAGTTCGTCCAGGACGATAGGCAAGGAGAGAACGCTGTGAGGGATCAAACAAAAATAAATAAGGATTCAAGACAAAAATCTTGGGTAATAACCTGCCGTCGCTTATGGCTTGCTGCCCTGCTTGTGTGCTTTCTCGCCAGCGTAAACGCCGCCATAGCTGGAGATCTGTCGCCCAACAATATTCCAGTAATCAAAATCGCCCATACCCGGGTTATCGACGATTTGCCCTTTTTTGTCGGGGTCGAGGAGGGTTTCTTCGAACGCGAGGGCGTGAAGGTGGAACTGGTTACCCTCACGGGGACGACCAACACCCTGGCGGCAGTGATGAAGAATGAAATCCAGGGAGGGATCATTGGGGCGACCCAGGTTTTCTTTGCCGCCAAGGAAAATATCCCCATCAAGGTGGTGGCCTGGCTGGGTAAGTCTCACAAGGGCACGGTTTGCGGTCTACATGTCCGTAAAAGCGGAAATGTGCGACGTGTGGGCGACTTGCGGGGGAAAAGAATCGTCCTCAGCAGTGACATTTCCAGCAGAGCTCTTATTTCGGAAGCATTGGACCGGAGCGGGATCAAGCTGGCAGAGGTGATTGTCGATGCGGGACTCGGACTGGACAACCCTATGCAATACGAGGCGGTCCTCAAAACCGGTTGGGTCGATGTCATTAACACTTGAGACCCGATTGCGACCATGCTGGAGATGCATGGTGTGAGCAGACGGCTGATGTCTTACAACCAGGTGCTGGAGGGGTATGTCTTCAGCGGCGTCTATTTCAGCAGGGCTTACCTCACGGGTCACGGCGAAGAAGTCCGGGCATTTCTCCGGGGATTGGTTCGGTCGTTTCGGTTCATTATGGAGCATGAAAAAAGGGCAAGGACCCATCTCCCAAAGTATACATCCGTACCTATGGACGTGGCCATGCGATCGGCCCTCCGTGATCTGACCGGGGAGGGGCGGGAATCCCTGGAAAAACTGAACCGGCAGCAGGACTTGTTGATCAAATTCGGATACTTGAAAGAAAAAGTATCCCTGAAAGACCTCGTCGATTACACCCTTCTTCCAAAGGGAAGGGCATTACAATAAGGAGGTTAGAGAGAGGATGAGGAGATTTTGGCGATTGTTTTTCACATTTATTTTTTTCACCAGCCTGCTCTGGTGCCAGCCGGTCTTTTCCGCGGGTCCCCCCGAGGATTGCCCCGACTGTGAAAAGAAGGACCAGAAAGAGCAGAAAAAGCTGACCCTGCCCGAGGTATTGGTTACAGCCTTCCATGGCGGATCGGTGACGATCACACCCACCAAGACCGTCATCGATATCAAGAAGTTTGATAAGGCAGCGCCGGTTGATCGGGTTGAAGATGTTCTTCAGCAGATGGTCGGCATCGACGTCAAACGGAGTTCGTCCGTGGATCCCCAGCAGATGGTCATGATGCGGGGTTTTGACGACAGTCGTTTCACCGTTGCGATCGACGGTCGGCCAATCAATGCCCCTACAGCCGGAGCGGATACCTTTGTCGATTGGTCCTCGTTGACGACAGGGGACATCGAGAAGATCGAGATTATTCGGGGCGCCTCATCGGCCCGCTACGAATCTTCCCAGGGCGGAATCATCAACCTGATTACGAAAAAGGGCAAGAGTGCGTCCAATTCCATGAAACCAAACGTCAGACTGAAAAGCAGTTATTCAAGTTTCGATACCCAGACGTATAATGCCAGTGTGGACGGAAGCCTTCGCAACGAAGAGATTCCGAATCTCGGCTATGCGTTTACGTACGGCTACAAGACCTCGGATGGCTATCTTCTGAATAATAGCTGGTGGGGGAAAAATTACTCCCTGAAGCTGAATTATGAACTGCCGGCCCAGGGCAATATCTCGGCTTCGTGGCGGGATTCATTTGTCCATGTGGGTTATCCGGTTGTGAATGATCCGAATATCTCGTTTGTCAATGCCAATCCGGCGGATAATGCCGACATTATCGCGGCCAGGGCCGCCTACAATCATCGTTATCCCAAGGTTAGCGACGGCGCTGACTCGCTGCGCCGGGGACGCCTGGTTTCCTATCCCGGTGGGGACAGTTATAAGGACAAGCGGGGCTCCCATCTGGATTTACACTACGATCAGCCGATCGGCAACACAACCCTGATGCTGACCGTTTTTAAGACGACGAGTGCGGAAAACAGCTGGTCCTATCAGCGCAAGAGTGTGACCAGCGACGATCTGGTGCAAACTTACAACGGTTACAATCCGCCAATCGACTACAAACTCGCTTATGATGCCCGCAAGGAAAACCAGATCGGCGGCATGATCGACTACCGTATGGATTTATGGGACAACAATACCCTGACCATCGGCTACAGTCAGCGGCGCATGGAGGTCGCCCAGTATGACCGCGACGATCTCTGGCGGATCCATGGAGCCTACTTTGAAGACATGCTGGCTGTAACGGATAAGCTGACACTCAACACGGGGCTGCGCTACGTCCTGACGCGGGAGTTGACGTATCCCTATAAAGATCCGGGCAGTTCGGCGGCCGCTTACCGCCACAAGATCAAGACGGAACTCTGGTTGCCAAAGTTGACGGTCACCTACCGGTTTACGCCGGACACGGAGGCCTTTGTATCGGCTAATCGTGATTTCCACTACCCCGGCTGTTGAGACCGTCCAGGCTGGGCCTCGTTGGGGCTCTCTAAACCTCTGGGAACGGAGAAAAGCTGGCATTATGAAACCGGTCTGTATCAGAAGATTGGGAAGAACACGGATATGAAGGTGTCGGTTTATTACATCGATATCGATAATTACCTGGTTTACAACACGGCAAGCAGCTACTATGCGTCGACTTACGCTTACAGTATCCCTTCGATGAAGTTCTATGGCTTCGAGGGGGAATTCAACACATACTTGTTTGAGGGTTTCAATCTGTTCGGCAACTACTCCTATCGGGAGTCGAAATACGACGACCGTAAGGATATTACCGATGCAGCGTCGCCTTATTTCCTTAATCTTCCGGCGAAGCACAAGGCAAATCTGGGCATCCGCTATGAGTTGCCTCTGGCGATCAAAATCTCGGGCGACATCAAGTATGTCGGCAAGAGAAAAAGTGAATCCGGGAAAACGATGGGCGATTATGCCACGGTGGATGTGGGTGTGTCGAAGACCTTTTACAAATTCTGCAAGATTTCGGCATTTGTCTCCAACCTGCTGGGGGAAAAGTATCAGGAAGTGTACGGTTTCCCCGAACCCCGGCAGACTTACGGCATGCAGATGGAGTTGACTTATTAGCGCTGCCGGTTAAAAGGCATCGCGGACATTGCTACGGCGTTTCCGGTCAGCCGAGTGCGGTTGACCGGAAACGTTCCGCCTGATTTAAGAGAATTCCGTTGTAAGTTATCGAAGTTGTGAATTTTTTTTCTTGGCAGTCACCGGCGCACCGGGCCGGAAAAGGAGGTTGAAATGGAATGGCTCAAGGCGGCAATTGATTACGGCATTATCGGTTTTCTGATTTTAATGAGCATTGTGGCGGTGACGATTGCCATCGAAAAGCATCTTTTCTATCGAAAAATAGCCTTGGATGCTTATACCGATCGTCGTATCCTGGAAATCGATCTTATCAAACGGGTCAATATCATTGCCACGATCGGCAGCAATGCTCCTTACATCGGACTGCTGGGAACGGTGCTGGGTATCATGCTGACGTTTTACACCATGGGGAACCTGGGTGCAATGGACCCGGCGAAAATGATGGTAGGTCTGGCCCTGGCCCTCAAGGCGACAGCGGTAGGTCTTTTGGTTGCCATTCCGGCGGTGATATTCAATAATTTTCTCCTCGGCAAGGCGAGGCTGCTGCTGATTGAATGGGAGATGAAAAATGAAAAACAGTAAGGATTTCGATGCGATCAATGTGATCCCCCTGGTGGACGTCATGCTGGTCCTCCTGACAATCGTCCTGATGACCTCGACCTTCATCGCGACAGGCGGTTTGGCGGTGGAATTGCCACGGGCCTCGAAAAGCCTGCAGGAGCAGTTGAGTACCACGGTAATTGAGGTTGACAAGGGAGGCAATCTCTACATGAATTCCCGGCCTCAGACGTTATTGACCTTGAGGGATTTTCTGGTCGGACAAAACCGTGAAACACCGATCCTGATTCGGGCTGACCGTGACATTCGCCTGCAGGTGTTTGTTGATGTGCTGGATCTGGTTAAGGGATTAAAATATAAAAAAGTCAGCATTCAGACGGAGAGCAGAGCTTGAACGATCAGTTTAAGGCCTTCAATATTTCCCTGGGGTTTCACCTGTTGATCCTCCTGACGATTATCTCGGTGAGTACCTTGATTGTTCCGCATCGTCAGATCGTGAGAATCGACCTGACTGTGGAAGATACCGTACGGGAAGAAGTTCCGCCGCCCGCCCCACAACCGGTTGCCGTCAAGGCCCCTCAGCAGCCGGTCAAGCAGCAGATCCAACAACCGACACCAGCGGTGCATGAAGTACAGGCGGATAAACAGGCGCCATTGCCGGAGCCTGTCGTCCAGCGGCAGGAACCGGTCCGGGAGGTGCTTTCATCCGTTAAAACGGCGCCGGTGCCGCCTGCACCGCCGCGTGAACCGTCCAGGCCCGGTTATTCCAGGGAGCAGTTTTTCTATATCCGCGATCTGGTCCAGAAAAAGGCCATGTACCCGAAAATCGCCCAGCAACGATCCTGGGAGGGCCAGGTGGTCATTTCCTTTGTGGTGCTTTCCGACGGTTCCGCAAAAGAGATTAAGGTGGTCACGAGTTCCGGCCGGGACATTCTCGATCGCAGCGCTGTAGAGGCGGTGAAAAGCGCTTCGCCCTTCCCCCGGCCGCCGGCCGAACTGGAGTTGAAGATGCCCATCACCTATAAACTTCTCGATGGGGGATGAATTATCTTCAGTCGGAGAAATTCGGGCATTCTTTTTGGTTCAAATATGATCTAAAGACGCAATCCAACTCCCGCTTGGAAGCCGGGTGGCGGTTTTAATGATGCATCCGGTATTATCCTCGTTGTCTCCCAACGGCGAAAATCCAAATCAGAACACATAGACTTTAATAATATGCATATTCAAGCCGAATCACGGGTCTGATATTTTATTGGAATAAATATTTTCATGTTCATATTATGGATTATGATCGCTGGAATATCTTTCTTATCACAGGGGGAATCGTTGGAACTGCATTATCGATATTATGAATTTGCACTTTGGTTCCCTAATTATATAGTTGTTGTCCTATGAGATATCTCAATTGGTAAGGGATGATACGATAGGATGCCTAGTCCTTCAACCTCAAAATTATTGTGGATTTTCATCGTGATGTCTTTACTTTTTTTGCAGCGGGCCTATGCAGAAACACCAACCCTCCAAGTGAAGGGGGCCGTAAAGCATTCATGCAGCATCAGCTTAAGCGACCTGAAGACTATGCCACCGTTTCATGTCAACGGCATTGTGCGAATCGAGGAAAAGGCCACATCGATATCCCCGGAGAGATATGCCGGGACCGATCGGTATCGGGGTGTGCTCCTCCGTGATATCCTGGAGAGGGCGGGCATGATATATGTCCGGAAATGGGAACCGGGTGTCTATATTCGGGTTAAGGGCGAATCTGGCCGCGAGGCGGTCTTTTCCTTCGGTGAGATCTTTTACAGCAGCAGCGGCCGTGGTATTCTCCTGGCCTATGAAAAAAACAACCATTTCATTGAGACCGGAGATGGTGTGGGAGAACTGGTCATTGCCACAGATGTCCGGGCGGGACGTTTCATCAGCGGTGTCAAGGAAATCAGCGTCGAACGGGTTAATCTTCCTTTGAGCGCCTATGATGACAAGAAAAAACAAGTCGTTCGTCCTTTTACGAAGAGTTTTGTTATGATCGATCAACGCAGCGGGGAAGACCGTGAATTCAAAGCCGAAGATCTGCATGTCTTGCCGGTTGTACAGATCCGTCATGCGTTGATGGCTGGGGATTGTGAGGGGTTTAACGGTGTTCATGGCTTTGAGGGACCCCTGTTGCGCTCGGTTCTGGAATGGTTCGATCTCGATTGGGAAAATCGGGACTATTCACGTTTTGTCGTGGTCTCCAGCGAAGACGGCTTTTGTGCCGTCTTCTCCATAGGGGAATTGTTTAATTCCCGGCTCGATAACAACATCATTATTGCCGGAAAAAAGAACGGTAAAGTTCTGGAGCCGAGTACGGGATTTGCTGCTTCCGTAGTCGTAGAAGACAGCATGGGGGGCCGCTCCGTCAAGCGAATCAGCCGGGTCGAAATTTATTAAGCGGTGAATTTTGCCCTTGAAGGCAGGCCGTCCTTTCTGTATTGTCAAATGAAACGGTTCATCACATCCACACTCTGCTGTATGTTGACTTTTTCAGGCGCGTCTCTTGATAATGCAATGATTATCAAGCTATCCAAACTGTTTCAAACAATGGGGAAGAGTGAAAATGAAAAAGAATTTGCTTGATCTCCTGATCTGCCCGGCTTGCCTGCCGGAAGAAAACCGACTGACTGAAAAAATCCATCAAGAACTGTCGGAAGATATTGTTGCGGGGAGCTTGACCTGCCCAGCCTGCGGCAGGGTTTATGCCATCGAAAACGGAATCGCCCTGCTTGATCCGGCTTTATTTCCTGCCAAAGCCTATATCGACAATAAATATGAAACCTCGCCGGTGGTTTCGTCCTATCTCTGGAGCCATTACGGTGATCTCCTGAACGAGGACCAGGCCTCCGATGCTTACCGGCGCTGGAGCGATCTGATGCGGCCGCACAGTGGCCTCTGCATCGACGCGGGAAGCGCCGTCGGGCGTTTTGCTTTTGAAATGACCCGCAAATGCGACTTTGTCGTCGGTGTGGACAATGCCCGGTCATTCATCGAGGCAGCTCGGAGCCTCATGCAGAATCGCGGCAAAATGATCACTCTGAAAGAGGAAGGTTATTTGACCCGAACTGTGGATTTTGTCCTGCCGGAAGACTGGGACTGCCGAAAAGTCGAATTCATCGTCGCCGATGCGCTGGCTTTGCCCTTCCGTGCGGACACGGTATCTTCTTTTGCCTCGTTGAACCTGGTGGACAAGGTTCCCGTCCCCCTCAAGCATCTGGAAGAGATGAATCGTGTAACCCGAAGGGAAAAGGCCCAATTCCTGCTTTCCGATCCCTTTTCCTGGTCGGAAGATGTGGCGCCGGAAGTGAACTGGCTGGGGGGGCAGCAGCAGGGTCCCTATCGGGGTCACGGTCAGGAACACATCCTGAAACTTCTGGTCGGAGAAAGCAATCTTTTACACCCGGTTTGGTCGATTGAATCCTATGGTTCGCTATGGTGGAAAATACGCACCCACGCCAACCATTACGAGCAAATCAGAAGCTGCTACATTAAAGCGGCCCGCTGAATATTTCGATAAGCTGGAGGCCATCCCATGAAAACGCATTCGATCTGTCGGTTGTGTTCAGCCTGTTGTCCCATCGAAGTGAAAACGGAACAGGGCAAATGGATATCCGCCCGCAGAAAATCCCCCTTTCCCGCTGAATACCAATTGGTTTGCCCGAAACTGGCAGCGGCGGCCGACATCATCTACTCTCCCCTGCGGCTGACCAAACCGCTGATCAAGGATGGCAGCCGGGGCTTCCGGGAGGCCTCGTGGGAGGAAGCGCTCGATGTCGTCGCCCAGCGCTTCCTCTACTGTAAAAAGGAATATGGCGCCCGGTCGGTTTGCTGGTTGCGGGGTATGGCTGCCGACTGGGGCGCCCCCTGGGACTATGCCAACCGTCTGATGAATGCTTTTGGCTCCCCCAACACCATCGGAAACGGGTCCATCTGCTTTGTCGGCCGTGATTTTGCCCACACCACGGTTTATGGCGCCATGACGATGCCCCAGGCGATGCATTCTCAATGCATTCTGATTTGGGGTAAAAACGACCGGGATACGGCGCCCGGCGCCGCCGAGGCGATTCTCCATGCCAGGAGAAACGGTGCCAAGCTCATCGTTGTCGATCCGGTGAAAACCGCCTTTGCCGCAATGGCGGACATCTGGCTTCAGATCAAGCCGGCCCACGACGGCCTGCTGGCCATGGCCATGATCCATGAAATCATCACCCATAATCTTTACGACAGAGAATTTATAAAGGAATGGACCGTCGGTTTTGAGGCATTGAAAAAATCTGCGGAGCAATATCCGATCGAAAAAATAGCGGCCGATATCTGGCTCGATCCCGAGTTGATCCGCAAAGCCGTCAGGCTCTACGCAGCGACCAAACCCGCCTGCATCATCGACGGCAACGGCCTCGATATGCAGTTGGAGTCTTTCGAGGCCACACGGGCGGTGGCCATGTTGCGCGCGCTGACGGGAAATCTGGATGTCGGCGGCGGGGATCTCATCCCCCAGACCGTCCCCAACCGGAACCTGCAGTTAAAAGACCGGATTCCTGCCGGCGTCGAACCGATCACCGCAGCATACCCCTTGTTCAATCGTTTTCACCGCAACTGGGGGCATCAGGTGCAGTCCTGCGTGATCGATGCCATTCTGGATGAAAAACCCTATCCGATCAAGACCTTGATCGTTCAGTCCGGCAATCCCCTCGTTACGTTCATGGATACGGACCGCGTCAAGAAGGCACTGGAAAAACTGGATTTTCTTGTGGTGACCGATCTGTTCATGACCCGGACTGCGGCGATGGCGGATATCATCCTGCCCGCTGCCAGTTGCTTCGAAAATACCCAGCTCAACCGCGCCTTTCTCCGCACCAGCCCTGTCAGAATCCAGGAGCAGGTGATCGCACCCATCGGTGAAAGTCGCCCAAACTGGCAAATCACCTTCGACCTGGCGCGTCGTCTCGGTCTGGTAAAAGAGTTCCCCTGGAAAACCGCCGAAGAGGCGATCGATTACCAGCTCGAACCGGCGGGAATCACCGTGGCGATGCTCAGGGAAAAACCGGACGGAATCATGGCCGAATCGGTGCAATACCAAAAATACCGCAATGAGGGATTCCAGACGCCTTCGGGTAAAGTCGAATTATACTCCGAACAGTTAAATGCATGCGGCTACGATCCGGTACCCTATGTCAACGGACCCTTGCAGGCGCCCATCAGTTTCATGGATCAAGCGGATCGATATCCGCTTCTGGGTATCAGCGGCGCCCGCAACAACCGATTCACCAATTCGCAATACCGCGTTATTCCTTCCCTTCTGGACAAGGAAAACGAATGCGTCGTCGATATTCACCCCGCGGATGCGGCCAAGTACGGCATCTTATCCGGTGATTGGATAAAGGTGGAAACACCGCGCGGCATAATCCGGATGAAGGCCAGGATTTCGGATGTGATCCGTGATGGGGTCATCCGCATCGCCTGGGGTTGGGGGGATCACGACCCGGATTACAGCCTGAACCGGATCACAGACGACGACCGGCGCAACCCGGTGATTGGAACGCCGTCGGGACGAAATTTCATGTGCCGGATTGAAAAAATCGTCTACAAGTCTGATTAAAAAAGCCCTGATATGTAGTTCTCAGTCGATTTTTGATCGACGCCCCGCGAGGTTGGGGCAAAGATGCTGATTTTTACGGACGGCACGACTTTGGGTTCCATCGGGGGTGGTTGCGGCGAGAACCAAGTATGCAGCACGGCACATCAATGCCTGCTGGTCAGTAAGAAACCAAGGATTATTGAGGTCGATCTGACGGACGATTTAGGCACAAAGAGCGGCGATGTCTGCGGCGGCAGAATGTGGGTGTATGTTGAGCCGTATTGTGAAGAAATTGAGCCGGATATGAATGAGTGAACGATCAGAGCAGGTTCCACTGTTCAATCCCTTAGAGGCAATGGCTCATCATTGGGTAATGGGTACGGATAAAGACGAATGTCATGGCTCTCTCCTTTCCAATATACCCCCAATATTGAAATAAAAGGTTTTTGCTGTTGTTGTTTTCTTATGATATGGTGCCGCCCATGGCTTACGATACGTTCAAGAACATCACGATGCAGCAACTTGAGGCGCTGATCCAACTGGTCGATGCTGGCAGTTTCACCCGGGCGGCCGACAAGATGTTCCTCACCCAGCCCACCCTGACAAAACACATCAAAAACCTGGAGGATGCGGTTGGCACACTGATCATCAACCGCGCCAATAAGAGTCTGTCCCTGACCCTTGAAGGGCAGGTTCTCTACAGCTATGCGAAGCGGATGATCCGCTTGCGGGATGAAGCGAAAGAAAAAATCCTCGAAATGCGTGAACATGAGGCCGGGCATATTTTCCTTTCCGCCAGCACGATCCCGGCGACCTATATTTTACCGCGGCTGCTGGGGCAGATGCGGAAGAACTACCCGGATATCCGAGTTCACATGCAGACCTGCGACAGCGAAGAAAGTCAGCAGTTGATTGTCAACGGACAGGCCGAGATGGGGGTCATCGGCAAGGAACCTTATGACCGGAGGCTCTGCGTGGAAACATTATGGAAGGATGAACTGGCGCTTGTTGCGCCGGCGGATTATCAAGGTCTGAAGCAGGGTGATCCTGTCTCCATGGAACAGTTGATGAAGGAACCGTTTGTTGTGCGCGAGCGGGGTAGCGGGACAAGGGAAAACATCGAAAATTATTTGCAGAAACAGTACCACCTTACCTTTTCCGCGTTCAATATCGTCGGAGAGTTGGGCAGTTCCGAAGCGGTCAAGGAGGCGGTTATCGGCGGCCTGGGCCTTTCCATCATTTCTCTTTACGCGGTCGAACGGGAATTGAAACAAGGTGTTTTAACGGTAATCCCCCTGGCGGAAGGGAATATTACCCGTCATTTCTATTTGATCTATCGGAAACATCTGCATCTGCTGAACTATCACAAGCGTTTCCTGGAAATTCTGAAGAACTCCGTTTCTCTCTAAACCGTCATGCTCTTGGGGTGGAAATTCTGAGAATCAGCGGTCACGCCTGACTCAACACGATGGATTTTGCTTATCGGAGAAGAAAGTTACAACCGAAACGCTGTGGCGGCTTTCGTCGGCAGATCGGTGAAGGGCAGACCTGTCGTCAAAGCCTGATAGTAGATTTGGCAGGCCTTTTCCATCAGTTCTGCGTTCAGAAGTGCCTCATCCATATTTCGGCCCAGAGCCAGGGCCCCGTGGTTTTGAATGATGAAGGCCCAGGCGCCGTTTTGCAGTTTTCCCGCTACGTTTTCTGCCAGTTCCCGGCTTCCTGACGGCGCGAAGGGCACGATGTCGATCCGGGGGCCCAGCTTGAGGAGGACTTCCTCAAACAGGGCGGGTACGGGCCGGTTGAGAACGGCGAAGACGCTGGCGTAACGCTGGTGGGTATGAACGATGGCCGTCGCCTCGGGTCGGGTTTGATAGGCGGCGATATGCATGGCGATTTCAATGGATGGGGCAAACGGCCCGGCAACCGGGCTTTCATCAAAGTCAACGATGCAGATCTCTGCCGGGGAAAGTTCGTCGTAACGCTTTGAAGTTGGGGTGATGGCCAACAGATTATGGTTTTCAATCCGTAGGGAAACATTCCCCCCCGTGCCGCGCCGCGTTCCGAAAAAACCGTTTTCCGACAGCCACTTTCCGGCGGCAAGTACGGACTCTTGGTAAGGGATATAAATGGACACGTCAGCCATGATGAAATCCGCTTTCCTGAGACTTTTATCTCCGATCATAACGCAGGATTGATCGGGATTACCGGGGGGAATTTATAACAGGATTAACCGGTCGGTGCAATGAAAGATTCCCGACGGTAAAAAACTTGGTTGAAACTAAACCACGGTACGGTATAGTGGGCACTGTCGATTGCGGCGGATGGATCGCAATACGATCCCTTTACAAGGGGAGGGTTATGCGGCCGGCTGAGTAAAAGATGACAAAAAGTGCGGGGGCGGGTATCGATAATGCAAGAACCAGACAATTTAAATCATGACGATGCAACAAATCCGGCCCCGGAAGGTGCTTCAGGATTTCGCACCGCCGTTTTCAACCGGGAAATGCGCGTTCCGGAAGACCTCCTGATCAACCTCAGTTATGACTTCCTCAGGCGGGAACTCTGGGTCCCCCTGAGCGGGCAGGGGGGCAAGGTTTTGGTTGCCGTCGATGACCCGGCTAATATTCTGAAAAAGGACATGATCAAAAACCTCCTCCGGGCAAAATCCGTGGAGTATTGCCTGGCGGAGAAGGAGGAAATTCTCAAGTTTATCGACTATTTTTACGGCGTCGAGCCGCTTCCGGATTCTTCCGGGAAAGAAGGCGCCACCACCGCCGAAATGAACGCCGATATCATCAAACTGGTGGATGACATGATCGAAGAGGCCTACAGCAGGCGGGCCTCGGATATCCATATCGAACCGGACGTCAAGGATCGCCAGGTCAATGTCCGGCTGCGGATCGACGGAGAGTGTATTCCCTATAAAACTTATCCCTACGAGTACCGGGCGCCGATCATTTCACGCGTTAAGATCATGTCCAATCTGGACATTACGGAAAAGCGTCTCCCCCAGGACGGCAAGATCATGTACAAGCGCCATGGGGGCGAGGAGCTGGAGTTACGGGTGGCCACCATGCCTACCTACGGGTACACGGAAGACGTGGTTTTACGCATTCTGACCCGTGGTAAAATCATGAGTCTCGAAGAACTGAGCATGCCTGACGAGACCTATCAGCGGATCCGTAAACTGATCACGAAACCCTACGGTCTGATCCTCCTCGTCGGACCGACAGGTTCGGGGAAAACGACAACGTGTCATGCTGTCCTGCAGGTTCTGAACAAACCCAACGTCAAGATCTGGACCGTTGAAGATCCTGTGGAGATTACCCAGAAGGGCATCCGGCAGGTTCAGGTTCACCACAAGATCGGCCTGGATTTCAGCAGCGCCATGCGATCATTTCTGCGCTCCGACCCCGATATTATTATGGTGGGAGAAATGCGGGACTACGAAACGGCAAAAATGGGCGTTGAAGCCTCAACGACGGGGCATCTGGTCCTGAGCACCCTCCATACCAACAACGCCCCGGAGACGATCGTTCGTCTCCTGGAAATCGGGATCGATCCTTTTGCCTTTTCCGACTCCCTGCTCTGCGTTCTTGCCCAGCGCCTGGTACGTGCCCTGTGTCCGCTATGCAAGGAACCCTACCACCCCGGGCGGGAGGAATACGAGGAACTGTTGCGCTACGGCGGGGAAAAGATATTTCAAGATCTGAATGGCGTTTACAATCAAAAATTTACCCTTTATCGACCGAAGGGTTGTCCGGAATGTAACGAAACAGGATACCGGGGCATGATGGGCCTGTTTGAATTGCTGGTTGCGACGGATACGATCAAGCAAATGATCATATCCCGGAAATCCATCGCCGACATCCGCAAGGTGGCCATGTCCGAGGGCATGCAGACCCTTTTGCAGTGCGGCGTCGAAAAAATCATCCGCGGTGAAACAGACCTAATAGAGGTGCTCAGCGTATGCATCAGGTAA
>Ga0307371_100038_pt1 | contig 16141 bp, 21 predicted proteins | sample AAT_RA_Trp2_MT_FD_197176 | JGI IMG/M metagenome (GOLD analysis project Ga0307371, IMG submission 197176) | Metatranscriptome of enriched activated sludge microbial communities from anaerobic digester in WTTP, New Holstein, Wisconsin, United... | ecosystem: Engineered > Bioreactor > Anaerobic >...
CGTCGCGGAACTGGACGGTGAGCCGTTCGATCTGGATCAGGCGGGGCTGGGACTGGAAACCGGCCCGGGCATGCACATCTCCGAGGACGAGGAATAGGAGCCTTCCTTGATCGATATCAATGAGTTCGACGCCATCACCATCGGTCTGGCTTCTCCGGAACAGATCCGGGCGTGGTCCTCAGGAGAGGTGACCAAGCCCGAGACCATCAACTACCGCACACTGAAGCCTGAGAAGGATGGCCTCTTCTGCGAGCGCATCTTCGGTCCCACCAAGGACTGGGAGTGCTACTGCGGTAAGTACAAGCGCGTGCGGTACAAGGGCATCAAGTGCGAGCGCTGTGGCGTGGAGGTAACGCGAGCCCGCGTGCGCCGGGAGCGCATGGGGCATATCGATCTGGCCGCGCCGGTCAGCCATATCTGGTACTTCAAGGGTGTGCCCAGTCGCATGGGCTACCTGCTCGATATCTCTCCCAAGCAACTGGAGCGGGTGCTGTACTTCTCCGCCTCCATCGTGACCTGGGTGGACGAGGCCAAGAAGGAGAAAGATCGCACCACTCCCTGCTGTCGCGTGGAGTACTGGGTTGACGATGCCGGCGCCATCTTCGAGGATTACGAAGATGATCTCGATCGTCGCATCCGCCTGCGCACCAATGGTCAACAGGGTCTGGAGCGGCGCGAGAAGCTTCTCACCCTGCCCGAGAAGGTGGAGTGGGATGTGGAGCGGCTGCTTGAGAAGCGCGACCGTCTCAAGGTGAAGACCATGGCCGAGCGTGACAAGCGCATCTCGGTGCTGCTCGGCAACTCCACGCCGGATGAGGAGGACATCATTGCGCTGGGGCTGGACGAGCTGCCGCTCTCCGACCGCACCCAGCACGAGAAGGACACGGAGATTGCTCGCCTGCGCCAAGAGGCCGACCAGCGCCTCCGCGATCTCGATCGACGCACCGAGGAGCAGGTCAACCGCCGCCGCGACCTCTGGTACATATTCGAGGAACTGGTGAAGAAGACGGCGGTCTTCTACGGGCAGCGCGCCCGCTCCGAGGACAATCTGCGGGAGATCGAGCTGGGGGAGACCTTCTTCCGGGAGCTGAAGGAACGCTACGGAAGCCCCTTCGGAGATGGCGTGTACTTCCGGGGCGGCATGGGAGCGGAGGCCATCCGCGAACTGCTGGCGGATGTGGACCTGGAGGCCGAAGCGGCCTCGTTGCGGGAGACCATCAAGAACAGCAAGGGCCAGAAGCAGAGTCGCGCGGTGAAGCGGCTCAAGGTTGCCGAGGCATTTCTGCGCAGCGAGAACCGGCCGGAGTGGATGATCCTGGAAGCTATCCCGGTCATCCCGCCGGAGTTGCGCCCCATGGTGCAACTCGACGGCGGTCGCTTCGCCACCAGCGATCTCAACGATCTCTACCGGCGTGTCATCAACCGCAACAATCGCCTCAAGCGCCTGCTGGATCTGGGGGCGCCGGAGATTATCGTCAACAACGAGAAGCGCATGCTGCAGGAAGCGGTGGACGCCCTGTTTGACAACGGCCGGCGCGGCCGCGCTGTGGTGGGCCCGGGCAACCGGCCTCTCAAGTCGCTGTCCGACATGCTCAAGGGTAAGCAGGGTCGGTTCCGGCAGAACCTCCTCGGCAAGCGCGTGGATTACTCGGGCCGCTCGGTCATCGTGGCCGGCCCGGAACTGCAACTGCATCAGTGTGGTCTGCCCAAGACCATGGCGCTCGAGCTCTTCAAGCCGTTTGTCATGAGCCGGCTGGTGGAGCGTAAGCAGGCTCAGAACATCAAGGCCGCCAAGAAGATCGTGGAGAGCGAGGCTTCCGAGGTGTGGGACATCCTGGAGGAGGTCATCAACGAGCATCCGGTGCTCCTCAACCGTGCCCCCACCTTGCACCGCTTGGGCATCCAGGCATTTGAGCCCAAGCTCATCGAGGGCAAGGCCATCCAGCTGCATCCACTGGTCTGCACCGCGTTTAACGCCGACTTCGACGGGGACCAGATGGCGGTGCACCTGCCGCTCTCCGTGGAGGCGCAGGCGGAGGCGCGTATCCTCATGCTCTCCTCCAACAACATCCTCTCACCGGCCCACGGCAAGCCCATCGCGGTGCCCAGCCAGGATATGATCCTGGGTGTCTACTACCTGACCTATTTCGAGGGACCGGATCTGAACACCATCGATCCGACCGACCCCGAGGCACTGGCCGCGCTGACCCCGAGGCCGCGCCCCTTCAACGACGCTGCCGAGTTGGAGGCCGCGTTGCTGGCCAAAGCAGTACGTCTACAGGACCCCATCCTGTTCCGTTGGGACGGTCGGCGACTTGTCACCACCGTGGGACGGGCACTTCTGAACTCCGCTGTGGTCCGCGGCCTCAGCTCGTACTACGGAGAGGACTGGGAGAACCCCGGTGCCAAGGGCTCAACGCCGCGCAAGACCGACTATCGCTTCCAGAATCGCCCCATCACCAAGAAGGAGATGTCGGCGTTTGTGGGGGATCTGGTTGAGTACTACGGCGCCACTGCCGTCGCCAGCATCCTCGACATCCTGAAGAGTTTGGGCTTCCGCTACGCGTCGTTGGCCGGTGTCACCATCAGCAAGAACGATATCGTGGTACCGCCGGACAAGGAGGAGATCCTCGACAAGTACGAGGAGAAGGTGCGTCTGCTGCAGAAGCAGTACCAGAAGGGTGTACTGACCGATTCCGAGCGTCACGAGCGTGTGACGGAGTTGTGGACCGAGGCCACCGACGAGGTTGCCGAAGCTATGGAGCGCAACCTGCGGCGTCTGAACCCCATCTACATGATGGCCAACTCCGGGGCACGCGGCTCGCTCAAGCAGATCCGCCAGCTGGCCGGCATGCGTGGTCTGATGGCCAACCCCAAGGGCGAGATCATCGAGCGTCCCATCAAGGCCAACTTCATGGAAGGTCTGTCGGTGCTCGAGTACTTCATCTCGACCCACGGCGCCCGCAAGGGTTTGGCCGATACCGCTCTGCGGACCGCCGACTCCGGCTACCTGACCCGTCGCCTGGTTGATGTCTCCCAGGACGTCGTCATACGTGAAGAGGACTGCGGAACGCAGGCCTCCATTCAGATCCCACTCCGCAAGGACGACAAGATCAACGAGCATCTACTCGGCCGGCTGTTAGGTGCCGATGTGGCAGATCCCGAGACCGGCGAGATCCTCTACCGGCGCAACGACCACATCACCAAGAAGGTGCTGGACCGTCTGGACACGGCCTTTGCCGACATTCGTTTCCGCGATATGAAAATCAAGGTGCGGTCGGTGCTGGTCTGCGAGAGTGAGTACGGCGTCTGTCAGCGCTGTTATGGGCGCTCGCTTGCCACCAATGAACTGGTGGCGATCGGCGAAGCAGTGGGCCACGTAGCCGCGCAGTCCATCGGCGAGCCAGGCACGCAGCTCACCATGCGTACGTTCCACCTGGGAGGTGTGGCCGGTCTGGACATCACGCAGGGTCTCCCGCGCGTGGTTGAGCTCTTTGAAGCGCGCAAGCCCAAGGGGCAGGCTCGAGTCATCGAGAACAGGGGAACCGTCCATCTTGAAGACGGCGATAAGGCTATCAAGGTGCACATCGTGTCGGTGGATGGTGAGACCAAGCAGTCGTACACCGTGAGCCGCCGGCAGCGTCTTCTGGTGCGCGATGGCCAGGAGGTGGAAGCCGGGGATCAGCTCTATGAAGGCTCGCTGAACCCGCATGAACTCTTGGACGTTCTGCGGAACGCGTACAACGAGAAGCACCTGGGCGATCCGCTGGCCCCGTCCTTCACCGGAATGCTGCGTGTGTCGCAGTACATCGTGGAGGAGGTCCAGAGGGTCTACAAGAGCCAAGGCGTGGACATCAACGACAAGCACATCGAGCTTATCGTGCGTCAGATGACCAAGAAGGTGATCGTGGATACCCCTGGGGACACCTACTTCCTGCCGGGGCAGATGGTGGACCGCTCTATCGTGACCCGGGAGAATCAGGCGACGGAAGAGAGGGATCAGGAGCCTGCCACCTACGACGAGGTCATCCTGGGCATCACCAAGGCCTCTCTGGCCACGGAGAGCTTCTTGTCGGCGGCTTCGTTCCAGGAGACCACCAAGGTGCTGACCGATGCCGCCTTGGAGGGCAAGACCGACCACCTGCGCGGGCTGAAGGAGAACGTGATCATCGGGAAGCTCATCCCCGCAGCTACGGGACTGAAGGGCTATCGCAACGTCGATGTCTTCTCCACGAAGCAGCGGGGTGGCCTGTTTGGCATGGAAGGCGACATCGACGAGTTCGGTGTTCGCGTGTTGAGCCCTGAGCAGGAGTGGGCCAAGCTGACGGGAGCGGGTCGTCGTGAAGAGGATGACATTCCCATCGACGATCTGGATCTGCCGACGTACATCCATTCGGTACTGAGCCGTGCCGGCATCGAGACTGTGGGCGAGCTCATAGCGCGCACGGCAGTTGAGTTGCTGGCGGTTCCAGGCTTCGGCCAGAAGAGCCTCGAGGAAGTGAAGGCTCGTCTGCTCGAACGCAACTGGTTGCTCAAGGACGATGTGGTCGAGCCGTTGGAGGATGCACTGCCTGTCGAAGAACCGGAAACCGAACAGGTGGAGTGGCAGCCGGAGGAGGGCGTGGAGGCGTGAGCACGCGCGGCGCGGTTTCTTGCCGCTACCATGCGGCTTTGCTATACTTCGCCGCCGCGGCTTTGTGCCGTGGGTTTGATGACACTGTGACTAGGGAGCTTTTGTGCCGACTATCAATCAGCTGATACGGAAAGCGCGGGTCTCGCAGACCAAGAAGACCAAGACCCCGGCGCTCAAGGGAGCGCCCCAGAAGCGCGGTGTCTGCACTCGCGTCTATACCACCACGCCAAAGAAGCCCAACTCGGCTCTTCGCAAGGTGGCACGCGTCCGCCTCGTCAACGGGATGGAAGTCACCGCATATATCCCGGGTATCGGCCACAACCTGCAGGAGCACTCGGTGGTTCTGATCAGGGGCGGCCGTGTCAAGGACCTACCGGGCGTGCGTTACAAGATCATTCGGGCCGCTCTGGACGCGGCCGGGGTGGCCAACCGTAAACAGGGTCGCTCCAAGTACGGCGTCAAGGCCAAGAGCTAGGCCGAGGAAGCAAGGATCATGAGGCGAAACAAGGCATCGAAGCGTGATATCCAGCCGGATCCGGTTTTCAAGAACCGTCTGGTGACACAGGTCATCAATCGCATGATGATTGACGGTAAGAAGTCCACCGCCGAGCACATCATGTATGACGCTATGGCCATCATCCGCGAGCGCACCGGGAATGATCCGGTTGTGGTCTTGAAGGAAGCGGTGGAGAACGTCAGGCCTCAGTTGGAGGTTCGCTCCCGGCGGGTTGGCGGGGCCAACTACCAGGTGCCGGTGGAAGTGCCCACCAGGCGCTCGTATACCTTGGCAATCCGTTGGCTGGTGACGCATAGCAGACTGCGTCGCGAGAAGAGGATGTCTGAACGTTTGGCGGGCGAACTCCTGGATGGGTACGGCCGCACCGGCGTCACCATGAAGAAGAAGGAAGACCTGCTGCGTATGGCAGAGGCCAACAGGGCCTTCGCACACTATCGCTGGTAGGTCAACGGGTACGTAACTGTGGCATAGACACACTGGAATCCGGGCGGGTACGCCCTTGGGGCGCCCCGCTCGGATTCCTCTGTGCGTGAGGAACACGTGGCTCAAGTAACAACAAAAAAAGCAGATGGAGGACAGAAGCGGCGGTTCCCGCTGTCGTCCGTGCGCAATATCGGCATCATGGCGCATATCGACGCGGGCAAGACCACGGCTACTGAACGGATCCTCTACTACGCGGGCCGGACCTATAAGATGGGTGAGGTTCACGACGGCGCTGCCGTGATGGACTGGATGCAGCAGGAGCAGGAACGCGGCATCACGATTACTGCGGCGGCTACATCATGCGTTTGGCGTGATCACCAGATCAACGTCATAGATACACCCGGACACGTGGACTTCACGATGGAGGTAGAGCGGTCGCTCCGTGTTCTGGACGGCGCCATTGCCCTCTTCTGCTCAGTTGGAGGCGTTGAACCCCAGTCTGAAACGGTATGGCGGCAGGCTGACAAATACCACGTGCCGCGCGTCGCTTTCATCAACAAGATGGATCGGGTGGGTGCGGACTTCTTCCGGGGTGTGAGCATGATGGTGGATCGCCTCCATGCCCGGCCGTTGATCCTGCAGCTCCCTATCGGCAGCGAGGACAAGTTTGTCGGCGTGATCGACTTGGTGCGTATGTGCGCGTATGTCTTCAGCGACGACATGGGCGTGGATTGGGGCACGGAGCCCATCCCCGACGAGTATGCGCAGAGGGCGATGGAGTATCGTCACGAACTCATCGAACATCTCGCCGACTATGACGAGGAGATCCTTGGTGCATACCTGAACGGTGACGAGATCAGCGAGGAGAAGCTGAAGACCGTCATCCGGGAGCAGACACTCGATCTGCGTTTCGTGCCGGTGCTGTGCGGTAGTGCATTCAAGAACAAGGGCGTGCAGATGCTGCTTGACGCAGTGGTGGACTACCTCCCGGCGCCCACGGACATCCCTCCTGTTGTCGGGACCGATCCACGAAATGGACGTGAGGTCATCCGTCCGGCTGAAGACGACGCTCCGTTTGCTGCGCTGGCCTTCAAGATCATGTCCGACCCCTACGTTGGGAAGCTGACGTTCTTCCGCGTGTACTCGGGGACTCTCCGAGCGGGTTCGTACGTCTACAATTCGTCGAAGGGCAAGAAGGAGCGGATCGGTCGTATCCTGGAGATGCACGCCAACCACCGAGAAGACCGGGAGGCCATGTTCGCCGGGGATATCGGTGCTGCGGTGGGCTTGAAGTCAACCAGCACGGGAGACACCCTGACGGTGGCCGACCACCCGATCCTCCTGGAATCGATGGAGTTTCCCGAACCGGTTATCTGGGTGGCCATCGAGCCCAAGACCAAGGCCGATCAGGATCGCTTGGGCGAGAGCCTCATGAAACTGGCCGAGGAAGACCCCACCTTCCGCGTGCGGACGGACGAGGAGACGGGTCAGACCATCATTGCGGGCATGGGCGAGCTGCATCTGGAGATCATCGTGGACAGGCTGCTGCGCGAGTTCAAGGTGGACGCCAACGTAGGTCGTCCCCAGGTGGCGTATCGCGAGACCATCACCCAGGTGGTGACCAATGTCGAGGGGCGGTTCGTGCGCCAGACCGGTGGTCGGGGGCAGTTCGGCCACGTTGTGCTCAATGTGTCCCCAAATGAGCCCGGTCACGGGTTCGTCTTTGAGAGCAAGATCGTTGGTGGAGTGATTCCCCGCGAATACATTCCGGGCGTGGAGTCGGGTGTGGCGGAAGCTTTGGAGACCGGTGTTGTGGCCGGCTACCCGCTGGTGGATGTGAGAGTTGAGTTGATCGACGGGTCGTACCACGAGGTTGATTCGTCTGAGCTTGCGTTCCGTGTGGCAGGGTCCATGGCGGTGCGCGACGCTGTGCGCAGGGCTAAGCCTGTGCTCCTGGAACCGCTCGAGAGTGTGGAGGTGGTCGTACCAGACGAGTACATGGGTGATGTCATGGGAGATCTCGTATCTCGCCGGGGACATATCACGGGTATGGAGCCGCGCGCAGGCGCGCAGGTCATTGCCGCGCTGGTTCCCCTGGCGCAGATGTTCGGGTATGCTACCGATCTTCGCTCTCTGACGCAGGGGAGGGCGACCTATACTATGCAGTTCAGTCATTACACGGAAGTTCCGGCAACTATCGCCGCGGAGATCATCTCCCGCCAGCGAGGGATGTAAGGAAGAAAGGGAGGAGAAATGGCCAAGAAGAAGTTCGAGCGGACCAAGCCTCACGTGAATGTGGGTACCATTGGCCACGTCGACCACGGCAAGACGACCCTCACCGCCGCTATCACGCTCTGCCTCTCGTCGCAGAACCCAGACGTGTCGTTCCGCTCGTTTGATTCCATCGACAACGCTCCGGAGGAGCGTGACCGGGGTATCACCATTGCCACCGCCCACGTGGAGTACGAGACGCCCAATAGGCATTACGCTCACGTGGACTGCCCCGGCCACGCCGACTACATCAAGAACATGATCACCGGTGCGGCCCAGATGGACGGTGCCATTGTGGTGGTCTCGGCGGCCGACGGCCCCATGCCGCAGACCCGTGAGCACATCCTGCTCGCCCGTCAGGTGGGTGTCCCCTACCTGATCGTCTACATGAACAAGGTAGACATGGTGGACGATCCCGAACTCCTCGACCTTGTCGAGATGGAGATGCGGGAGCTCCTGAGCGAGTACGAATTCCCGGGCGACGATATTCCGATCATCCGCGGGTCGGCCCTCAAGGCGCTTGAGCACGGCTGCGGCGAGCGCGAGTGCGAATGGTGCGGTTCCATCTGGGAGCTCATGGATGCACTCGACTCCTACATTCCGGAGCCGGAACGCGACACCGACAAGCCGTTCCTGATGCCCATTGAAGACGTGTTCACCATCCAAGGCCGCGGGACCGTGGTGACCGGCCGCGTGGAACGCGGAGTGGTCAAGGTGAGCGATGAGGTTGAGATCATCGGTATCCGCGAGACCAAGAAGACGGTAGCCACCGGTGTAGAGATGTTCCGGAAACTGCTCGACGAAGGTCGTGCGGGAGACAACATCGGCGTCCTGCTTCGTGGTATCAAGCGCGAAGAAGTGCTCCGCGGCCAGGTGCTGGCGAAGCCGGGCAGCATCACCCCTCACACCGAGTTCGAGTGTGAAGTGTACGTGCTGTCCCGGGAAGAGGGCGGGCGTCACACCCCGTTCTTCAACGGGTACCGTCCGCAGTTCTACTTCCGTACCACGGACGTCACCGGCGATGCGCGCCTTGAAGAAGGCGTCGAGATGGTCATGCCGGGCGACCGCACGAATCTGAAGGTCAAGCTCATTACCCCCATCGCCATGGAGGAAGGGCTCCGCTTCGCCATCCGCGAAGGCGGGCGCACCGTTGCCTCCGGGGTTGTCACCAAGGTCATTAAGTAAGCAAGCCGGTCACGGGAGAGCAACCGTAAGGCAATGATGTGATAGGAGGGCCGAAACCGCTGCGAGCGGTTTCGGCCCCGTCATCCGTCAGGATGCGAGGAAACGTTGGCGCAGCAGAAGATACGCATACGACTCAAGGCTTACGATCACGAGTTGGTCGACAAGAGCGCACGCAGCATCGTGGAGACGGCGGAGCGCACCGGAGCCAAGGTCTCCGGTCCCGTACCCTTGCCCACGGAGAAGAACCTGTACTGCGTGATCCGGAGCCCGTTCAAAGACAAGGACTCGCGGGAGCATTTCGAGATCAGGACGCACAAGCGTCTGATCGACATCCACCAACCGACTCCCAAGACGGTTGATTCGCTGATGCGAATGGATCTGCCCGCGGGCGTGGACATCGAGATCAAGCTGTGATGAAGACTCTGCTTGGAACAAAAGTCGGCATGACGCAGATATTCACTACGGACGGCACCGTGGTGCCGGTGACCGTGATACAGGCCGGCCCCTGCGTCGTGACTCAGAAGAAGACGGTCGGCACCGATGGCTACGAAGCCACGCAGATCGCGTTCGGGGATGTGAAGCCCAAGCGGCTCAACAAGCCCCTCCTGGGCCATCTGAAGAAGGCGGGCGTGTCACCCAAGGCGCATCTCATGGAAGTGCCGGGGTCCAGCGACCTGGCGGTTGGCGACGTTGTTGACGTATCGGCTTTCACAGAAGGCGACGTGGTCAAGATCACGGGGATCAGCAAGGGCAAAGGCTTTCAAGGTGTGATGAAGAGACACGGGTTCAGGGGAGGTCCGGGTGGCCACGGCGCCCACTTCCACCGTGCCCCCGGTTCCATTGGCGCTTCGGCGGATCCGGCACGAGTGTATCCGGGCAGCCGGCTTCCGGGGCAGATGGGCAACAGCCGCGTCACGCAGCGGGGCCTGACCGTCGTAGCCACGGACGGAGAACGGAACCTGATCCTGGTCAAAGGGTCCATTCCCGGGAGCAAGGGCTCCCTGGTCGTCATCAGAGGTCAGTAGCATGCCTACCATTGCCAAAATCGATGAGTCCGGGGCACCGGTTGGCCAGCACCAACTGAGAGATGACCTCGTGGAGTCTGAGGTCAATATCCCTCTTCTGCATGAGGTGGTGCGTGCCGAACTTGCTGCGTACCGGCAGGGAACCAGGGCAGCCAAGAGCCGCGGCGAAGTTGCCGGGTCGGGGGCCAAGCCTTGGCGTCAGAAGGGCACCGGACGCGCCCGCGCGGGCTCGAGCCGTCTGCCTCACTGGCGCGGCGGCGGTGTGGTGTTCCCTCCCAAACCTCGGGACTGGAGCCTGAAGGTCAACAAGAAGGCTCGGGTCAAAGCGTTCCGCATGGCCCTCGGCAACCTCGTGGAGAACGACGGGCTGAGGGTGTTGGCGGGAACGGAGTTCTCCGAACCTTCCACCAAGCGGGCTTCTGTGTTCGTGGAGAAGTCGCAGTTGGCTGCACCGCTGTTGGTGGTGACGTCTCCAGATGAGCTGGAGATGGTGCTCAGCTTCCGAAACATCCCCGGAATCCGCGCATTCCCGATCAACGTACTGGAAGTACAGGATTACGTGTGGGCACGCAACGCCGTCTTCACGGAAGCCGCGGTGTCCATACTGGAAGGTGGTGCGGAGTAATGGATGCTCGACAGGTCATCATCCGCCCCATCATCTCCGAAAAGAGCTACGGGATGATCAATCAGAGCAAGTACTGCTTTGAGGTGCATCCCAAAGCAACCAAGCCCCATGTATCCGCGGCTGTGGAAGAGATCTTCAAGGTCCGGGTCATCGGTGTGAACACCATGAATGTGAAGCCCAAGCCCAAGCGGCGGGGCGTGCACAGGGGCTTAACCAAGCGCTGGAAGAAAGCCGTGGTGGAACTTGCACCCGGTGATCGTATTGAGTTCTTCGGCGCTACGTGATGACAGGCGAGACTGAGGAAGAGATGTAGATCATGGCAATCAAGAGCTACAAACCAACGTCCGCCGGGCGCCGCTTTCAGACGGTTTCCACGTTCGCTGAGATCACTACGGACAAGCCGGAGAAGTCGTTGCTGGCGCCGGTGACCCGCAAGGGAGGTCGTAACTCGTACGGCCGTATCACCACGCGGCATCAAGGTGGCGGTCACAAGCGTCGCTACCGCATCATTGATTTCAAGCGTGACAAGGACGGGGTTCCCGGCCGCGTGGCCAGCATCGAGTACGACCCCAACCGCAGCTGCCGTATCGCCCTTGTGGTGTATGCGGATGGAGACAAGCGCTACATCCTCGCTCCGGCCAAGCTGCAGGTTAATGATGTGGTGGAGGCGGGAAAGTCGGCGGATATCAAGGTGGGCAACGCCCTCCCCATTCGCAACATTCCCCTCGGTACCACCGTGCACAACGTAGAACTGCACAAAGGTCGTGGTGGCCAGATTGCCCGTTCCGCCGGGTGCTCGGCTCAGATCATGGCCAAAGAGGACAACTACGCCACACTCCGTCTCCCCTCGGGCGAGATGCGGATGATCCATCTGGATTGTCGGGCGACGGTCGGCGAGATCGGCAATGCCGATCATGAGAACATCACAGTAGGTAAGGCAGGGCGCACGCGTTGGCTGGGCATACGTCCGTCAGTGCGCGGCACCTGCATGAACCCTGTGGATCACCCCCACGGCGGAGGTGAGGGTTCCACGCCCCCAGGCCGCAACCCCGTCACACCGTGGGGAATCCCCACGCTGGGGCACCGGACGCGCCGCAAGGGAAAGCCGTCCAACAAGTACATCGTCAGGCGTCGTGGGTCTGGCAGGTAGGAGGGCGCCGTGACACGATCAAGCAAGAAGCCACCGTTCGTCGAAGAGAGACTCATGCAGCGCGTCGAGCGCATGAATGAGACCGGCGAGAAACGCATGCTCAAGACATGGTCTCGAGCATCGACCATCTATCCCGAAATGGTGGGTCACACCATCGCCGTCCATGACGGGCGAAAGCACGTGCCCATCTACATAAGCGAGTCAATGGTTGGTCACAAGCTGGGCGAGTTCGCCCTGACGCGGACCTACCGCGGCCACGGAGGCGACAAGGAAAAAAGGCGGAGGAGGTAGACGTGGTCAGCGCAACCGCCAAGTATGTGCGCGTGTCGCCGCGCAAAGCCCGCCTTATGGCGGACCTGATCCGTGGCAAATCGGTCAAGGATGCCAAGGCCATCCTGGCGCTCACCCCGCGGGGAGCGGCGCCGATCGTCGGCAAGGTCTTGGCATCGGCCGTTGCCAATGCAGAGAACAATCAGAGCCTCTCACCCGACGAGCTTGTCGTAGCCCGGGCGTATGTGGACGAAGGTCCCACGCTCAAACGCTTCCGGCCTCGTGCTATGGGTCGCGCCAGCCGGATTCGCAAGCGGACCAGCCATATCACCGTGTCGGTAGAGGAAAGGAAGGTGTCGTAGGCCGTGGGCCAGAAAGTTCATCCCCGGGGCATGCGCCTGGGCATCATCCATACGTGGAAGGCTCACTGGTACAACGAGCGCAACTTCGCGAGCCTTCTTTCCGAAGACCTGGCTATCCGCAGGCATATTCAGCGAAAGATGGGCCATGCCGGGCTATCCGACATCATCATTCGCAAGGACACCAACAAGGTGGTGATCGACATCTTCACAGCGCGGCCGGGCATTGTCATTGGCAAGTCTGGTTCAGAAGTTGATGCGCTGCGTCGCGAGATCCACTCCATGACCGGTAAGAACGTGCAGGTGAATATCACTGAGATCAAGCGTCCTGAACTGGACGCCAACCTCGTGGCTCAATCGATCGCCGAGCAACTGTCCAACCGGGTCAGCTTCCGCAGGGCTATGAAGCGTGCCATCACCTCTGCTATGCGCTCGGGTGCGGCCGGTATCAAGGTCAGGTCGGGCGGCCGGCTGGGTGGCGCCGAGATGGCCAGAGTCGAGGGTTACAGCGAGGGGCGGGTTCCCCTGCACACGCTGCGTGCCGACATCGACTACGGCTTCAGCGAGGCCAACACCACGTTCGGGAAGATCGGCGTCAAGGTGTGGATTAACAAGGGCGAGATCATGCCTGAAGGCTTTGAGCAGGGTGGAAAGAAGGGTCCGACCCTCGGTGTGGGTGATGAGCGTCCGCGCTCGTCCTCACGGGGCGAATGAGCCGCAAGGCCTCAGTGGTAGGAAAACGAGGTTACGATGCTACTGCCAAAACGAGTTAAGCACCGCAAAGAACAACGGGGCCGCATGAAGGGCCAGTCTAAAGGCCAGACGACGGTTCAGTTCGGTGAATACGGTCTTCAGGCTCTGTCCTGCGGGTGGATCACCAACCGCCAGATCGAGGCGGCTCGTGTCGCCATAACCCGGAAGATTCGTAGGGGTGGGAAGGTGTGGATCAATGTCTTCCCGCACAAACCCATAACAAAGAAGCCTGCTGAGACCCGCATGGGTTCCGGCAAGGGTTCGCCGGACAAGTGGGTGGCTGTGATCAAGCCGGGTCGGGTCATGTTCGAACTTTCCGGCGTGCCGCAGGATCTGGCCAAAGAAGCTATCAGGCTGGCGGCGCACAAACTCCCGGTGAAGTGCAGGTTTGTAGTGAGGGAGGAGGCGGGCGTTGAAGGCTAAGAACTTGGTAGAGCTTGCGGATCACGAGCTGGAGCAGAAGCTCAAGCAGTCCCGTGAAGAGCTCTTCAACCTGCGTTTTCAGCACGCCACCGGTCAGCTGGACAACACGGCGCGACTCAACCAGGTTCGGCGAGATATCGCTCGGATCCTCACGGTCCAGAGCGCCCGGAAGCAGGCGAAGGAGCGCTAGATGTCAGGGGAGCGTGAGACGAAACAGCGGGAGCGTCAGGGTGTGGTGATTTCCGACAAGATGGAGAAGACCATCGTGGTGGAAGTCACCAGTGTCAAGCCGCACGCGCTGTATCAGAAGATCGTGCGGCGTACGAGCAGGGTGAAGGCCCACGATGAGAACAATGAGGCGCATGTCGGCGACACAGTGGTGGTGCGCGAGTGCCGGCCGCTGGCTCGGTCGAAGTTCTGGCGCCTCGTACAGATACTGGAGCGGGCCAAGTAGGCCTGTGGGCCGGTAGGTCGGGCTCCTCTAAGTCTGAGGGACGGGATAGAGCATGATTCAGCAGGAAACGAGACTCAAGGTGGCCGACAACACGGGCGCCCGTGAGCTTCTCTGCATCCGCGTGAAAGGCGGCAGTAAGCGCCGTTATGCGGGGGTGGGGGACATCATTGTGGGTGCCGTGAAGGAGGCCACGCCCGGGGCCGCCGTGAAGAAGGGCGATGTCGTCCAAGCGGTGGTGGTGCGGGTGAAGAAGCCGTTCGGACGGACGGACGGTACCTACATCGGTTTCGACGAGAATGCAGCCGTTTTGATCGATAGGCAGATGAACCCGCGCGGAACCCGCATCTTCGGCCCCGTGGCGCGTGAGCTGCGGGAGAAGAACTTCGCCAAGATCGTGTCGTTGGCCCCGGAGGTGCTCTGATGGCCAACTACAGGATCAAGAAGGGCGACACCGTCGAGGTTGTCCAGGGCAAGGAGAAGGGCAAGCGAGGCAAGGTGCTGCACGTCCTGTCTACCGAGGGCCGGGTCGTGGTCGAGCGGGTGAACTTCATCAAGCGTCATGTTCGCCCCACGCAGAAGAATCCCCAGGGCGGGGTCATTGAGCGGGAAGGCAGCATGGCTATCTCGGCTGTCAAGCTAGTCTGCCCGAGCTGCGGGAAACCCGCGCGGGTGGGCATGCGTGTCGAAGGGGACGGCAAAACCCGCTACTGCAAGCTGTGCAACGTCAAGGTGGATAAGGGTTGACCATGGCGACGGCGAGACTGAAGGATAAGTACCTCAAAGAGATCGTGCCGCAGCTCATGGAGCAGTTCGGCTACAAGAGCATCATGCAAGTGCCGAAGGTCACCAAGGTCACGGTCAACATGGGTGTAGGCGAAGCTGCTCAGGATGCGAAGGTGCTCGAGGAGGCATCCGGTCAGCTGGGTCTGATCACGGGCCAGAAGCCTCAGGTGCGACGAGCTCGGAAATCCGTGGCCAACTTCAAGATCCGCACCGGCATGCCTGTGGGGATTCGTGTGACGCTGCGCGGTGAACGCATGTATGAGTTGCTGGACCGCCTGACAAGTATCGCACTGCCTCGGATCCGTGACTTCCGGGGAATTCCCGCCACGGGGTTCGATGGGCAGGGCAATTACAGCTTTGGCTTGAAGGAGCAGAGCATCTTTCCGGAGATCGACTACGACAAGATCGATCGCTCGCGAGGGATGGATATCTGCATCACCACCACGGCCAGGACTGACGAGGAAGGGCGCGCGCTGCTGCGCAAGCTGGGCATGCCTTTCCGTGCGAGTTGAGTGAGGGAGAGGCAGGAGAATGGCAAAGAAATCCCTGGTCGCCAAAGCCAATCGCCCGACGAGGTTCCAAGTTCGCGCGTATCACCGGTGCACCCGTTGCGGGCGCCCGCGTGGCTACTTCCGCAAGTTCGGCCTGTGCCGGATCTGCCTGCGCGATCTTGCCCATCAGGGCGTTATCCCCGGCATGACCAAGGCCAGCTGGTAAGGGGGCATCATGTCGCAGACTGATCCCATCGCCGACATGCTCACCCGTATCCGGAACGCCAACAAGGCGCTCCATCCGCGGGCGGAGATGCCGGCATCACGCATGAAGCTTGAAGTCGCCCGTATCCTCAAGGATGAGGGCTATATCGCTGACTATCGCCTGGTCAAGGGCGAGAGCTACGACACGTTGGTTGTCGAGCTCAAATACACCGATGAGCGGCGGCGGGTCATCAGCCAGCTCAAACGGGTCAGCAAGCCGGGTCGTCGCATCTACGCAGGGAAGGAGAAGTTGCCCAAGGTCCTTGGTGGACTGGGCATCGCCATCCTTTCCACCTCCCGGGGCGTTATGACCGCCCTGGAGGCGAAGCGGCAGGGTGTTGGCGGCGAAGTCGTCTGCTTCGTGTGGTAGTGACATGTCAAGAATCGGAAGAGCACCAATACCAGTCCCAGCGGGTGTCGAAGTTGCAGTCGACGGCAACCGTGTGGACGTGAAGGGTCCCAAGGGCCGACTCGTCAGGGAGTTCAGCCCCGAGATGACGATCCGACTCTCGGAG
>Ga0307371_100044_pt1 | contig 15492 bp, 24 predicted proteins | sample AAT_RA_Trp2_MT_FD_197176 | JGI IMG/M metagenome (GOLD analysis project Ga0307371, IMG submission 197176) | Metatranscriptome of enriched activated sludge microbial communities from anaerobic digester in WTTP, New Holstein, Wisconsin, United... | ecosystem: Engineered > Bioreactor > Anaerobic >...
AGAGGGCGTAAAGGGGGTTAACGAGTTGGAAGAGCGTGGAATGCGCAAGGTGCTTACCGGCAAGGTTGTAAGCGACAAAATGGATAAAACCGTAGTTGTGGCCGTTGAAACCCTGGTCAGGCACCCCCTGTACCAGCGCACCATTCGCCGCACCAAAAAATTCAAGGCGCATGATGAGGAAAATTCCTGCCATACCGGCGATAAAGTGAGAATGATGGAGACACGGCCTCTCTCTAAAGAAAAAAGGTGGCGGGTAATAGAGATCCTCGAACGGGCGGAACGAATTTAAGACGGTGTTCTAAAGTCAAGGAGGTAATTTCCGTGATTCAAGTCCAGTCTATGCTTACTGTGGCGGACAATACCGGAGCGCGCAGGCTGATGTGTATACGTGTTTTAGGCGGGTCGTTGCGCCACTATGCCAGTGTGGGTGATGTTATCATTTGTGCCGTCAAGGAGGCCAACCCAGGCGGTGTCGTTAAAAAAGGTGAAGTTGTGAGGGCTGTTGTTGTGCGTACAAAAAAAGAAGTACGCCGCCCGGACGGTTCATATATAAAGTTTGACGAAAACGCCGCCGTAGTCATAAAGGATGACCAAAGCCCGCGGGGTACCCGTATCTTTGGTCCGGTAGCGCGTGAATTAAGGGACCGCGATTTCATGAAAATTGTATCCCTGGCACCGGAAGTACTATGAGACGTGAGAAGTGAGACGTGAGACGTGAAATATGGGAAGTGAGAACTGAGACGTGAGACGTGAGAATGCAAGCAGGTTTCAAGGGTTAAGACCCTAAAGGAATGCAGGATATACACACGTCCCACGACCCACGACTCACGACCAAGTGACCCACGTCCCACGACCCATAGCCCACGTCCCAACTTGGAGGTGATTATTACATGGCTGAACAAAAAGCCAGACAGAAGGTCCATGTTCGCAAAGGAGATACAGCGCTGGTTATAACCGGTAAAAACGCGGGCAAAAAAGGCAAGGTTCTTTCTGTGATACCTGATAAAAGCCGGGTTATTATAGAGGGGGTCAACGTAATCAAGCGCCACTCCAGGCCTACTCAAAAGGTGCCGCAGGGAGGCATCCTGCAAAGAGAAGCGCCTGTCCACAGTTCAAATGTCATGCTTTTCTGTAATAAATGCAACAGCCCCACCAGGGTTGGTAAAAACATACTGGAAAACGGGGAAAAAGTGCGTATTTGCAAAAAGTGCGGGGAATCCATATAAGACGTCGGTCGTAAGATGTCAGACGTCGGGATAGAAGGAATTCGCCTTTAGCGAATTTCAAAGCCCCAAGCTAAAAAATTATTAATACCCATAAGGAATCCATTCAATCCGACGTCCGACGTCTGACGACCGACGACCGAGAAGGGAGGTAGGCAATTGTCCAGGCTTAAGGATAAGTACAGAAGTGATGTTATCCCTGCCATGATGAAGAAATTCGGATATAAAAACATAATGCAGGCGCCCAAACTGGAAAAAGTTATTGTGAATATGGGCTTGGGTGAAGCCATTCAGAATTCCAAGATAATTGACGCGGCGGTTAATGACATGATGATCATTACAGGTCAGAAACCGGTAACAACCAAAGCTAAAAAATCCATAGCCGCCTTTAAGCTGCGTGCCGGCATGACTGTGGGGGCAAAGGTCACCCTGCGCGGAGAGCGCATGTATGATTTCGTGGATAAGCTGTTTAATATAGCCCTGCCCAGGGTGCGTGACTTCCGCGGCGTTTCACCGAAGTCCTTTGACGGGCGGGGGAACTTCAGCTTGGGTGTGCGGGAACAACTCATGTTTCCTGAAATTGATTACGACAAGATTGATAAGATTCGCGGTATGGATATTATTTTTGTTACTACGGCCAAGACTGACGAAGAAGCCAGGGAACTGTTGAGATTAATGGGCATGCCGTTTAAGGCAGCGTAATATTAGACGTGAGAAGACGTGAGAACGAAAGATGGCCTTAAGGGTCAAAAGACCTAAGAGGATTACCCAAATCCCACGACTCACGACCTACGACTCACGTCCCAAAAGGAGGGAAGATGTTGGCAAAAAAATCATTGATTCTAAAAGCGATGCGTCCTCCGAAGTATAAAGTACAGGCATATAATAGGTGCAAGCTTTGTGGAAGGCCTCACGCCTATATGAGAAAATTCGGGATTTGCCGGATCTGTTTCAGGGAACTTGCTTATAAAGGGGAACTCCCCGGCATCCGCAAATCCAGCTGGTAGCTCAGAAGTCAGAAGTAAGAAGTCAGAGGTCAGAACAAGGTAGGAAGAATCAGAAGTCGGGATTGAATCTGAATTCCGACATCCGACATCCGATTTCCGACATCGGTTCCGTCCGGCCTCTGAATTAAGGAAGGAGGTTTTTTGCATGGTTATGACCGACCCTATCGCAGATTTCTTAACCCGTATCCGTAATGCCAATACGGTTTATCACGATAAAGTTGAAGCGCCTGCTTCCAGGATGAAAAAGGCTATTGCCGCCATATTGCGGGATGAGGGCTTCGTCAAGGATTACGAATTTATTGACGACGGCAAGCAGGGTATTATCAGGGTCTATTTAAAATACGGTACCAGTAAAGAACGGGTAATTACTGGCTTAAAGCGGATTTCAAAGCCAGGTTTAAGAGTTTACGCCCGGAAAGATGATGTTCCTAAAGTATTAGGCGGCCTCGGTATCGCTATCATCTCAACGTCAAAAGGGATTATGTCTGATAAAAAGGCACGCCGGGAAGGCCTGGGCGGCGAGGTAATATGCTACGTTTGGTAGCCAATTCCAACAATCAATCTGACGTCCGAAGTCTGACGACTGACGACTGAAATTGGAGGTGAGTGTAAGATGTCCAGGATTGGTAAACAGCCTATTCCGGTTCCCCCGGGTGTTGACGTCAAGATTGATGGAAGCACCGTCAGGATCAAAGGGCCGAAAGGTCAGCTGGAAAGAGAATTACACCAGGACATGATTATTAAGTATGAAGAAAACATACTGGTTGTCGAACGGCCTACTGACAATAAAATGCACAGGTCGCTGCACGGCCTGACCCGAACTCTTATTAATAATATGGTGGTTGGGGTAACAGCCGGTTTTCAGAAAAACCTGGAGCTGGTTGGTGTGGGTTACCGCGCCTCGAAGCAGGGCAATAAACTGGTGCTGGCGGTAGGCTACTCACATCCGGTGGAAATAGAGCCGGAGGCGGGGTTGGAGATCGAAGTACCCGCGCCTACAAAGATCAGTATCAAGGGACTTGACAAGGAAAAAGTCGGCGCGCTGGCGGCAACTGTTCGCGCGGTGCGGGAGCCTGAACCATATAAGGGAAAAGGCATTAAATACGAAGGTGAAAAAATACGGCGTAAAGCCGGTAAGGCTGGAGCCAAAGGGAAGAAATAATTAAAAAACAGAATTCAGAATTCAGAATTCAGAATTCAGTAGACAGAAAAAGAAAACAGAAAAAGAAAAAAGATTTATTCTGTATTCTGACTCCTGACTCCTGTATTCTCAATGAACTGACTCCTGTATTCTCAATGAACTGACTCCTGTATTCTCAATGAACTGACTCCTGTATTCTCAAAGAATGGTTCATGCACATGAAGCCTGAAAGGAGTGAATCTTAACGTGCTGAACAAGCCAAGTCGTGAATCCCTGCGGGATATTCGGCGGCAAAGGGTCCGCAAGAAAATAAGCGGTACTGCCGAGCGGCCCAGGTTGAACGTGTACCGCAGCTTACAAAATATTTATGCTCAGATTGTAGACGATGAAAAAGGCGCTACTCTCATTTCAGTATCAACCCTGGCCCCTGAATTAAAGGGTAAATTGCCCAGCGGCAGCAATGCCGGCGCGGCGGTTGCTGTGGGCCAGTTGCTGGCTGAAAAAGCGCAGGAAGCCGGTATTAAGCAGGTTGTCTTTGACCGGGCCGGCTACGTTTACCACGGAAGGATTAAAGCCCTGGCAGACGCGGCCCGGGCTGGCGGGCTGGTCTTTTAGAAGATGCAAGATCATCTTCAAAGAAATGACACTGAATTAAGGATGCCCCCAACGAGCGGTATAAAGGAGGGAAATAGATGGCAAGAATTGACGCCAGCAAACTGGAAACTTCTGAAAAAGTCGTATTTATAAACCGTGTTGCTAAGGTGGTCAAGGGTGGCCGGAGGTTCAGTTTTTCCGCCCTGATGGTGGTCGGAGACGGAGACGGGCACGTGGGCGCCGGTCTGGGTAAGGCCGGAGAAGTGCCGGAGGCTATCCGCAAGGGCATTGAGGACGCGAAAAAGTCCTTGATCAAGGTCCCCCGGTCAGGCACTACCATCCCACATGAAATTACGGGAGTATTTGGCGCGGGCAAGGTCCTGCTTAAGCCTGCAGCTCCCGGTACAGGCGTGATTGCCGGTGGTCCCGTGCGGGCTATTCTGGAGCTGGCCGGAATAAGGGACATACTCACCAAGTCTCTTGGTTCCAACAACGCCAACAATATGGTTCGCGCAACCCTCGCGGCGCTAAGAAGTTTGAAGACCCCTGAAGATGTGGCCCGCCTAAGAGGAAAATCTGTAGAAGAATTGTTGGGCTAGGAGGGAAGAATTTGGCTAAGTTGAAGATCACCCTGATTAAAAGCCTGATCGGCCGTCCGGGAGACCAGCGGGTCACTGTGCGCACCCTGGGCCTGACCAAAACGAACCGTTCAGTAATTTGCGAAGATACCCCGCAGGTTAGGGGTATGGTTAATAAAGTAGGACATTTGCTTAAGGTTGAGGAAGCCTAAGGGAGGTGGGATAGTGAAACTGCACGAATTAAGACCGGCTCCCGGGGCGAGGTCAAAGCCTACCCGCAAGGGCCAGGGGATCGGTTCAGGCCTAGGAAAAACAGCCGGTAAAGGCCATAAAGGGCAAAAATCCCGTTCCGGCGGTGGTGTGCGCCCAGGTTTTGAAGGCGGTCAGATGCCTTTACAGCGCCGTATGCCCAAGCGCGGATTCTACAATCCGTTTGCCAAAGAGATTACGGCCATAAATGTAAGCCAGTTAAATTGTTTTGAAGACGGGGATGTCGTTACACCGGAGGCGCTGCTGGCGGCGAGGATTATCAAAAAGGTAGCCGACGGGGTAAAGATTTTGGGCCAGGGAAACCTTGAAAGATCTCTTACTGTTAAAGCCAATGCGTTTAGCAAGTCGGCTGAAGAGAAGATCGCGGCAGCCGGCGGCAAAGCAGAGGTGATTTAATTGCTGGGAAGTTTTAAGAGTGCCTTTAAGGTTTCAGAATTAAGAACAAAGCTTCTTTATACGCTGGGCATGATTTTTATTTTCCGGCTGGGCGCTCACATACCGGTGCCCGGGGTCAACATAGATAGGTTTGCTGAGTTGGTCAACAGCGGTATGATTTTTGGATTCTTTGACATTATCTCCGGCGGCGCCTTGAAAAACTTTTCCGTTTTTGCTATGGGCATTATGCCCTACATAAACGCATCCATCATTTTGCAGCTGCTTACAGTTGTGATACCGCACCTTGAGCGGCTTCAAAAAGAAGGAGAGGAAGGCCGTAAAAAAATTACCCAGTACACCAGATATCTTACCGTAGTCCTGGCTTTTATCCAGGGTATCGGTATGGTAATCGGTGTAGGCGGGTCACTGCAGAACCCGGGTCCATTGACTTATGTCATGACCGCCCTGACCATTACAGCCGGGACAACTTTCCTGATGTGGGTTGGCGAACAAATCACTGAAAAAGGGATTGGCAACGGTATTTCGCTGCTGATATTCGCCGGGATTGTTTCCAGGGTGCCTCAAGGAGCAGTCCAATTGGGAGAATACCTCAATGCCGGCACGATCAATATTTTAAGTCTGGCCCTTTTGGGTGTAATCGGGGTAGTTGTGATTGCGGGAGTGGTTGCGGTACAGGAAGGCCAGCGCCGCATACCGGTACAGTATGCCAAGCGTGTGGTTGGACGCAGGGTATACGGCGGGCAGACCACCCACCTGCCGCTCAGGGTTAATCAGGCGGGGGTTATGCCGATCATCTTCGCTTCATCGCTTTTAATGTTTCCTGAGACCATCATCAATATGTTTCAGGGAAGCGGTTTTTCAAATTTTTACAGTCAGTATCTTGGCTGGGGATCAGCTGCGCATACCCTTATCTATGCCCTGCTGATTATTGGTTTTACTTTCTTTTATACTTCCGTGATTATGAATCCAGTTGATGTTGCCGATAACATCAAGAAATACGGGGGGTTCATTCCGGGACTAAGACCTGGGCGGCCTACCGCTGAATACATCAGCAGGATCATGACCAGGGTTACACTGGCCGGAGCTATTTTCCTGGCTTTGATTGCAATTCTACCGAATTTCGTGCTTTTAGCCACAAGAATACCCAACATCTATTTTGGGGGCACTTCCCTCTTGATTGTGGTGGGTGTTGCGCTTGACACCATGAAGCAGGTCGAGTCACACCTTCTTATGCGCAGTTATCAGGGATTTATAAGGTAGGTGCGGCAGATGATTACCTGCAAGTCCGATAGAGAGCTTGCCTATATGCGTGACGCAGGGCGAGTGGTAGCCAGGACCCACGCCGAACTCGCCAGGGCGGTTAAAGTTGGCTTGCCGACTCTTGAACTGGACCGGCTGGCCGAGGAATTTATCATTAAAGAAGGCGGAAGACCCGCATTTAAAGGGCTTTACGGGTTTCCGTACACAATTTGTTCTTCGGTAAACGAAGAGGTAGTGCACGGCTTCCCTGGTTTAAGAAAATTAGAAAACGGTGATATTATCAGTATTGACATCGGAGCGGAAATAAATGGATATTATGGGGACAGTGCTGTTACCTACCCTGTTGGAGATGTCAGCAGTGAGGCCTTAGCCCTTTTAAGAGCAACGGAAGAGTCGCTTTACAAGGGGATTGAAAAGGCTTTGGTGGGCAACAGGTTGTCTGATATATCCAACGCCGTCCAAACCTGTGCGGAGAGCTATGGTTATTCCGTGGTGCGTGACTACGTCGGACATGGAATAGGAAAACTGCCGCATGAGGAACCACAGGTACCTAATTTCGGGAAACCGAACAGGGGACCAAGACTTAAGACAGGCATGACATTAGCGATTGAACCAATGATTAACTTGGGCACTTATGAGGTGAAGACTCTTTCAAACAACTGGACTGTGGTAACTTTAGACGCAAAGCTTTCAGCCCATTTCGAACATACCATTGCTATCACCGATGACATACCGGAGATATTAACTAAGGCTTAGGCCGTAAGGCGTAAGGCGTAAGTATGAAAGTAATGCTTTGGGGTTGTGAGACCAAATAGGAATGCAGGATATACCTACGACTTATATCCTGCGACTTACGACTTAATGCGGAGGTTTTATAGGCCATGTCAGAAAATACGGTGCGGATTGGGCAGCTGGTTTCTTCAATCCAGGGCCGGGACAGCGGCAGGTTTTATCTGATTACGGGAATTGAAAACGAAACCATGGTTAATGTGGCGGATGGAGAAGGACGAAAAGTAGAGAACCCGAAGAGAAAAAACTGTAAGCATCTGATACTTTATAATGCGGTTGCCGGATATATGCTTGAAAAAGTACAATTTGGGAAAAAGATTACCAACACGGATGTCCGGAAAGAGCTAACGAGTCTTGTAAGCCAACTGCCCAGCCCGTAATCTTTTAATTAAAGGCTTACCGGCAGGCAGATATGTAGTGTCCATTTTAATAACAAGGAGGTTTGCTATATTCCTAATGTCAAAACAGGATGTTATTGAGGTTGAGGGAACAGTGATCGAACCGTTGCCAAACGCGATGTTCCGCGTACAGCTGCAAAACGGTCACAAGGTTCTGGCGCACGTTTCGGGGAAGATCAGGATGAACTTTATCCGGATCCTTGCGGGTGACCGGGTGATGGTTGAGCTTTCCCCTTATGACTTGACCCGCGGCCGAATAGTTTACAGGTACAAATAAGCGATAGGGCGTAAGGCGTAGGGCGTAAGTATGAATGATTATCTCTACGGTCAAATAAAGACCCGAAAGGAATACAGTATATACTTACAGCTTACGACATACGACCTATAGCCTAGATTGGGGGGTTTGATGGTGAAAGTTAGACCATCAGTAAAGCCTATCTGCGAAAAATGCAAAATCATTCGCAGAAAGGGCAGGGTTATGATAATCTGTGAAAACCCAAAACACAAACAGGCACAAGGGTAAAACGGGAGGTGTTGAATAGTTTATGGCACGTATTGCAGGCGTTGACTTGCCAAGAGATAAGCGGGTAGAGATAGCCCTCACCTATATATTTGGCATTGGTAAGCCTACGTCCCAAAAAATCTTGACCCAGACCGGCGTTAATCCTGATACCAGGATAAAGAACCTGACCGAGGAAGAAATAAACAGGCTAAGAGAAGTTATTGAGAAGAGTCTTAAGGTGGAGGGTGACCTTCGCCGGGAGATCGCCTTAAATATCAAGCGTCTGATTGAAATCGGCTGCTACAGGGGCTTGCGGCACCGCCGCGGGATGCCCGTGCGCGGTCAGCGGACCAAGACCAATGCCCGGACACGCAAAGGTCCGAAAAAGACTGTAGGCGTCCGCAGGAAAAAATAGTCTAGAGGAGGTTGTTCAATGGCGCGTCGCGTAGCCAGAACAAAAAAACGTGAACGCAAAAACATAGAGACAGGTATTGCACATATTAAATCCACATTCAATAATACTGTGGTGACCATAACCGATACCAAGGGCAATACCTTATCATGGGCCAGTGCGGGCGGGGTTGGCTTTAAAGGTTCACGTAAGAGCACACCATTTGCAGCCCAGATGGCAGCTGAAAAATCGGCGAAAGAGGCCATGGAGCACGGTTTGAAAGAAGTAGAAGTGATGGTTAAAGGGCCGGGCGCAGGCCGGGAAGCGGCAATTCGTTCCCTCCAGGCCGCCGGTCTCGAAGTGAACATGATCAAGGATGTCACACCAATTCCACATAACGGGTGCCGGCCGCCAAAACGCCGGAGAGTTTAAGGAGGTGCGCTGTATTTGGCAAGGTATACAGAATCAGTCTGCCGGCTTTGCCGCCGGGAAGGCTTGAAACTCTATCTAAAAGGAGACAGGTGCTATACTCCCAAATGTGCGGTTGAGCGCAGAGCGTACGCTCCAGGCCAACACGGACAGGGACGCAAAAAAGTTTCCGAGTATGGTCTGCAGCTCAGAGAAAAGCAAAAAGCCCGCAGAATGTATGGTATTCTGGAAGGGCAGTTCAGGCGTTACTTTGAAAAGGCAGAGAAGCAGAAGGGTATTACCGGTGAAAACCTCCTCCGCTTGCTGGAAAGACGTCTGGACAACGTGATTTACCGCCTGGGCTTCGGGGCTTCCCGGAATGAATCCAGGCAGCTTGTGCGTCACGGCCATTTTACCGTGAACGGCCGGAAGGTAAACATTCCTTCTTACATGATTAGGGTAGGCGATGTGATTGCTGTTCGTGATAAAAGCAAAGAATCGCCCAGGGTTAAGGAACTGCTTGAGAGAGCAGGCGACCGTACCCCTCCCTCCTGGCTTGAATTAGAGGCTGAACAGGCCAGGGCCAGGGTTGTGGATCTCCCCACACGGGAGCAGATTGACTGCCCCGTACAGGAGCACCTGATCGTAGAGCTTTACTCCAGATAGGATTTTGGTTGTTGGTTGTTGGTTAACCCTAACCACTAACCACCATCTTAGGAGGGAACCTTATGCTTGAAATAGAGAAACCAAAAATTGAAATTGTCGATATGAGTGACGACAATACCTATGGTAAGTTCGTGGTAGAACCGCTGGAAAGGGGTTACGGAATCACACTGGGAAATTCCCTGCGCCGCATCCTGCTTTCTTCACTGCCGGGGGCAGCCGTAACATCAGTTAAAATAGATGGTGTATTACACGAGTTTTCTACCATACCGGGAGTTGTCGAGGATGTAACCGATATTATTTTAAATCTCAAGAGCCTTTGTATAAAGCTTTACGGCGAGGAAGAAAAGACCTTGAGAATTGAAAAGACAACTGAGGGCGTGGTTACGGCCGGTGATATTATCGGCGACGCCGATGTGGAAATACTGAACCCGGAGCTTGTTATCGCCACTCTCGCCGGCAATGCCAGACTTGTTATGGAGATTGCCGTTTCCAAGGGGCGTGGTTACGTTTCAGCTGAGCGCAACAAAAAGGGTGACCATATTATCGGGGTCATTCCTGTGGACTCAGTGTTCACCCCGGTGAAAAAGGTCAACTACACTGTGGAAAACACCAGGGTAGGGCAGATCACCGACTTCGACAAGTTAACCCTGGAAGTATGGACCAACGGCAGTATCAGACCTGATGAGGCCACCAGCCTGTCTGCTAAGATTCTGAACGATCACCTGCGTCTTTTTATCGGCCTTACTGAAAGTGTAAACGATGTTGAGATTATGGTGGAAAAAGAAGAGGAGCAGAAAGATAAGCTCCTGGAAATGACCATCGAGGAACTCGACTTGTCTGTGCGCTCATACAACTGCCTGAAAAGGGCTGGGATTAACACAGTGGAGGAACTGATCCAGCGTAATGAAGAAGATATGATGAAAGTAAGGAACCTGGGTAAAAAATCCCTGGAGGAAGTAATCAACAAGCTGGAAGAATTAGGCCTGTCACTGAGGAAGGACGACGAGTAAGGGAGGACATTTTATTGTGGCTTACCAGAGATTAGGCCTGAATACAGGCCACCGCAAGGCCATGCTGCGCAACCTGGTTACATCCCTCTTCCGGGACGAGCGGATTAACACAACAGAAACCAGGGCCAAAGAAGTAAAAAGCATAGCCGAGAGACTGGTCACAACTGCCAAACAGGGTGATTTGGCAGCCAGGCGTCAGGCGCTGGCTTATATATACGAAGAGGCCGTAGTCAAGAAGCTCTTTGATACAATCGCACCAAAGTATGCCGACCGTTCCGGCGGCTACACGCGTGTGGTCAAGGTCGGCTATCGCCGCGGTGACGCAGCGGAAATGGTTATTTTAGAATTAGTTTAAGGAGACGTGGGAATCGGGACGTGGGACGTGAGAGGAAATGAAAGATTTTAACGTTTCAGGACTTGTCATAAATACGCCGGAGTCCCACGACTCACGACTCACCACGCACTGCTTAAATGAGATCTTTATTGAGGTTAAAGATCTCACTTACGTTTACAACCGGGGTAAGCCAGGAGAATTCCAGGCGCTGTCGGGAGTGAACCTGGCTATCAAAAAAGGCGAATTTTTAGCTGTTGTTGGGCCAAACGGGTCCGGCAAGTCTACCCTGGTCAGGCACTTTAATGCCCTGCTGACGCCAACAGAAGGGAAAGTCATTGTTGGTGGACTGGATACAAGAAGTACTGAACATGTCTGGGAAATCCGCCGCCAGGTAGGAATGGTGTTTCAGAACCCCGACAACCAGATTGTCAGCTCTCTTCTGGAGGAAGACGTCGCCTTCGGAGTTGAAAACCTGGGTCTCGCACCGGAAGAGGCGCGGGAGAGGGTAGAAGAGGCCCTGCTTCTGACAGGCTTGTCCGAGTACCGCAAGTACCCGCCTCACCTGCTTTCAGGCGGTCAAAAACAGCGGTTGGCCATCGCTGGTGTCCTGGCCATGCGCCCTACCTGCTTGGTTCTGGACGAACCCAGTTCCATGCTGGACCCGGCCGGGCGGGCTGAATTGATGGAAACGCTGATCCAGCTAAACCGCTCCGGCAGGGTGACAGTAATTTTAGTTACCCACTCCATGGAAGATGCTGCAAGGGCTGATAAGGTCATTGTTATGCACGAAGGCAGACCAGTTCTCGCCGGGCCTCCTGACAGAGTGTTTGCCGAAGATATGCTGCTGGACAAATTGAACCTGGCCCTGCCGGCTGCCGCTGAAATCTCCAGGTGCCTGAGAAGGCGGGGGTTTTTGGTGCCCGACGGGATCTTGTACCTGGATGACATGGTATCTTTTTTGTGCCGGCGGTAATTAAAGTGAATAATAATTCAAAAATAATAAAGGTGGAAAACCTGACTCATATATATTCTCCGGGCACGCCGTTCCAGGTTGTATCCCTGGATGAAATCTCTCTGGAGATTGAAAAAGGTGAATTTTTTGCTGTTATCGGCTCCACAGGTTCTGGTAAATCCACGCTGGTTCAACATTTTAACGGCATCCTCACACCTACTAAAGGCAAAGCATGGGTTTGCGGAACTGACACATCCGATAAAAAACAGCGCCGTAACCTCTGGCGCAAAGTCGGCCTGGTTTTTCAACAGCCGGAGCAGCAGCTTTTTGAGGAAACTGTATTTGATGATGTGGCTTTTGGCCCTAAAAACATGGGTTTTGATAAGGATGAGGTCAAGCGGCGGGTAGAAAAGGCGCTTGGCCAAATGGGACTGGATCCTGCCCTGGTGAGCAGCGTTACCCCCTTTAGCCTGAGCGGCGGGACGCGTAGAAAGGTGGCCATAGCCGGGGTACTGGCGATGACTCCGGACGTGCTCATACTTGATGAACCGGCGGCAGGTCTTGATCCGCAGGGCAGAAGGCAGTTAATGGACCTTGTTGAAGACTTCCGGCGCACTGAGGGGGTTACTGTGATTTTAGTAACCCACAGCATGGAAGAGGCGGCCTTGAAGGCAGACCGGATGGCAGTACTGGATAAGGGACGCCTGGTTATGGAAGGTTCACCGCGGGAGGTTTTCAACAGGGCCGGGGAATTGCGCGCATTGGGGCTGGATGTTCCCGCTCCCGCCCAACTGATGCACAAATTGCGGGCGTCCGGCAAACAGGTGTGCACGGATATCCTGACCAACGAAGAAGCTGTCGAAGAAATCGCCAAACTGCTGAGTAAGTAGTAGGACGTAGGCTGTAAGTCGTAGGTATATTCTGTATTCCTAACGGGTCTTCGTAACCTGTAAGAACAGCATTCATACTTACACCACGACTTAAGCTACACCTTATTTGTACATACGCCTTACGCCCTACGCCCTAAGACTTATTCCATAAAGGAGACAGACATGTTCGTCGGCATCACTTTAGGTCAGTTTATCCCGGGGGATTCACTGCTGCACCGTCTGGATCCCAGAACCAAGGTACTGGTTGTTTTAGCCGCAGCCGCTGCAATACTGACCTCGGCTGACTGGCGGGGCCTGGCCCTGGTGACAGTTTTTACTTTTGCGGCATTGGCTTTGTCAGGAATGCCGGCGACGATTTTTTTAAGGGGGCTGCGATCGCTCTGGGTGCTGCTGGCGATAGCTTTTTTAATCCAGACGCTGTTTACTCCCGGGGATGTTTTAGCAGCTTGGGGACCGCTAAAAATATCGCGTGAGGGGCTGACAGGCGGCAGTATCATATTCCTGCGCCTGGCTTTACTGATTTTGATAGCCTCACTGCTTACTCTTACCACTCCCCCGATCAAGCTTACCGCCGGCCTGGAAAGCATACTTTCACCCTTGAAGAGGCTGGGGGTGCCGGCACACGAGTTGGCCCTGATGATGACGATAGCTTTGCGCTTTATCCCCACTCTGCTGCAAGAAGCCGAGATGGTGCTCAAAGCGCAGCGGGCGAGAGGCGCCTCTTTTTCCGCGGGGAACCCGGCCAAATGGGCAACCGGTTTATTGCCGCTATTTGTCCCCCTCTTTGCGGGAGCCCTGCGCAGGGCGGATGATATGGCAGTGGCTATGGAGGCGCGATGCTACCGCGGAGGAGCTAACAGGACCAGGATGAGCTCTCTTGAGTTTGGCGGTAATGACGTTGTGGTTATATTTGTGACCATGGTCGTGCTGGCCGGAACAATCGCTTTCAGGTTTTTATAATACAATTTTGGGATGTCTATGGCTAATATTAAGCTAACCATCGCCTACGACGGCACTAATTATCACGGTTTCCAGGAACAGCGCGGCACAGCTTTTCAAACTGTGCAGGGTGTTTTGGAGGAGAATCTGTCCAGGTTGGCCCAAAGGGAAATTAGAATCATAGGTGCCGGAAGGACGGACGCGGGGGTTCACGCCCGCGGCCAGGTAATCAATTTCGATACCGGCGCCTGGCCCATTCCTCCTCCAAAGGTTGCCTACGCGCTAAATAGTTTGCTGCCCGGGGACATTGCGGCGCTGGAGTCGGTGGAAGTACCGGAATCCTTCCACTCACGCTTTTCCGCTGTTGCCAAGACCTACCGGTACATTATCAACAACGGGAAAAAACATTCTCCTTTCCTGCGCTTGTACAGCTACCACGTTCCCTGGTTGCTGGACGTGGAGGCGATGCGCACCGGAGCCCGGCACCTGATTGGTAAACATGATTTCAGTGCATTCCGGGCACTGGGTACACCTGTGAAGACTACCGTTCGCACTGTCCGGGAGATCCTGGTTAACAGGGAGAACGAGTTGACATATATAGATATACAAGCTGACGGCTTTCTCTACCATATGGCCCGGATGATCAGCGGGACGCTGCTCCGGGTGGGGCTGGGGAAACTAGCCCCGGAGGAAGTGGCGGGGATACTGACTGGCCGGAACAGTATGAAAGGGGGGCCAACTGCGCCGGCACGTGGATTGTATTTGGAAAGAATCGAATATCCAGGTTGACGTGGTTATTGTTGACACTGGAAATGCTTTGTATTATAATTTTTGTTGTGGCTTTAAAAAAGCCTCGTTTGCCTATTTCTAAGGAGGGAAATCTTTTCATGAAGACCTTTATGGCCAAGCCTGCGGATATAAAGAATCGCAAGTGGTACGTTATGGACGGTGAGGGCAAGGTTTTAGGGCGCCTGGCCGTGGAAGCGGCCCGGATCCTGCGTGGTAAACACAAGCCAGACTTTACTCCCCATGTCGACACCGGCGACCACGTGATCGTAATCAACGCTGAAAAAATAGTGCTGACAGGGAACAAGCTTCAGAATAAAAAGTTATACAGGCACTCCGGGTATCCCGGCGGGCTCAAAGTCGTCAGCTACGAAACACTTATGAAGACAAGGCCCGAACTGGCCGTGGAAAAAGCAATCACAGGCATGCTGCCCCACACCCGGTTGGGGGCTGATATGGCCAAGAAGCTGAAAGTATACAAAGGTTCGGAACACCCCCACCAGGCCCAAAAACCAGAAGCCTGGCAGTTGTAGAGGGAAGGAGGAAAAACATTGGCGCAAGTTATGTTTTACGGTACCGGCCGCAGGAAGAACTCGGTAGCACGCGTATTTCTTGTACCCGGTGAAGGCAACGTGATTATCAACAACAAGCCGGTAAGTGAATATTTTGGCAGAAAGACTCTGGAAATGGTGGTACGCCAACCTGTAGAGTTGACGGGAGCATCAGCCAGGTTTGACATTCAGGCTAAAGTTCTGGGAGGCGGCATCAGCGGTCAGGCGGGAGCAATTAAATTGGGTATCGCCCGCGCTTTAATTCAGGCTGACCCCAACCTTCGTCCCCTCTTGAAGCGGGCTGGTTTTTTAACCAGGGACCCGCGCATGAAAGAGCGTAGAAAGTATGGATTGAAAAAGGCTCGTAAAGCCTCACAATTTTCCAAAAGATAAATGGCTCCAATTAC
>Ga0307371_100053_pt1 | contig 14935 bp, 11 predicted proteins | sample AAT_RA_Trp2_MT_FD_197176 | JGI IMG/M metagenome (GOLD analysis project Ga0307371, IMG submission 197176) | Metatranscriptome of enriched activated sludge microbial communities from anaerobic digester in WTTP, New Holstein, Wisconsin, United... | ecosystem: Engineered > Bioreactor > Anaerobic >...
GGCAAAGGAACGCTCCATCAAATGCTGCCGGGTTCTGATATCCCGTTTCGATTCGGGGGAACGACTTGCCTCGCGCATCATCTCCAGGTCTGCTTGCCGCAAATGACGCATGATCGTCCGGGGAGGTCATGCCGATGGAAAATATTTTCACGGGACCGACGCAGCTGCCGACGGAAGGCCCTGCACGGAAAAACATCGAAGGAAACACACCAATGGAAGATGTGGACATTTTGATCTCGAACGGCCGGATTCTCACTCTCGATGAAAGGGACCGGATCATCCAGGACGGCTCTGTCGCGATCCGAGACGGAAAGATCGTCGACCTGGGTGAGAAAGAGACGCTTCAGTTGCGCTACCATGGGCAAAGAGAAATCGACGCAAAAGGCGGCATCGTCATGCCCGGCTTGATCAACGGCCACACCCACGCCGCCATGACCTGTTTCCGGGGCATCGCCGACGACATGGAATTGCTGGAGTGGCTGAATCGGTACATCTTCCCCGCGGAAGCGAAAAACGTCAACCCCGAGCTGGCCTACTGGGGGAGTCTCCTGGCCTGCGCGGAGATGATCCGCTCCGGCACGACCACCTTCTGCGACATGTACATCTTCGAGGACGAAACGGCCCAGGCCGCCAAGGAAGCCGGAATGCGGTGCCTGGTCGGGGAAGTCCTCTTTGATTTCCCCTCCCCCAACGCCAAGTCTCCCGAGGAGGCCCTGGCCTACACACGCCGCCTCATTCAAAAATGGGCCGGAGACACCCTGGTGCGGATCGCGGTCGAGCCGCACGCCCTGTACACGTGCCGGGAATCGCTGCTGCTTGACGCCAAGGCACTTTCCCGGGAATACGGGGTTCCGCTGGCCATTCATCTCCTCGAAAGCAAAGGGGAAATACAGATTCTAACCGAAAAGGGCATAAAAGCGACCCAATACCTAGACCGCCTGGGCCTCCTTGGCCCCGATTTCATCGCCTTCCACGGCGTTTATCTGGACGAGGAGGATCGGGCGGTTTTTGCCGACCGCGGTTGCAAGGTTGTCCACAATCCCGAAAGCAACATGAAACTCGCCTCCGGCATCGCCCCCGTGACGGCAATGATACGGGCCGGCATCCCCGTCGGCCTCGGCACGGACGGCTGCGCCAGCAACAACAACCTCGACCTGTTCCAGGAAATGGATACGGCGGCGAAACTGGGCAAATTCGCTCTTCTCGATCCGACTGCCATGTCCGCCCGGACGGTCCTCCGCATGGCGACCTGCCAGGGAGCGGACGTCCTGGGAATGGGAAACCACATCGGTACTCTCCGGGCAGGAATGAAAGCCGACCTGATCATCATCGATACGGAAAAGCCTCATCTTACCCCTTTGTACCATGCCTATTCCCATCTCGTTTACGCCGCAAACGGCTCCGACGTGGACACCGTCCTGATCGACGGGCGGATCGTCATGGAAAACCGGAAGCTCCTGACGATCGACGACGGAAAAGTCATGACGGAGGTCCGCCGGATCGCCGAAAGAATCCGGGGCAGCCTGGGCATGGCAACGTCATGACAGGCCGGGCGGAGGAAATACCCGACATTCTCATCACCGATGCGTCCGTCCTGACCATGACGGATCACCCGCCGTTCATCGCCCGGGCGGACATCGGCATCCGCGACGGCCTCATTCTCTTCATCCGGGACAAGGAGGCGCTGCCTGAACCGGGTCGCTCCGGGCACCCGGATGCGGCCCGGCAGATCATCCCTGCCCGGGGGCAACTCGTCATGCCGGGGCTGGTCAACACCCATACCCATCTCCCCATGGTGCTGCTGCGGGGTCTGGCGGACGATCTCCCCCTGATGGAATGGCTGAACGGCTTCATTTTCCCCGCCGAAGGGCGCTTCATGAACGAAAAAACCGTCTATGCCGCATCGCTTCTGGCCATGGCGGAGATGATCCTCTCGGGTACGACCACCTTCTGCGACAGCTATTTTTTCGTTGACCGGATCGCGCAGGCGGCACTGGACACGGGCATGCGGGGTGTCGTCTGCCAGGGCTTCATTGATTTTTCGGCACCGGACGTAGCGGATTCCCGAAAGAAGGCCCGACTGGCCGAACAATTCCTTTCCCGGTGGCAAAACGGCCACCCCCTGATCAAACCGGCCCTGTTCTGCCATTCCCCCTACACCTGTTCGAGTGAAACCTTGAAGGAAATAAAAAGGGTATCCCTTGACCGGCAGGTTCCCTACCTCATCCATCTCGCCGAAACGAAGGATGAAGTCGGCATGATCAAAGAAAAATATCGCAAGACCCCCGTTCTTTATCTTGACGATCTGGGGGTTCTCGATGCCGGCACGATCGCCGTGCACTGCAACTGGCTTACCGATGTGGAAATCGAACTGCTTGCCTGCCGCGGGGTCAAGATCTCCCATTGTCCTGAAAGCAACATGAAACTCGCCGCCGGCATGGCGCCCGTTCCGAAACTCCTCCGTCGAGGGATCACCGTCGGACTGGGCACGGACGGCACCGCGAGCAACAACAACCTCGACCTCTTCCGCGAAATGAGCATGGCCGCCCGTATTCACAAGGTGATCGAGTCGGACCCGACGGTCATGGATGCCGGAACGGTCCTGCGTATGGGCACCATCGACGGGGCAAGGCTCCTGGGTCTCGACCGTCAGATCGGGACCGTGGAAGTGGGAAAAGCGGCCGACCTGATCCTGGTCGATCTGAACCAGCCACACCTGACCCCCCTTTATCGATGCCCCTCGCAGCTGGTCTACGCCGCATCCGGCTCCGACGTGGCAACGGTCATCATCGATGGAAAACTCGTTCTGCACAACCGGACGTTTGTCCACATCGATTTGCAGGACATCATGGAAACCGTCAGGGACATGGGGAACCTCATCTCCCGCGAGTTACCCGCTTGACGGTCGGCTTATGGGTATATTCACGGGAAGATCGGGATCATGTTCTTCGGAATCATCTTTTTTGCCCCGTGTTATTGACAAACCGGGAGGGAATCGCTATCTTCCGAATCAGCTCATACTTTCGGTTTGCATGAATACATCCGCTTTGTAGAGGAAAAAAAAGAATGAAAAACCCGAACTCCCTGCTCAATACCTACAGATGTAAGAAATACGGTCATCTCATAGAAGAAGTCTGCCAGGACACAACCTGCGAATGGCGCATCAAGAGCGAGAATTTCCTGAACTGCACCTGGATTGCCTGTATTTACGGCCCGTTTACACTGGAAGAAGTAGGGGAAATGATGGGGGTCACCCGGGAAAGAATCCGTCAGATCGAGGCCAAGGCCCTGAAAAAGCTCCAGCACAAGAAAAGGCGGGATCAGCTCAGAGACTTCGCCCTGTCCAACGAATGGGATGTTTAATCGCCGGTTCGACGCCTCCTTTTTCTCATTTCCTCCGAAATAAGAAACTCCCGCATGTACGTTTTTCTTTCGGGCCTCGAAAACAGGAAGGTGCTTAATTCAAACTCCAGGGAAAGGGCCGCTCCAACCTCCAGGTGAGGCACCATGGACGACACCTTCTTCACCACCTCCGTGGCTTTCGCCGACCGTCTGGAAATCTCCCTGGCCATGCTCTCCACTTCCATCAACAGCTTTTCGGGAACCACGACCTTGTTCACCAAACCGATTCTCAAAGCCTCGTTGGCGGGAATGGGCTCGCCTAAGAGGGCGATTTCCTTGGCCTTGGCCATTCCGACCAGACGCCGGATGGGATTGAACAGGGGATTCAGCCCGAGCCTCAGTTCCGGGTGGCCGAATATGGCGTTTTCGGAAGCCACGATCAGGTCGCAAACGACGGCCAGATTGAAACCGCCGCCGAGGGCAATGCCTCCGACCGCGGCAATGACCGGTTTCGGGAAAAGGCTGATCCGCCGCAGGCACACGAAAATCGACCGGAAATACGCTTCGATCTCACTGTCCGGCAGGGCGGACATCTCCTTGATATCTCCCCCGGCGGAGAAGACGAAATCTCCTCCCGTCAGGATAATGGTTTTTACGGACGGATCCCCCTCGAGTTGGGTAAAGCAGTCGGTCAACTCCAACCGCATGTCCTTCGACAGGGCGTTGAGCTCCCCCGGACGGTTCATCGTGATGATGACATAGCCTTCCTCTCTATATTCGAGCAGGATCGTTTTATACGTCGTCATGATTCAATAATCCTTTCCTGACCTCCAGGGCCATTTTGAAAAAAGGAACCCTCTGCGGAGGTACCTGCACCAGCCGGCCGTTCTGCGGATTCTTTGCCGTCTTTTCCCTCCTGCTGCGAACGGAAAAGACACCGAATCCTCTGATTTCGATCCGTTCCCCCCTTTTCAGGGCATCCGTCATCATCTCAAACAGGCTGTTGCAGGCGACCGCGATATCCTTCGCCGGATATATCCGGAAACGGCCCTGCACGGTCTTGATCAATTCATTTTTCGTCATCGTCCGACCTCCAGCCCGGGAAGATAGAGGAAATTCAACCCCTCCGACCTTTGCTTTTCCTGAACAAGAGCTTTCTTGACGGACACGGCCATGCTTTCAACCAGTAAATCAAGGAACAGGGGCCTCTCCTTGGCAGGATAGACCACTTCCGGCTCTCCTTTTATCCCGGCCAGCTTTCCCGCAAGGCGGACGGCATATTTCTGGTTGCCCAGAAAATCAACAAGACCTGCCTGGAGGGCTTGCCTGCCGGTCAGGATGCGTCCGTCGGCAATCCGTATGACGCTCTCCCGGGACATCTTTCTCCGTTGGGAAACGGTGTCCACGAGTTGCTCATAGACGTCGTCAACCAGACGGCGGATCAGGGTCTTTTCCTCATCCGTCATATCCCGGACAGGGGAGCCGATGTCCTTGAATTTCCCGCTCTTGATGACGGAAGACGTCACGCCGACCTTGCGCATCAGTTCCTGCACGTTGGCAAAATGCATAATGGCCGAAATGCTGCCGGTAATCGTCCCGGGATTCGCCACGATTTTTTCGGCGCCGCATGCAAGCAGGTATCCTCCCGACGCTGCAACGGATCCCATGGAAGCCACGACTTTCTTTTTTTTGCCGGCCTCCAGGATCGTGTCATAAATTTCCTGTGTCGGGGCGACACTGCCGCCGGGCGAGTCGATCCGAATCACGATGGCCTTGACACGGTCATCTTTGGCCAGTTCCTCGACTTCCCGGATGACCTCCTCGGAACCCGTGATGACCCCTTCCACCCTGACAATCCCCACCTTGTCCCCGGTCGTGAAAGAATATCCGTCCTTGGCGGGGCGGAAAAGGGTCTGGATCAAAAAGAAGAAAATCAGGCCGGCAAAAATTAAAAGGAGGATGCCGAAAAGAACAGGGTGCCTTTTCATGTCATCCTCCCGTCATGATGATTCACCGTTGAAAGACGTGTATTCACGCAAAGTTACTCTTTATCTTCCGGTTCTCCTATCTTGACATCCGCCAGAGCGTCTCCGAGCGTTGAAGACACGCTTTCCTTGTTGTTCAGATACTGATTGGCGCGATAAGTCTCCGGCGGGGCTTCATTATCCCTGAGGCTGAGACGGATCTTCCGGTTCTTGGCGTCAATATTCTTCACCGTCGCGGTCACCGTATCCCCCACGTTGTGCAATTCCGTAGCGGCTTTCACCCGTTTCTGGCTCAACTCGGAAATATGAACCAACCCCTCAACCCCTTCCTCGATTTCCACGAACATGCCGAAGTCCGTGATGTTCGTGATTTTTCCGCTGATCGAGGATCCGACGGGATAATTCTGCTCCAGCATTTCCCAGGGATCCTTCTCCAGCTGCTTCAATCCCAGGGAGAATTTTTCGTTTTCCGGATCGATATTCAACACCACCGCTTCGATCGCCTGGCCCTTCTTGTACATCTCCGAAGGATGAACGACCCGGTGCCGCCAGGAAATATCCGATACGTGGATCAAGCCGTCGATCCCCTCTTCAACGCCGACAAAAATACCGAAGTTGGTGATATTCCGGATAACCCCCTTCAGGACACTCCCTTCGGGATATTTCTGTTTGAGTGCCTCCCAGGGATTCGTCGTCGTCTGCTTGAGCCCCAGGGAAATCCGTTTGAGCTCGGAATTGATGTCGAGGACCATGACATTGATTTCCTGCCCCAGGGACAGAACCTTGGACGGGTGCTTGATTTCACGGGTCCAGAACATCTCGGAAATATGGACCAACCCCTCCACGCCCGGCTCCAGCTCCACGAAAACACCGTAATCGGTCAGGTTCACCACTTTTCCCGCCACAATGGATCCCACGGGGTACCTCGCCGTAATCGTATCCCACGGATTGTCCATTAGCTGCTTGAGTCCCAGAGAAACCCGCTCCTTCTCCCGGTCGAAAGACAAAACCTTGACCTTGATCGGATCGCCCTTTGAAAAGGCATCGGAGGGCCGTGTCATCCGTCCCCAGGACATATCGGTCACGTGGAGGAGTCCGTCCACGCCACCCAGGTCGATAAAGATCCCGTAATCGGTAATGTTCTTGATGATTCCCTCGACGATCTTTCCCTCTTCGAGGTTCTCCAGGGTTTTCTTCTTTTCCTCTTCCCGCTCCGCTTCGAGGATTGCCCGCCTGGAGAGAACGACGTTGTTTCGCTTCCGGTCATATTTCAGGATATTGAACATCATGGATTGGCCGACGTACTTATCGAGATCCCGTACGGGCCTTATATCAACCTGGGAACCGGGAAGAAATGCCTGGATACCGATATCCACGGACAGCCCGCCCTTCACCCGCTCGACAATCACGCCGCTGATCAGGGTATTCTGATCAAAGGCCTGTTTGATATCATCCCAGACTTTCAGCTTCGCCGCCTTGTCCCTCGACAGAATCAGGTTGCCTTCCGCATCCCGCCTGTCGACAAGTATTTCAATTTCGTCCCCCACTTTTAACGAAATGTTTCCTTCGGAATCTTTGAGCTCCTTGATGGGAATGTGCCCTTCGGTTTTCCACCCCACATCGACCATGACCACGTCATTGGTGATCTGGATGACTTTCCCCGTAACGATTTCCCCGAATTGCACATTCTGGAGACTCTGCTCGTAGAGTTCCCCAAAATCCATCGATTCGTCGTTCGACTGACCCAGCGCCGCATCCGACGACGCGTCCGCCTTGACTTCCTCTGCTTTGTCCTGTTGCGAAATTAAGTTGTTGTCGTTAACCATGTACCCTCTACCCCCATCATATTTTTATCATACTACCACGAAAGTAGGATCGTTAGCACAATGACCACGGAATAGCAAGATAAAACACCCGATTTTCTGCGCAAATCCCCCGGTGTAGGGCGAAATTAAGTAGTATCCGCCAAACAAAAAAATGACACCCCGGGGAAACAGAGGATGGTATCCACCACCTCTTGAATCGTCATCCGCGATGAATCGATCACTTCTGCATCTTCGGGTATACAAAGCGGGGAAACGGCCCGCTCCGTATCCTGCCTGTCCCGTAAAATAATGCCGGCTTTGATTTCCTCGAAATCCGGGTTCATTCCCTTCTCAACGAGTTCCAGGTACCTCCTCCGGGCCCGCTCCTCGGGCGATGCGTGGATGTAGAATTTGAAATCCGCCCCGGGAAAAACCACGGTCCCCATATCCCGTCCTTCGGCCACCACGCCGACGCCATTGCCGCATTCCCGCTGGATCGGCAGGAGGGCTTCCCGGACAACCGGACTCGCCGAAATGGTCGACGCCAGGACAGCGATCTCCTCCGTCCGGATTTGCCCGCTCACATCCTCCCGGTCGACGAAGACGGCAAGACCGTCGGGTTGATTTTTCAGGCTGATCGCCGTATTCGCGAAGAGATCCCGCAGGATCTCATCCGACATTCCGGTCATTCCCGACATCCGGATTTTATATGCCACGGCCCGATACAGGGCACCTGTATCCAGGTAAAGGAAGTTTAATTTCCGGGCCAGGAGTTTCGCCACGGTGCTCTTTCCGGAGCCGGCGGGACCGTCAATTGTAATGACACGTTTTTTTTCAATCATGCGTTCATCTCGGTTCACTTAACTGAAGATGGAATTTTACAGGAGAAAAACCGGAATATCAAGATGATTACCCGATTCGGGTGTATCCAATCTTGTGCCAGGATGAAGGAAGGGGCTTTCCCCTGGTTTAGCAGAGCGAAAGAGGAAAGGAGATCCCCCCGCGGAACAAGCAGCAAGGAGTTTACCAAAGCCATCCAGGATAATCGAGGAGATGAATTGATTGCCTGACGATGAATCAGAATATCGGAGCCAGGAGAGGGAGCCGTTGCGAATGATTTTTTTGGGGGGGGATTAAGTCGAATCTTTGTTTTTGACAATTGTCCGAATTTCGGGAACACGAAAAATATTGAGGAACTCATGTTCCCGGAACTTGGTGGTTGTCACCACGTGTACCGGATATCGCCGGCTATGGCGTGAACCGTGTGATCCTCCTTCACGCGTGCATCGTAGAACAGGTGAAACTGCACGTTCCCGTTCCAGAAACCGGTTACACCCAGGCTGAGCAGGGCGCTGTCCCGGCCCAACCGGTCGGAACGCACCTCGAAGCCGCCCTCCGGTATACCGGAAAAACGGGCATGGACATCGTAGCGCTCATCGTCGAATTCATGAACCCAGCGGGCCCCGGCCTCCGGCTGCCAGGTGAAGGCTCCCTCAATCCCGAACGTCCGGGCGACGTGAAGACCGAGAGCGCCTCTTAAAGAGCGGCTGTTACGGTCGTCAATGTCCAGAGTGAGCGAATCGGCGCCCTTTTCCCGAAAGTCTTCCTGGTGGTGGTGCAGGGCGAACAGAGAGGCCATGGGGCGGATTTCGAAGCCCTTCACCGGCAGGTGCCAGCCTCCCTCCAGGTAACCGCCGAATTCGTAACCCCGGTAGTCGCCCCGGGCCTTCCGGGAGATGGGGCCGAAGGCGATTTGCCGTTCCATTTCACAGTCGTTGTAACTGTAATAAAGAGCGCCCTCGAGATAGGCCCGGTTGGCCCGGTAGGCTCCGTAAAGAGCCGCCTGCCAGCTGTCGATATTCCCTTCGTCCCTCAGGTCGGTGAAATCGATGTCCGTCCGGGTGTATCCGACGCTCACCCCGCCCCGGTACCGGTTCGACAGGGCGTAGTCGATTCCGATTGCGACCCCGCCTGCGTCATGGCGAAAACGGGAGGCCGCGTCGTCTCCCTTCCGTTTTCCGTATGTTCCATGTCCATTGACCCAGATGCCCCATGGGCCGGAATCCTGACGGCCCGTCGTGATACCGGAGGCATCGGAGGTGATGTGATCGGAAGCGGCGTATTTCGGGAAACCGTTTTCGCCGTACGCGGCGTTTCCCCACTCCCGTGTCGCCGACATGCCCCGGAAAAGGGTATACAGGTACCGGAAGGCCCTGTCCGTGTCCACCAGGGGGAATGCCGTGTAGCTTGCTCCTCCCAGTTGGTCGAAGGCGGCGCATGCCCCCGGCGCGGAAAGCGCCAGGAGGCCTCTGAGGACGGTCTGCATGCCTCCTGACGCCGTTCCTGAGAAGTTGTCCAGGACGGAGGCGACGGCCCGTTGATTGTACGTCTGGGCTGTCGACGCGAAATCGGCACCACTCCTTACAAGCGTCAGGATGACGTCGTTTGCCGTGTAGGTGAGTTCTGGATCGAGGAAGACGAGGTTCGAGGTGACATCGGTAAATTGACCGGTACGGCTTCCATCGGCATGGAGGATCGTGTAATCGGTGCTTGGCTTGTAGCTGCCGTTCTCTGCCAGTACTTGCACGGTACCGCCATTAATCGTTGCTTTGCCCGTGACATTGATCCTGTCGGAGGCCCCCGCGGCATTGACCTCCACTTCGTAAACCGCGCCGGCCTGGTGGGTGTAATCACCGTTTATCGTCAGGGTTCCGATGGAGTTCCCCGGGGCAATACGGCCTGAGTTGGTGACATTGCCGTTGATGGAGCCGGTGCCCATAAGGGTGCCGGAACCGCTGACGGTGACGGGACTTGCAATGCTGCCATTGACCGCGAGCGCCCCGGCATCGATTGTCGTTGGTCCGGTATAGGTATTGGTACCGGATAATGTAAGGGTACCGCTGCCGCTCTTCATCAAGGTCCAGGTGCCGGTGATGGTGGAACCATAACTCCCCGGACCGTTGAATTCCAGGGTATTTCCGGAGCCGCCGGCTTCGATGGAGCCGTTGACGGTCGAACCCCTCTGGATCAAGATGGTGTTATTGTCGCCGGCGAGCGAAATGGCGATGCCGCCCGTGCCGGTGATGGTGCCGCTGCTGTAGTTGCGTATGATTGTGTTTCCCGCGGTAACCACAATGCCTGTCTCTGAGATGATAGTGCCGTAGTTATCGATGATCGCGTTTCCCCCGGGCGCGTACACCCCTCTCGCACCTGAAATGGCACCGTGGTTCGTAAGCGAAACGGCGTTTTTGAGGAGTGCATCGCCGAGGATCACACCCGTGCCGCTGCTCGTGATGGCAGCGCCCACTTCATTGATGACGGTACCCTTGGCTATTTGGACGGCGGTTGCGCTTGAGCTTGTTGCGGCGGTGGCCGATATGATTCCGCCGTTTTTATTGGTAAGGGTGCTGTCAGGCAGCTTGGCTGAGATGCCGGTCGCACCTCCCGAGGCGCTTTCGTTCTTCACTTCAATGCGCCCGCTGTTGGTGATGGTTCCGCTCACATCCAGACCATAGGCCGCAAGCCCTGACGCGCCTGTCCTGGTTACCGTGATCGTTCCGGTGTTGATGGTGTTGTGGCTGCCGGTGATGCCGCTGCACGGCCCGCCCGAACACGTTACGGTTATGGTTCCGTTGTTGGTGATCGTATTAGCGGGGTTATTGAATAACGTAATCCCATGCACAGGGCTGAAGATCGATGCTGCGCCGTTTGCCGAGATGGTGGCCCCCTCGTGGTTCGTGATGGTCCAGCCTCCTCCCGTTCCATAAATGCCGTAGCCGGAGGCGTCTGTGCTGCTTCCCGAGATGGTTCCCCGGTTGTCTACCGTGATGCCTGATTTGCCGTAGATGCCCCTGCCATTTGAAGCGGCGGTTCCCGAGATGGCGGCCCCCGCCTGGTTGGTAATGGTGCTGTTTTTCTCCGCCCAGATGCCGATGCCATTACTGGCGGCGGTTCCCGAGATGCTGCCTGCATTGCTTATGGTCGAACCTTCATCGGCGTATATGCCAAGGCCGTAGCTGCCTGTGGCACTGCCCGAAATGGTGGCTCCCGCCTGGTTGGTAATGGTGCTCCCGGACCCTGTTTCAACGCCGTAAATCCATGTTCCTCCATTAGCTGATATGGTTCCGCCATTGACAAGCGTGCCCGTCAAATCGCTACCGCTACCGTCCTTTGCCCCATTGAAAAGGATACCATAATCGCCGCCCTGGACGGCTCTGCCGGAAGAGACGGTGACGGTCCATCCGGCGCTCTTCGTCCAGATAGCGGGATCGACTGTTGACGACTGTATGACCGAGCCGGTGGACGTGACGAGGGCCGTTTTTGGCGCCCCTCCTCCCGGATGTAACGCCTCAAGATCCTGCAAGGTCGTCTCTGCGGTATTGATTTCGACCGTCTCGGCAAGAATGGACGGGGGAACAAACCATGCCCACGTTAAAAAGATTGCGGACAGAAGAATACTGGTTTCTCGCTTTTTCATTTTTTTCTTTCTCCCGATCGTTGATGAATCTGCAAAAAGCCGCGCAGCGATCGATTTGTCATCCTTCACCGCGCTCCAGGACAATCTTTTGCGGAAGATCTGATGTGAAAAGAGATTCTTCGTCGCCGGCGCTCCTCAGAAAAATGACAGAAACGGACCTTTTGCGAATCAGCAACCATGTTTTCTGCTTATTCCCGGCATCGTACCGGATCATTGGCAGGAAAATCAATGACTTGGGTGGGCTATTTTTGGGCTATTTCAGAGGAGTCCCTTTTGCCTGGCTTTGATGAGGGCGGCTGTTTTGTCGGCGGCCTGGAGTTTCTTGTAGATGTTCCGGATATGGGCGTGCACCGTATGGGTGCTGATCGAAAATTTGCCGGCGATTTCCTTGTATGACAAACCCGCCTCGATTTCACGGAGAATCTCTTTTTCCCGGTGGCTGAGCAGGTACCGGTCGCGGATACCGTCATGCTGAAATTCCCGGATGATCTTTCTGGCTATCCTGGGGTTCATGGGCGCTCCGCCCTGGTGAAGTTCGAAGAGGGCGGCGACCAGTTCCCGGGGCATGCTCGACTTGAGCAGGTACCCCGATGCGCCGGCACGGATGGCGGAAAGAATCCTGTCCCGGTCTTCGAACACGGTGAGCACCATCATTTCCACCTCCGGCAGGATTTCCCTGACCTTTCCGATCAGGTCGATACCGGACATGCCGGGCAAACCCAGGTCTACAAGCAGGACATCGGGGCTGCACGCCGCAATCGACGCAAGGGCGTCTTCCGCGTTCATGAACGCGCCGGCAACGGTGATTTCCGGCCGTCCTTCAAAGAGGGAGCACAGATTGGCGATGAAGAGCGGATCGTCCTCGACAATGACCAGCCTCATGACGCCCGCTCCGCCGCATCTCCGTTTTGCAGCGCCTGGACCGCTTCCTGGCATGAGAGGGGAATCCTGAGCTCCAGGCAGGTCCCTTTTCCGGTCGAGATGGAAAGAACGCCGCCGATGTTTTTCGCCCTCTTTTTCATGTTGCCGATCCCCCTTCCCTGACCTTTCGTCATCCCCTCGGATAGACCGGTCCCGTCATCCCGAATGGAGAGGGTGAAAAACCCGCCGGAATAATCGACCCTTACCGTAACCGACCGGGCATTGGCGTGCTTGATGACATTCGTCAAGGCTTCCCTGTAGATCCTCGTGACATTGAGGAAAAAAAGGCGGCCCGGTCGTGCATCTCCCCCCGGATTCCCGGACCGTTCCAGATGAAAGTCTATCCGGTGGGGCACAAGCATGCTGTTTCCCGCATGCTGAAGTTCCGCCGTCAATGTTTCACAGGTGGCAGCTTCGGAATCGAGGCTCTGAAGAAATGTGTTGATCTCGGAGACTCCTTCCTGCGACAGCTCCGATATGGTGGAGAGGGCCTTCTTCATGTCGGCGGACGAGGATGAATTCAGGGCCAACTCTGCGAGGAGGTGGATGTTGGCGGAAATGCCCCCGATACCGTCATGCAGGTCTTTGAATATGGCCTCTTTTTCATCGGCGTGCCGCTGCTCCTCGATCAGTCTTGCATTGCGCTGCCTGAAGTTTTCATCGTAAAGAAGGGCGTTTTCATGAAACGCCGTGGCCTGTGCGAGGAGTGCCCTCAGGACGGCCAGGTCGCGTCGCGAATAGAATCTCCTGCGGGACAGACCGCCGAGGAGAAACACCGCCTCCGTTCCCGTTCCCCCTGTCATGACCAGGGCCACGAAAAACCGCTGTGGAAAAAGATCCAAAAATTGCGGCTCCTCCCAGAGATTGACCACGTCGGTGCGGCCGTGAAACAATTTCAAGACATCCTCCTCTGTGTCGCCTCTTCTCACCACCCGTAACTCCTTGATGTGAAACGCTTCCTGCACCGCATCGGCCAGCGCCTCCAGTATGCCGTCGGGCGCCAACCCCTTGGCCCGCCTGCTGAAAGAGGCAATGACGTCCGCTTCCGGCAGAACAATGCGCCGGAACATCTTTCTGACAAACAGCCTTATCCTGTCTCTTACAACGACGTAAAGAGAGACCATCAGGAGGAGGGGCAGAAACACCCCCGGGATGACCTGCGATGCGCTGAAATGGGTATTGAGAAGACCCAGGAAGCCCAGGTCGATAATACTGAGCAGTATGACGGTAATCACATACGCAAAGGTCCCTTCGAAAAGGGTGTCGATATCCATCAGGCGGTACTTCCAGATGGCGAAGGCTATAAACAGAGGGATGAAAACGACAAAACCCGCGGAAACCGTGTCGTTCGTGAGCCTTTCGCCGATGACCAGCATGGGGATGGCATTGATGAGGACCCAGGGACCGAGGCCGAACAGAAAGCCCGCAAGAACCCACTTCATCTGCTGTTTTTCCAGGGGACGCTTTTCAACGAGAAAGCTGCAGATGACCAAAGCGACGGAGAGGGCGCAAAGAATTGCCGTGAGGGCGTTGATGACGGGAATCCGGAGGGAAACAACGATCAGGATACAGATTCCGTAGAACAGGGGGACCAGCGCAGGAAACCGTTCGAGGAACCTTCTCTTCCGGGGCAGCAGCAGAGTAAGGTGAAAAAGAGCGGCACTCCCCAGGGGGAGACAGAAGATATTGACGATATTGAAAAACTTGAAGCAGGTCGGCTCGTAGACGATTTCGCTCATCAGGGACGTTGCGTTGGTGATAAAGACAAGCATGATCAGGCAACTCATGACCAGGAAAACAAGCCCTTGCTCCCTTCTGCCGATTTTGTTGAAAACGATGATCCCGATCAGAAAAACCACGATTCCTGCAATGAGATGGATAAAAACAAGATTGCTGAGAAAAGAAAAACCCGCTTTCCTCGGACGGACAAGAATCTCCCTTTCTTGTCCGTCACGCCTGACAAGGAGAGAGACATGGGGTTGGTTCAGCTTCCGGAAAATTTCCCGTTTGACGTCGAACCAGGCGAGAAGCTCAGCCCTGGTCCTGATGTAGATATTGTCCGTCTGGAGATGGAGGAATCCGACTTGGAGACCTCCGGCACCCGTTATCGAGTCCCCTGCTTTAAGTCGGCTCCAGGGTTCTGATGAGGCCACTTTATGCTCCCCCGTAGCGAGATTCCAATTAAGCGCGACGCCCAGGGTCGGTGAATTGTAAAGTGTGTAACCGGAAAGCGCCATAATCAGCAGGAATCCGCACGTAAGTCCCAGTGTCACCGATTTATTGAAGTTCATCGCCGATTTTCATTCGTTCAAAATCGTTTTTTACGGAACCGGCAGCGATGGAGCAGTGGATTGATAAAAGTACAATTTGCGGCCCCCCAGGCTAATGTTCAAACCAACAAAAAA
>Ga0307371_100066_pt1 | contig 13902 bp, 9 predicted proteins | sample AAT_RA_Trp2_MT_FD_197176 | JGI IMG/M metagenome (GOLD analysis project Ga0307371, IMG submission 197176) | Metatranscriptome of enriched activated sludge microbial communities from anaerobic digester in WTTP, New Holstein, Wisconsin, United... | ecosystem: Engineered > Bioreactor > Anaerobic >...
AAACTTTTGAACCGCACTTTACCGGCGATCCGATTCAACTCCAGGGTGTTTGTCACACCGGACGCTGGAGATTGTGTCGTCATGTCATTCTGAGGCGTCAGCCGAAGAGTCTCTTCTTTTCGCCCGGAATGACCTCGAATGTAAATTGGGTATCGCGACACAGTCTCGCTGATCCGGCATCCATTTCCGGCAGGTCATGCCAAGGGAGCCGCCGCTCCATAAATAAAAAAAGGGCTCACCCTGCAGCCCTGTTGCGGATATGTTTTCAATCCCGGCGAATCCTCTGCCTAGCGTGGCGCGCTTATACAGAAGAGGCCCGTAATTGTCAAGAAATCATTGCACAATTGATCCCGTACGGCGTTACCCCGGCAGCCCCGGGACGAGGATCGTAGACCCTGTCTATAAGGATGAGAGCGGGAATGATCCACCATATCGGGGAAGGATCGCCTTCCATTCTGAGACGGGGGCCATGCAAACCGGAACAAATGCGGCGGTGGTGGAAATGGCTGCAACGGCCGGCGATGTCGGCCCCAGTAATTAGGATTTTTTTCCGGAAGGCAAATTTCCCCCCGTGCAGGCGGCTGGGAGGGAACAACGATCCGCCGCCGCTGTCAACGATTTTCTATCTGTGGTTGTAATAACTTACGTGAATCCGGATTGACCGCCGCAACCCGTTCAATCCTCCTGTCGATTCAACCAGCAGCGGTAGCGGTACAACTCGGCCAGGCATTTGACCGTCCGCTCGGGGGTCAGGAAGGAGACGCCCTTGTACCGGTAACCCGGAATTTCCACAACGGTCTTCGTCTTTTCATCGGGGAGCAGGGTGACCCCCATGATCGGTTTGCCGTAACGATCCATCAGGCCGACGAGATGGCGGGTGAAACGCTCCTCGAATTCCCTCACCTGGACGGGGATGGAGGCAAACAGCTTGCGGTCGTAATCCGGATCCGCCTTGACGGCCGAATCCATCATAAAGCGGAAGAAGGTCATCCGGCCGAGAACGCCCATGTGTACGATCGCATCACAGCCGTCCCACTTCATCAGTTCCTCGACGATCATGATGGGAATGGCGGGATCGAATTCCGCCACTAGGTCGATGGGGTTGGAGCGGCTCCAGTAAGGCGGAAGGATACGGTCGATTTTCGCGATCAACTCGGGGGAAAGCTGGGGCACCACAAGACCCTGCTTTTCACATAGATCGGCCATGACGACGCCCCAGCCGCCGCCGATCGTGAGCGCCGCGACCCGGTTCCCCTGCGGAAGAGGCAGGGATGAAAACGCGGCCGACAGATCGAGCAGCTCCATGGGATGCTCGACGACGACCATCCCTGCCTGGTGACAGGCCGCATCGAAGACCTTCATGTTCGACGCCATGGCGCCGGTGTGACTGGCCGCGGCGCGGTTACCCGACTCGGTCCGCCCGCCCTTGAGTACCGCGACGGGTTTCCTCCGGCAGAGGCGCTTGGCTGTTTCAAAAAAACGGCGGCCGTCCTTGATGCTTTCCAGGTACATCAGGACCGTTTCCGTCCGGTCATCGGCGATGAATCCTTCCAGATAATCCTCGATGGTCACCATGGCTTCGTTTCCCGAACCGCAGAACGCCCGGATGCCGATTCCTTCGTCGCCGGCAAACGCGAGCAGTTGCGTGCCGAGATTCCCCGATTGGGCCAGCAGGGCCGTGGTTCCCGGCTTGGGTTGGATGTGAGAACCGGTGCAGTAGAAGTGGATGTGGGGATTGACGATGCCCATCGTATTGGGGCCGAGAATCAGGATGCCTGCATCCCGGGCCAACCTGACCAGATCCTCCTCCCGGCGGCGCCCTTCGCTGCCGGTTTCGCTGAAGCCCGAAGTGATGAGAAGCATCTTTCGGATGCCCTTCTTCTGAAAATCGGGAATAATCGAGGCCACCGCATCCGCAGGAAGGGTGACGATGCCCAGATCGACCGGTCCCGGGATCTCCGTGACACTTTTGTAGACGGGCCGTCCCGCAATTTTCCCGCCCCTGGCATTGACCAGGTAAATGTCACCCTGGTAGCCGCCGCCGGCTACATTGGTGAAGAGCATGTGCCCCCATTTCCCGAAGGTGGCGGAGGCGCCGACAAAAGCAACCGAGCGGGGATGAAACAGTTCGTAAATCGCCCGCGGTTCGACGGGCGGTCTCCGGAGAACCACCTGATCGGTGTTCCCTAACGTGATCAGGGCGTCGACCGCCGTCAGGCAACCATCGGCATCGGCAATCAGGGGATTGACATCGACCTCCCGAATTGCCGGAAAATCGGCGGCCAATCGGGACAAACCCGCCATGACCCGGACAACCGCTTCGCGATCAACCTCCTTCTGACCCCGAAAATCGCCCAGGAGAGGCTGTCCCTTTATTTCTTCGATCGCGTGCAGGGCCTCCGCCCTGGTAACCGGGGCCATCCGGAAGACGACATCCTGCAGGGCTTCCGTAAAAATCCCGCCGAGGCCGAACATGACGACGGGGCCGAATTGATCGTCCCGGAACAGGCCGGCGACGAATTCCCGGTTGCCCTCGATCTGGGGCTGAACGAGATAGCCTTCCAGGTCGTCGCCCGCGGCGTTTTGGATCGCCTGGAGAGCTTCCGACAGGTCTTTTTCATTGGCGATCTTCGTGTAGACAAGACCCCGTTCCGTTTTATGGGTGATGCGGGAACCAAGGCCCTTGACCACGACGGGGAATCCAAATTTTTTCGCCTGTTCGACAGCATCCAGGTATGTCGATACGACGGTTTCTGTCACAACCGGCACACCGTATGCTTCCAGGACCTGTTTGGATTCCGCTTCGGTCAAAGATGACCGGCCCTCGGATCCGGCTTTTTGAATGATTTCCCCGATATCCATATTTGCATCTCCTGTAATCAGTTAAGGGGCTTCAAGCCGGACAGAATCTAGCATACCTGCTTTTCCGGCGCAATATTACATCGGCAGGCAAATATTCAAAACGTCATGCCGGACTCGGAGACGGTGTCGTAATACCCGATTTGCATTCGAGGTCATTCTGGGCAGAGCGAAGAATCCAATAACAACAGTTTTTTTAAGAGGAAGAAATTTTTCGGCTGACGCCTCGGAATGGCATTATGGGAGGGCTTTTCCGTCGCCGGCGCTCTTTGGAAGGGCCTTCCCAATTACCGGAGTGATCATAACGGGCAACGCGGGATCACACTTTGAGGCGGGTGATCCGCGGCGTAGCGGGGGGATTGACGCACACGGGCATCATTCCGGGGAAAAGGATAAACCGGCAATCGGGCAGGGCTTCCATGTTTTCAACGGCGAATAACGATTATCCCCGGATCATCACCAGGAGCATCTTGAACCGGCCGGTGGCCTTCAGGGCATGGGGTTCCCCGGCAGGCATGATGATCATTTCCCCCGCTTTCAGGTGATGGGGTTCCCCCGATATCCGGATCTCGACCTCGCCGTCGATGACCTGGACAAAAGCATCGAAGGGTGCCGTATGCTCACTTAAACCCTGTCCTGCATCAAAGGCGAAAACAGTGACGGTTCCCGCCGGTTTGCTAATGACTTCGCGACTGACGACGGAACCTTCCTGATAATCAACCAGATCTTTTAAATATTTTACTTCGGTTTCCATCTTTTCATTCCTTTCATGCTGAAAGTCAGAAGTTCGTTCCCGCCGCACGGCTGGCCGTTTCTATCGCCTGGTGGGCCAGGTCAATGGACTGCCCCAGGGTATTCAAAACCTGATCCGGATTGTGAAACCCCATGCTGTTTTCCGCGGCGACGATGTCCCAGAACCACTGGGCTTTCCGAACCAGTTCCCGGGCTTTTTCCAGTTCCGCCAGGTTTGTTTTCGGCACGGAGGCGGCCTTGCCGATCACCTCGTGGGCCCTGGCCACCCATTGTCCCGCCGTTTTTTGCAGATGCCATACGTTGTTCTGGGTCGTCTTCACCCGTTCCAGAAGCCACGGTTCGCTCTGGTCATGACAGGTCCGGCAGGAGGAGCCGATATTTTTCAAGGGGCTGGTTACCCAGTGTGAACTGTACTTCCGGCCGTTGTTGCGCATAAAGGGCATGTGGCAGTCGGCGCAGGACACCCCCGCTTTTCCATGGACGCCGCCACTCCAGGTCTCGAAATCCGGGTGCTGAGCTTTGAGCATTTTCGCCTGCGAATCGGGATGAATCCAGTCCTGTGCGAATCCGAAGGGTTGACCGGCGTAGTAGGCATACATTTCGCCAGGTTTCACGCCCTTCTGCCAGGGAAAAATCACTTTCGACGTTTCCGGCTGGAAATAGTATTCCACGTGGCACTGTCCGCAGACGTAACTGCGCATCTCCTCCCGGGATGCCTTCTTCACGTCGATGCCCCGGCCGGCCATGGCCTCGATGAACGCGGGATTGATGACCCTAAGCGCCATGGTCGAAGGCTCGTGACAGTTCGCGCAGGTAATGGGGTGCTTCAGGAGGGGAAAGAGGTCGAACAGGGGCATATTGGCGTAACCCCAGCCCTTTTCCCGGTAGATGTCGATCAGGTTGGCCGTTTTACAGGTCATGCAGGAACCGACGCTTTTGGGCGAAACCCTTTTGGTTTCCATCAGGTCTTGAACGGCGTAGGGATGACCCCGGTCCTCAGAATAATCCTTGCTGAAGGCCATGCCCTTGAAGTTCTCCAGAATGGACGGTTCAGCGATGGACTTCTGGACCTTTACACTTCCTCCGAAACCGGTCGGGGAAGGCGCCATTTCCCGGTTCTTCAGATAGCTCCGGTATTCCAGGGGATAGTATTTCCCCCAGACGGCCGGGTCATATTCCCCGTCCGGGATTGGGGTCAGTTTTACAATCGAAGGGGGGCTGAAAACAAAAACACGGACGGCGATAAACGCGATTGCGAGGATGAAGACGACCAATCCGATGATAATAAGCGGTTTCTTATTCAACTCGAATTCCTCCTTTCGCCAAACCCTGGCCATGGACGAGTTTGCGGTGACATTGGATACAGCTTGCCCCGCCGGATGCCATGTTTGTTTTTTCCACGGTGGAAAAATGACAGCGCAGGCAATTTTCGCTGACGATCTTCCTGCCGCCGTCCGTCAGCTTGATCGCATCGGGATAGGAACGCAGGGTTTCGTAATAGAGATCCCGCATGCCGACAGCGGCTTTATAAGTTACCTGAGAGGCGAGATTGCTGTCCGGCAGGTGGCATTCGATACAGGCGAACTGCTTGTGTTCGGACTGCAGCCAGGCGCCGTGAACCGTTTCCATGGAATGGCAGGAGGCGCAGAATTGCGGTGTTCCCGCCAGGTGGTAACTGCCGGCGGAAATGCCGGCGATGACCAGGCCGATAACAATCCCGATAGCGGTAACTCCAGCCGACCCCTTTAAGATTTTCCGGATCATCGACTCCCCCTGTGAAGGTTAAAACTTCCTTTATCGTTTCTATCTGAAGAACATAAGCATGATAATACAAAGATTTATGAAACCCGTTTGGGGCCCATCGATTACCTGTGTTTTACACAGAGCCGTTAAAAGTGACAATTTACAATTGGGGAAAAGGAGCAGAAAACATTGTAAAAAAATCATAAAGAGAAGCATAGACCCTGTCAAGGAGAAATGTCAATTGATTCAGGACATTTAGGACTCCGATGATCGTATTGGATGGCCTTTAAATGGATTGATCACTCAAGTAATTTTCCCCGACGAAAAGAATTCAGATTATGATCACTTCTCCTCTTTGGCCGTTGAGCCTCACCCTGTCGCCATTATTGAAACACCGAAGCGCATTGCGGATGAACATCACAGCAGGCAGACCTAATTCTCTTGCCGTTACCGCTCCATGCGACAAGGGCCCACCCGATTCCGTGATAAGCCCCTTTGCTCTGTAAAACAGAGGTGTCCAGGACGGGTTAGTGGTTTGAGCAACAATGATGGCTCCCTCCGGCATGCCGGAAAAGTCTTCAACGCCTCGTACGAGGTAGACCTGCCCTTCAACCACACCAGGACTGCCCGGAACACCCTTTAAAACGCCTTCATCAGCACTCTGGATTTCATCAACATTTCTTAAATCCCAGACCGGCTCTCGCTTAAAAGCATTCCGGTAGTTCCTTTTTCTTTTGTTTATCACGTCTATCAGACTTTTCTGCAAAACAAAGTCTTCCAAACTCTCTATTTCAGGTTTCTCCAGGAAGAAAAGATCATATTTATCCTCAATAAATCCTCCCTGTACAAACCTCTCCCCCAAGCTGCCTATGCTTTTGCGGACAATCAAATTGAGACGAGTTGTCTGAAAATGCTCCAGATCATCCAACCAGGTAAAAATTGCCGTGAGTCTGACGAGTTCATTGACGAAATATCGCAGGCTCTCCGGTGTCATTCCTAGGATTTCCTGGAGGGATTCTGTGCTTGTTTTTCTCGTATCCAGTTCTTTGATTGCCGGATCGGACATCTGTGTTGACGCAGCCAAACGGATCAAAGCCAAGACAACCACGGGTGCTTCCGCCCAGGTCGGTTTGTAATAGTCAAAGGTTACTTCTCGATGGCCATAATTGTTAATAAACCTCTTGAATTCTGACATGAAATCCCCGAAGGCTTCAAGCCGCCTCATGATATCTGGAGGATTCTCTTCCAGAAGACGTAAAAGATCTTCCTGCTTTTGAACGGTCTGGGCAAGGTGATAGATCTCCCGGTTGATTTGGCCGGTCTTGGTCCCGCTGGAGGCCAGAAGTTTTTTTACTGTATCTTGAGTCCTGAAGACATCCCCCGTGAGCAGCAGCACATATTCAAAGAGCGTTCGAGTCAGCAGTGCCTGCGTCATGGAGATGGCAATATTGGGTTTGAAGTATTCGGTGGCGGTTTCCGCCAGTTCACGGCTGAATTGCTGAAAATCCGGCATATCGAACCGTCGGAAATCAGCACTGTTGAGGCGCCCGATGTTCAAAAGATAAACGTCCAAATCACGCAACCACCGCTGAGGCAGATCAACAATCCATTGAAAGCGCGCCTGCATCTCCGGAACCTGCTCTTCCAGACGTTTCAGGCTGCTCATATCCAGAGGACGGAATTGGGCTAACAATTCTACGGCATTCTGGTTTCCATAGACATAGGAATCAATCAGCGCAAACCACGGTCGTGCCGGCAGAGAAACGCCCATCATTCTCAGAGAGAATTCCAGAGAAATTCCGAAAGCCTCTTCAACGTAGGACCAGGTCAGGGGAGTCAGCGGTTCCGGAAAGCGCTCCGCCGATTCGGCCCTGGTAAAATGGGGTGGAATCTTCGTCTGCGGTCGTGACTGGGTTATATAAAGTTCATTTGAGACCAGAGCCCATTCCACATCTTCCGGACTTCCAAAGCGTTGTTCTATGGTTCTGACTGCTTGTGCAACCATTACCACCTGTTCGTCGTTCAGACAGGGCCTTTCCTGCAAGTCCGGATCTATGGGTATGTATTGAATCCCGTTGAGAGAACCGGATATCGTCTTTTTTTCTTTCCGATTGATGCGTTTCTCCACAATATTCCAACTGTTTTTATCAACAATCCATGAATCGGTCACCGTCTCGCCGCCGACAATGGATTCCCCGAGTCCGTAATTGGCTTCGATTAAAATGTGGGACAGATTGCCGCCGACCGGATCGACGGAAAAAGCAACACCGGCCACATCCGGATCGATCATCTGTTGGACTACTACCGCCATGGATGTTTCACTTTGATCAAACCCATGGTGATTTCTATAGAGCACAGCATGTTTTTGCCAAAGGGAGGCAAAGCACAGTCTGACTTTATCCCATATTTCCGGGGCGGGGACATTCAGATATGTTTCATGCTGTCCGGCGAAGGCGGCCGATGCGAGGTCTTCGAAGGTTGATGATGATCGCACAGCGAAACGCCCTGTTAATCGAAGATGATTGATCATTTCGAGGACTTGTGGCGCCAAATCTGCCTTTGGCTCATGCCCCTTGATGCAAGCTCGCATTTCTGCACACTGGTAATCCAGTTTGGCGTCATCCGTGAAAGCGAATTGCGGTGGCGGCGGGTAATAATCGCGGTAGAAAGATGCGCCAATAACGAAACCGGGGGGCACATTCACGCCAAATGAGACCAGCCTTTTAAGATTGTGGCCTTTCCCCCCTTCTTCTTCAATCCCTGTAATCGTTGAAAAATCCGTTAAGTACATGTCTTCTCCCCCGTTTAAGTTTTAGATATTGAATGATCCCTGCTTTCATCGGAAATCTTTTTAAACACATAGTCGCCAAGATGGAAGCAGGCCAGTGAAAGCATCACGCCACAGACAAGATCGATGACGTAATGGTACCGCAGGTAAATGGTTGACATGACAAGCAGCACAAACGGTAATAAATAGCATGAAAAAAAAGGCCGATCATACCGTCTGTAAAACATCAGCAGAAACAAGCCCACCCCCACGTGGAGGCTGGGGAAGACATCATAGGCGGACGAGCCGAAGGCGACCATCAGCCGGTTGAGCTCAGTGAAGAGATATCCTTCCAAGGGACGGCTATATTCGTCGGCAAGAAAAATATAAGGTCCTTGCGCCGGAACAACACTGTACCCGGAAATGCCGATGCCATACAGGATAAATAAACCCAGGCAGAAGCGGCTCAGTTTATTCAGGTCAGCCCGGAAGCTGTACAAAATGAAGGTGAGAAATAGAAAGAGGATGAAAAGCATGTAACCGATGCTCATGATTTCCGTAAGCGGTTTGCTGTAGAATCTTTGAACCCAGAGGGAAAGGTCCGACCCGACAATGAACTGATCGATCATCATCAACCGATTGTCCTGTGGTGTTTTCCCCAGAGCAGGGATGACATACTTGATGCTTGTGAAGGCGATGTTCATGATGATCATATTGGTGATCAACCTCAAGCGGTTAATCAGCGGGGACATGGTAATGATGCCCTGGTGAATGAAACCGATGTAAATCATGAGAACTGCAGTATAGATCAGAACCCATGTCCACAACGTGCCGCAGATAACAAGCCTGATGAGAAGTTGCACAAAAAGACCGGTCATGAAGATTTCATGAAGCAGGATTTTATTGAAGTAACCGGGTATTTTTATTTTATCGTTTTCCTGTTTCTGCACCATTGTCTTATCTTCTGAATCAGATTTCGGATATCCTGTACCGGTCTGGTAAACTGGTTGACGGTTTTTATTAAAAGGCATTTCCAGGGATGATAGACTTGGATTCCCGCCGCCGTTACCACCAGATATAATGCTGCAGCCATTGCCGCGGTACCGGCACTGCAGAACAGAAAAAGAAAAACCAGGCCCGCAAGCCATTCAAGAAGCACGAGCGGTATCGCTGTGAGAAGACGCCAAAGTGTAATCACGTTGTCGTCATCGGCCAGTGACCGGGCCGCAAGCCAGGATGTACCGGCAGGGAGAAAATTCAGGATAAAGGTAACGGCCACCAGCGGAGTAAGAATTATCAGCAACGCCAGCCCTCTCCAGAGGTGATTTTCATGGATAAGCAGGGATTCACAATGCGTTTGGGGCTCTGTTTCCTGCATTATTCTCAGGTATTCGTCAGTCAGCTTGGAAGGCACATCGCCTGCTGCGAAAAGGCGGCAAATCTCTTCATGTGAGAAATGCCGACAATAAGATGAAGAAAACGCGGCAAAGCGTTCCGCTGTGACTTGCTCTTTTTTGTCGGCGTAATTAATCGTAACCTGACGCATAATGCCGTCAAGCCATTTCATAAAACAATCCACATCGGTCATATCCGTGTTTTTTATCAGTTTCGCCTCGCCGATTCTAACCAATGCCGCGCTCCTGAAAACCCATCCCCGTTCATAATGCAACCCCAACGGAACCAGGAATACCGGCTGACCTTGTGCTGCCAGAACAATATCCCTGCAGAGATAGAAAATTCCCTTTTTGAGCGGCAACAGAGATGGCCCAAGCTTGCTCGTCCCTTCCGGAAACATGACAACCGCTTCTCCTGCAGACGCCCGATGGGCTGCAACAGCCATCTGGTGCTGATTAAACAGTCTTTCCGTGTCATGCCTCGGCGCCCGGTGAATATCCACATTCCCCTTAAGTAGGAACCGGGTATAGAAAAATTTGGTGAAATTCGTACCAACAATCAAAAAAGTGCGGGGGAAAAGAGTTTTGACAACCAGACCGTCAGCCGCTCCATTTCGATGATTGGATACAAAGATTATCAACCCTTGCGGAGGCAAATTCTCTACCCCTTCCAGGGTTAATGAACGAAAATATATATGACCGATCAGCCAGATGATTCGATTACGAAATGACTTGAATATATTATTGCCATTCGCAAAGTTATCAGCACTCTGTTTTATGATAACCATCCTCCTAATAATTAAATAAAAACAGAACATTTCGTTCGATGACCCAAGACCGGTAAACCGGCTCTCATGGATATTCGCCCCGCAACTCCTGCACGATCTCCTGTAATCCATGGGCCGTCACTTCCTGCGGCGCGACCGGCAGACCGGCAACAATCTCGACTTTCGACCAGAAGCGTCGGGGCCGATGGGTCAAGGCGTAGCCACCTCTGTTGCTGAAAAAACTGCCCCAAAGACCCCGGAGGGCCATGGGGATGACCGGGACCGGTGAGCGGTTAACGATCTTTTCAATGCCGGGTCGGAAGAAATCGATTTCACCATCGGATGTCATTTTGCCCTCCGGGAAAATGCAGATTAGCTCACCTTCATCCAGTGCCTGAGCGATCAGGTCAAACGCTCTGTTATAGACCTCAGAGTTACGTTGCTGCGAATCAATGGGAATGGCTTTGCCGGTTCTAAAAATAAAGTTTAATACCGGCATCCGATAGATCGGTTCGAATATGACAAAGCGAATCGGCCTCCGGCACGCTCCGGCGATCAACGGGCCGTCCACCAAGCTCACATGATTGCAGACGATGACCGCCGGACCTTCGTCCGGGATGAAGTGGAAATTCCGGTGCTGCACCCGGTACATGGTATGAGTGAGCATCCAGATGAGAAAACGCATGAGAAATTCAGGGATTACATTGTAGATATAAGCGGCGACACAGCAGTTCATCAAAACCAGCACCAGAAAATACTGTGGAATCGTCAGACCGGACAGACCGATCAGACTTATCGCAAGCAGACTGGCCAGCACCATGAAAAAGGCATTCAGGATGTTGTTCGCCGCGATGACTCTTGCTCGATTTTGAGTTTTGGTGCGCAGCTGCACCAGCGCGTAAAGAGGAACGATGTTGAATCCGCCGAATATGCCTATCATAACCAGATCGATCAGGACTCTTAGAGAACCGGGCGTTGCCATGAACTGCTGCAGGGTCATAAGTCCTTCCGTCGGAATCGGTGTCCGGTGTACCCAGAAGAGATCAAGACCAAAAACGGTCAGCCCGATCGATCCGAAAGGTACCAGGCCCAGTTCAACTTTATGACCGGAAAGCCTCTCGCAGAGAAGAGACCCAATGCCGATACCGATGGAAAACATGGTCAACAGTAACGTTACAACCCCTTCCGACCCATGGAGGATATCCTTAGTATAATTGGGCAGTTGGGTCAGGTAGGAAGTGCCCAGAAACCAGAACCAGGATATCCCTAGAATGGAAAGGAAGACTGATTTCGGTTCCCTTGCAAATCCAATATTGCGTAGCGTTTCCCGGACAGGGTTCCAGCCGATATTCAGGTTTGGCGCATTGGCTGCGGCATGGGGGATGGCGAGACTGGTCAAAAATCCGGCAACAGCGATCAGGCAGACACCCCCGGAAAGCCAATACACATGTCCCGGCAGTTGAACGAGCAATCCACCGGTAATGGTACCAATCAGAATGGCCACAAAAGTGCCCATTTCCACCATGGCGTTTCCACCGACCAATTCTCCTTGCGTCAAATGCTGTGGGATTATACTGTATTTAACGGGTCCGAAGAGAGTTGCCTGAAGACCGAGAAAGAACAGGAGGATCAGCAGGGTGGCATGACTTTGAAAAAAGAATGCCCCGGAAGCAGCCATCATAATGAACACTTCCAAGGCCTTCGTATAAGTGATCAGCTGGGACTTTTCGTATTTATCGGCCATTTGCCCTGCCAGGGCCGAGAAAAGGAAGAAAGGCAGAATAAACAGACCAGCGGCAATGTTGATCAGGGTATTCGAACTCATGCCGCTATCGGCTTTTGCCACCTGAAAGGCTAGGATCAGGATGAGGAAATTTTTGAACACATTGTCATTGAAAGCACCCAGGAACTGAGTCCAGAAAAACGGGGCAAAACGGCGTGAGATGAGTAACCGAAACTGGTTTTCTGCTCTCTGCGATTCTTTTACGTCCGCCAATGACACCCTTGCCCCCGGTTCGTCGGTATCGGTAATTTTCTTGCTGAGTCATGTAAGGTGGTAAATTGACGGGCTGAAGTATAGGAGGGGGCTTGTATCTTGTCAAGAAATAAGACGGCGCCGAAAGCCGTTCTTTCGGCGCAGGTGGCGTAAAGCCAGCAGGGGATGATACCAGACCATGCGGGGGCCGGAATAGCGCATAACCTCTATGATTTTCGCCCGCATGTCCGGCTTGAAGCAGTGGACCGTACAGTCTGAGCAGGCGGGTTTATCCACTCCGAAAGGGCACCTCGCCATACGCTTTGCACAGTAATCAGCTAATGCCCGACAATTGTCACAGAGTTTCTTGCTACCATGGTGTTTCTGGCAGTAAAGTTTGATCATCAGGCGGACAGTTTTGGTTTCCCGATCCATGTTGTCTTAATGAGAACTTATAATTGGATTCCGGTTGTGGCCGTATGCGATGGAAGGAACATCCCTCGCTACATCGGAATCCGTTTATAGGAAAGTGTCTGTGTCACAGGGATGGGATCGAACATCTCTCCCTGTGACACAGAGGAATAGTTAACAACCAGCCATCATGGCATCTACGTCGCCTTTCACGTCGCCCACGGCCTTGATCCCGAAGTTCTCCACCAGGACCTTGGCCACGTTGGGAGAGAGGAAAGCCGGCAGGGTCGGCCCCAGGCGGATCCCCTTGACTCCGAGGTACAGCAGGGCCAGCAGAACCGCCACGGCCTTCTGTTCGTACCAGGCCACATCGAAGGACAGGGGCAGTTCGTTGATGTCCTTCAACCCGAAAACGTCTTTCAGGGTAAGGGCGATCACCGCCAGGGAGTAGCAGTCGTTGCACTGACCCGCATCGAGGACCCGGGGAATCCCGCCGATATCGCCCAGGTTGAGCTTGTTGTAGCGGTACTTGGCGCAACCCGCCGTGAGGATGACCGCGTCCTGCGGCAGAGCTTCGGCGACATCCGTGAAATAGGAACGGTCTTTCTGCCGCCCGTCGCAGCCCGCCATGACGACGAAGCGCTTGATGGCGCCGCTTTTGACCGCCTCGACCACCTTGTCCGCCAGCGCCAGGACCTGCTGGCGGGCGAAACCACCGACGATGGTTCCGTTTTCGATTTCCTTTGGCGGGGGACACTTTTTCGCCATTTCGATCATGGGAGAGAAGTCCTTCGCCTTTCCATCCTGACGGTCCGCAATATGCTTCACCCCGGGGTAACCGGCGCAGCCCGTCGTGAACAGGCGGTCTTTATAACTGTCCTTTGGCGGGATGATGCAGTTCGTCGTCATCAGGATCGGCCCGTTGAAGGCTTCGAATTCCGTGTTCTGGTGCCACCAGGAATTCCCGTAGTTGCCGACGAAATGGCCGTATTTCTTGAACGCCGGGTAGTAATTTGCCGGGAGCATTTCGCTGTGCGTGTACACATCGACACCGGTTCCCTCGGTCTGCTTCAGCAATTCCTCCATGTCCTTCAGGTCATGCCCCGAGATGAGGATACCCGGGTTGCCCCGGACCCCGATATTCACCTGGGTGATCTCCGGATGACCGTAGGCGGTCGTATTGGCCTGGTCCAGAAGGGCCATCGTCGTCACCGCCGTTTCCCCGGCCTTCAG
>Ga0307371_100072_pt1 | contig 13259 bp, 11 predicted proteins | sample AAT_RA_Trp2_MT_FD_197176 | JGI IMG/M metagenome (GOLD analysis project Ga0307371, IMG submission 197176) | Metatranscriptome of enriched activated sludge microbial communities from anaerobic digester in WTTP, New Holstein, Wisconsin, United... | ecosystem: Engineered > Bioreactor > Anaerobic >...
CAGCCTCTCGATCCGGCATCCGGTCAAATTCATTCCGGATTCCGTCTTTCGACGGAATGACGTGAATTGAGTGATTCAATTGCCGAAGTAAGAACCTTGTTACGGCCTCGTCATGATTGTCGGGTCCGTGCAATCTCCATTTGGCAGAGGCGCCTTTTTCCGCCTTCCGAACTTCCTGTTGACACATTGATATGGATTCAATTATACGCCGTCAGTGAAGGTGCAACTTGCATCATTATTCCGGAAATTGAATAGACACATTTTCGTCATTCCGGTGGAGTTCCTGCTCCACAGTGAGAATATGAACAGGCGCCGGATCGAATTCGGCATGACGCTTGTCACGCCGCTTTGCCGGAGCAATAAAAAGCACCCCGATTTCTCGATGCTTCTGTGTTCGTTCAGTCCACTCTTTTCGAAGGTAAAAGATCATTGATTTTCAACTCCTATGTTTTCATTTTCGCTTTCCTGCCCGTTGTTTTTGCGGGCTGCTGGCTGTTAGGATTCGGCAGGCGGCAGGGAGCCGTTTTTATCTGGTTGTCCCTGGCTTCGCTGTTTTTTTATGGCTGGTGGAACCCAGTCTACGTGATCCTCATCCTGTTATCTTTGATTTTCAATTATGCATGGATCCGTTTGTTAACCGTCAACCGAACCATGAGGTGGCGCCGGTTCCTGCTGGTCATGGGGATTGGTGTCAACCTGTTCGTACTGGGCTATTATAAATACGCAAATTTCTTTATCGATACCGCCAATGAACTGACCGGCGCCAATTTATACTGGGAACCCGTCATCCTGCCCCTGGGAATTTCGTTTCTCATTTTCCTGCACATAGCCTGTCTGGTGGATGTGTATCGGGGGGAGGTCAAAGATACGGATTTTATTCGCTATTGCCTTTTTGTAACATTCTTTCCCAAACTCGTCATGGGACCCATCGTCCGTCACAGGGAAATATTCCCCCAGCTGATCCGGTCAGAAATCATCGGTATCAAAGCAGAAAATGTCTCTGTCGGCCTGACCGTTTTTTTGATCGGCTTATTCAAGAAAACCGTTCTGGCGGATAATATGGCCGTTTATGCGACACCCGTCTTCGGTGCGGCGGAAAATGCCGGCATGATTCATCTGGTCGATGCCTGGACCGGGGCTCTGGCTTACACGTTTCAATTATACTTTGATTTCTCCGGCTATACGGATATGGCCATCGGGGTGAGCCGCTTATTCGGTATCGTCCTGCCCCCGAATTTTTATTCCCCTTATAAATCTCTGAACATCATGGATTTCTGGCGGCGATGGCATATGACGCTGTCGCGTTTCTTGAGAGATTATTTATACATCCCTCTGGGAGGGAACCGTAAAGGAGAGCTCCGGTATTGCCTGAATTTGCTGGTAACCATGAGTCTTTGCGGATTGTGGCACGGAGCGGGTTGGACATTCGTTTTATGGGGATTTTGTCACGGCATGATCATGACAGCCAATCACGTGTGGAGAAAATTGTCGGATCATTGGGGATTCAATCGTGATCGCCGGTTTTATAAGGGTTTGGCCTGGTTTTGCACATTCATCGCGGTGGTGTGCCTTTGGGTGGTTTTCCGGGCCCGGACTATCGACGGGGCATTGAACCTGCTGCGAGGCATGATGGGAATGAATGGTTTGAGCTTTGACTATCTTGGCTATCATTTTGTCGATTCAGGATCGTTCTACTGGATTCTGGCCTGTTTTGTGATTGTCTTGTTCATGCCGAATACACATCAGCTGATGCATGATCATCATGCGTTCCCAACCGGCATCAAAGGAGAAGAGAGATCGCGCTGGGCATGGAAACCTTCATGGAAATGGGCATTGATCGGCGCTGTTATGGCGTTGTGCTCTTTTTTAAGCCTGAGCACGGTGACCGAGTTTCTCTATTTCCAGTTTTGATGAGCCCGTAAGAGCTCGGAAAAACTCCATTTTGTTATTTTGGGTGAGCGTAGCGCGACCTGGAATTCGGTATTTTCATTCAGTTATGGATGCGGGATTAAGAGGAGGAAGAACTTCTTCGGCTGGCGCTTCAGAACGACATTGCGACACCGCCTCCAAGTCCGGCATGACAGCCGGACCGGCTTTCCCCGGGGTTGTCAATTTTAGTGAGACGATTTTGAAAAAGTATATTCTGCAACTCGCCGTGACGATACTCCTGCTCGGGGGCATGGTGATCTGTTTCAACTGGATAGTGGATCCGTTTGATGTGTACCGTGTGGTGCGCAAAGAAGGTTTCAATGCCTATAAGGTCTCCTATGAACATTTCGCCCGCCTGGCAAAGGTGATCCAGGTGGAGAAATATCCGAAACCGGGACTGGCTTTGGGATCTTCCCGTGCCCAGCTGGGAATCGACATGTCGCACCCTCTGTGGGATGGCAGGGGCGGATGGAATCTGGCCGTAAACGGGGCCAATATGTACGAACTCCGGCGTCTGCTGGAGCATGCCGCGGCGGTGTCGAGATTGGAGAAAGTTGTCATCGGCGTCGATTTCTACATGTTTAATATCTACGCATTTAAAGGGTTTGGCGATGAGAGCCATTTCTTTGCGGATCAAAACGGCCATCGGAATCCATGGCATCGGATCAGGCAGAACGTGCTGGCGTTGTGTACCGGCAGTGCGTTTTTTGCCGGTATCAAAACTTTGAGGAAGCAGGACCCCATGGACAACAATTTTTCGCAGGACGGCAGGATGTTGACGGACCGTGAACGGATGAAAGTCATTCAGGATGGTGGATTCAATAAGAAGTTCACGAAAATAGAGAGAGAATTCGCTTCCGGAGGCTGGACGCCCTGTGCAAACAGGGCCTTTTCCTACGGAGCCCCATCCGGCCTGAATATGCTGGACGAGTTTCGTAAAACGATCGAATTGGCGGTTCGAGAAAAAATCAAGCTTTATGTGGTCATTTCCCCCATCCATGCGCGATTGCTGGAAACGCTTTACGGCGTAGGCTTGGGCGGTGAATTCGAACAGTGGAAACGGGATATGACGAGGATCGTCGATCAAGCCAATTCGAGGAGCGGGGATGCCCCTGTCGAGTTGTGGGATTTCAGCGGCTGCAGCGTGTACTCGACCGAGGCGGTTCCCACGGATTCCGAAAGGAACAAGTTGATGCGGTGGTACGTCGATCCTTCGCATTATTCGGTGGAATTGGGGAACATCATGCTGGACAGGCTGCTCGGCAAGGAAAGCCGATCGGTTTTCGGCAACCGCCTTAGCGCTTCGTCCATCGAGGCGGTTTTGGAGGAACAGCGGTCGGCAAGGGAGGAATTCCGTCATCGCAACCCCGTATTGATAAATTTAATAAAGAATAACATCTTTCAATATGGACAAAAGCGGGAAAAACGCTGTGAGGGAAATTGATCATGCCGTTGGCGCAGACCTGGTTTGTTTGGGGAAAAAACTCCTTCAGAGGATCTTTTCTTATAACTTCCGTTTTACCGTTTTCCTGACCGGATAAAACCCGTTCGGTCCATTTCCGGAGGAGGGGAGAAGGGGAAACCCGGGAAAAATGACTTGACTCTCTGGAAAACGGTCTTTTATACTCAGCGCCATTCGGCAATGGAAACATTGCCGATCCAATTATCCTGGAGAAATGTGATTGAACCTTCCCCAAGGGATGGGCTTTGTCATCAAGCGAGCACTTGGTTTCAGAAGCCGTTGCGTGTTTCATGTCTTTGCGAACCGGGCCAATGCCGGGGACTGGCTTTCCGCGCGGGCGATTCGGAGCCTTCTGAAACCGCGTCATTGCGTAGAGCTTCTGTGTGACAGGGAATATGTCAAAGGCACCCTTGCCGTTCTCCGATACGCAACGGCCGGTGATCTGATTGTCATCGGCGGCGGCGGTCTGATCAAGGATACCTTTGCACCCCTGTGGAAAGGGATTGCCGAACTCGATCCTTCGATCCCCGTGGTTTTGTGGGGTATCGGCGTTTGCGTTCATAAGCAGGGCGGCGTCCCGCCGCCGATTGCCGCCGTGGAAGAAGTGGTGCGACGAGCCCGGGTGGTATCGTTAAGGGATGACCTCTCCCGCAGCTATTTTCACAAGCTGAACCCGGCGCCTGCGCTTCCTTGCCCGTCCCTGGGTGCCGTGATCAACCATTGCAGAAGAACGGGGATGCTGGAGGGCGTACCGTCGCCGCTGAAGGGCCGCCTGCTGCATGTCGTTCACGATCGCCTCGTTTCCGGTGCCGTGAAGGAGGAAATGACCTCTGCAGCCAGGGAGATGGCCCTGCGGTGCGGATTGTGCTATCACGAAACAGACAATATGATTCCGGATGGGAATGAACGGGAGTTGACACGCTTGCTGGACCGGTACGCGGAGGCCTCGATTGTTGTGTCGTCCCGGCTGCACGGCTGCGTCATGGGTATCGGCGCGGGTTGCAGGGTGCTGGCCGTTTCCGGGGATTTGAAAATCGAAAGTTTCATGTCTGCGGCGGGCCTGGCGGATTGGGTGCTCGAAGGCCAAGACCCCGGATCGATTTCAAGTAATCTGAAAACAGTGGAGGAACAACCCGCAGCCGGCCCGTTTCTGGATTCTGCCATGGATGGAAACCTTGACCTTGCGGAGCGGATCCGCAGTATGGTTCCTCACTTATTTTACGAATGATCTCTCTGCATCACATCGGCCGTTTGCGTCGACGCCTGAAAAGAAGAGTCCGATACTATCTTGCCCGGTTGCATCGAAGGAAGCTGGATCAGCTCACTTTCGTCGGCATAACGGGAAGTGCGGCGAAGACGACGGCCACCGACCTCTCTGCGGCCATTCTGGGCCAGTTTGGACGTTGTCAGAAGACACATGAATTTAATGCCCTGGGCGACATCGTTCGCACCATCTTGAAGACGGGCAGAGCGCATCGCTATTGCATCGCGGAGCTGGCGGCAACCGGGCCGGGCACGCTGGATTCGCCGATCCGGATATTCAAACCGGATGTGGCCGTGATGACCGTGATCGGCCGGGATCATTACAGCGCCTACAAGAGCATGGAGGCGATTGCGGCGGAGAAGGAAAAAGTGGTCCTGGCCCTCCCTCCCGAAGGCACCGCCGTTTTGAATATTGACGATCCCCTGGTGAGGGCGATCGGCGAGCGGTGTACCCGGAGGGTTATCTGGTTCGGAGAAGGGGAAGGCGCCGATCTGCGCCTGCTTGAGGCCCGTTCCCGCTGGCCTGAACCCCTGACCCTGCTTGTTGCTTTTGAAGACATGACGTACGAGGTCCGAACGCAGTTGCACGGCGTTCACATGGTAACACCGGTTCTGGCATCTCTAGGGGTTTCTCTTGCAACGGGTATACGCTTGGAGGATGCGGTACGGGTGCTGGCGGAAGTGCCGCCTCCCGACGGCCGCATGCAGGTGGTCGCGGGAGCCGATGGGGTCACCTTTGTCCGGGATGACTGGAAGGCCCCGGCGTGGTCCCTGGATGCGCCGCTCCGGTTTCTGAAGGATGCGAAAGCCGACCGGAAAGTCGCCGTTATGGGAACCATCTCGGATATGACGGGGGACAATGGGCTAAAATACAGGAAAATTGCACGTAAAGTCCGCGAATATGCGGATTTGGCGGTTTTCGTCGGTCCCCATGCCCATCGTGCGGTACGTGCCAGGCAAAATGAGAAGGACACCTCGATTCAGGGCTTTCCCAATATTCGCCAGGCGGCGGACTACCTGCAAAGTGAATTGAGAAAGGGAGACCTGGTGTTGCTGAAAGGATCGCACAATGCGGATCACCTGGTCAGGATCATTCTCGACAGGGCCACGCATATCGGATGTTGGAAGGCTCAGTGTGAGAAAAAATTTTTTTGCAACCATTGCCCCAAGCTTTACGCCCCCTCTGGAAACGCTGTTTTTTACAGGCTCATGGACATCAACCCCGGTCAAGAGAGGTTCGTGGTGGTGGGCTTGGGAAATCCCGTCGCGTCTTTACGGGATACGGGTCACAATGCGGGGTGTCGTGTCCTCGATGCCCTCGCCCGTGATGCGGGCAGCCCCTGGAAAAGGGAGGCGGAGGGCTCGGTCAGCAGCATGGTGCTGGGGGGAAGAACGATCCGGCTGTTCAAGCCTGGAGCAGCCATGAACAGCAACGGCGACATGATGGGGCGCTTTCTGGAACGCATGGGTGGCGCCCCGCAGCATTGCTTCATCGTTCATGATGATGCGGACCTGTTCCTGGGGGATGTGCGCTTCAAAGCCGAAGGAGGGGACGCGGGCCATAAGGGGATGCGCTCGGTCATTTCGGCTCTGGGGACGGTTGCCATACCCAGGGTGCGTATCGGGATAAGGCGATTCAATGACAAAAGCAAGGCACAGAGCTTTGTCCTGTCGAAATTCTCGTCCAATGAGGAAGCGGCCCTTGCGCGGGCGGTTGAGAAGGCTTCAGAAATCCTGAAAAAGCAATTGCGTGACCTCATCGGCGAGGAAACGGTCAAACCGGCTAAGGAAGGTACTATCCCCTGATTCGATTTTTCAGAGGTCGCACCGAATCGCGTGAAAACAGCTTTCCATGAATTGTCTGGGTTTATTGACAACCTTTGCAATCATCTGAAAATTCATCGAAAATCTTTTCGTCGGCGTCTCAGGCTCAGGCTGAATTACTTGCGTGCGCGATTTCACCGGATGCGGTTGGATCAAACGACTTTTATCGGAATTACGGGAAGCGCCGGTAAAACCACGGCGACGGACCTGGCAGCGGCCATTCTTTACGATACGGGACCCTGTCAACAGACTCGGGAGTACAACGCCCTGGATTCGGTGATCAGGCTTCTCCTGTCCACAGGCAGGGCAGACCGCTATTGCATTGCGGAACTGGCGGCAACCGGACCGGGTACGCTGGATTTGTCCGTCCGGGTATTCAACCCGGACGTGGCTGTGATCACCCTGATCGGCCGGGATCACTACAGCGCTTTCAAAAATATGGAGGCAATCGCGGCGGAAAAGGAAAAAGTTGTTTCGGCTCTGCCGCCTGGAGGAACCGCCGTCCTGAATATTGACGATCCCCTGGTGAGGAGAATCGGCGAGCGGTGCTCCCGGAAGCTCATCCGGTTCGGGGAAAACGCAGGCGCCGACCTGCGCCTGATTGATGCCCGTTCCTGCTGGCCCGAACCTTTGACCCTGCGAGTTGCTGTTGGGAGTGAGATTTACGAAGTCCGCACGCAACTGCACGGCGTTCACATGGCGACACCGGTGCTGGCAGCCCTTGGGGTTGCCCTGGCGGAGGATATTCCACTGGATAAGGCAATAACGGCATTGAAGCATGTTCAACCGCCCGACGGCCGCATGCAAGCGGTGACGGGGGATGATGGCGTCGTGTTTGTGCGGGATGACTGGAAGGCCCCGGTGTGGTCCCTGGATGCGCCGCTCCGGTTTCTGAAGGATGCGAGAGCCGATCGAAGAGTTGCCGTCGTGGGAACCCTGTCCCATCAATCCGGCAAAGACGCCGAGAAATACAAGAAATTTTGTTTGAAAGTACGGGAGATCGCGGACTTGGTCGTTTTCGTCGGTCCCCATGCCCACCATGCGTTGCGTGCGAGGAAAACCAAAGAAGATGATACCATCCAGGGATTTCCCAACATTCGCCACGCAGCGACCTTTCTCGATACGGTGTTGAGAAAAGGAGATTTGGTACTGCTGAAAGGGTCGCACAAGGCGGATCACCTGGTCAGACTGATCCTCAATAGATCCCGTCCTATCCAGTGTTGGCGGGATCATTGTGATAAAGTGCTTTTTTGTGATGCCTGTCCGATGCTCTATCAGTCTTTTGAGGGGAATCCCTTCGAAACTCCGATGGTGCCGTGCACCGGATCGGCGGTTCCTGTAGTGGTGGGTCTCGGGAATCCCGTTGCATCTTTACGCGACACGGCGCACAATGTGGGGCATCGTGTCCTGGACTCCCTCGCCCGGGATGCGGGCATTCCCTGGAAAGAGGCGCCGGAGGGTTGGGTCAGCAGCATGATGCTGCGAGGAAAAACGATCCGGCTGCTCAAACCGGGTTCGGCCATGAACGGCAACGGCGTCATGGTGAGGCGTTTTCTTGAGAGGACGGGCGGCGACCCGCAGCATTGCGTCATCGTCCATGACGATGCGGACCTGCTCCTGGGGGAAGTCCGGTTCAAGTTCGAAGGCGGCGATGCGGGCCACAGAGGCATGCGTTCGGTCATTTCTGCCCTGGGTACGGGCGGGATTCCAAGAGTTCGCCTCGGAATTAGGCGACGAGGAGACAAAACCAAGGCACGGAGATTTGTTCTCTCGAAATTTTCGTCCGCCGAGGGGGCGATTCTGTCAAGAATGATCGGGAAGGCTTCCGGGACACTGAAAGAACGATTACAGAGCCTATTGGAAGACGAATGAATCGAAAAGAGGGAAATAGGGGATGCCGAACTGGATGGGGCCGTCAAGCTTGTGCACTGACTACTTTTAAAGGAGCGCCATATGAAACTGAATGGGGTTGAAAAGCATATCTCGGAAGACGCCGTTCGTCTGACAGGTTATGTTCAACTCGGCAATGGCCGGGGTGAACTCACACCATTTTTTCAATTTCCCAGAGAATTTGAAGAGTTCGTTGTCGAGAACGCCGATCCTTTTGTGGCCGCTCTTTTGCTGCCGGCCATGGCGAGCGGGGAGGAACTGGTCGTTGAACCGTCCGTTTCGCAACGGCTCTGGAGCAGTCTGCCCAGGATTCAGGAGATCTTCAGTTCCTGGTATCCGGATGTTCTAAAGCCGATTCGGGTTTGTTCCGATCATTTTCATGAAGCCGGACCGGCGAAGGATTGTACGGGAGCTTTCTTTTCCCTGGGTGTGGATTCCTTTCATACTCTTCTCCGGCACGAAGAGGAATTTCCGGGACGCGAGAAGATCACCCATCTGATCTATATGGCCGGTTTTGAGCTCCCCCTGCGCGAATTCGCAGGGGGGCAAGAACGTCCCGTAATCGAGTCGGTACACGAGGTGGCCCGCCTCTGGGGCAAGAAGGCCGTCTGCGGCTGGACCAATCTGCGGGATTGTTTCCCCCTGGATTTTCCGAGACAATACCACGGTGCGATACTTGCCGGAACGGCACTGGCCCTTTCCGGAGGGATGAGCAGGGTATTGTTTCCTTCCAGTTATTCATGGCGTTACTTGACGACCTGGGGAAGCCACCCCCTCACCGATCCCCTGTGGTCAAGCGATGACTTGGAGATCATCCATGACGGGACGGGGGATGATCGTACACGAAAGATTGTGGACACGATTCTTCCTTCTCAGAAAGCCGTGCGTTATTTGCGGGTCTGTACATATAAGCGGGGTGGTGCGGGTAACTGCGGCTTCTGCAGAAAATGCCTCCGCACCATGATCACGCTGGAAATCGCCGGGGCATTGAAATCCAGCGGGGCGTTCCCGCCCACGCTTCCACGAGATTTCTGGCGACGCCTGAAACTTGTGAGCCATGGCGACCTGAGCTTCACCGACGAAAACCTCCGCCTGGCCCGGGAAAAAAATGCGCCTGCCTGGATCATCGACGGGTTGGAGCGGGCGTTGTATCTGGGCCGTCTTGAGCTTTTGAGGAAGGAAAGAGGGGATCTCGGTTTTACGTCGGATCTTCTTCGCCTTGCCTACGAAAAAACCATCGGCAGGCTGATTCTTTATCCGGAGCGCCGGCGAAAGAAGCGGATCAAACGTCGGCAGAAAAAATGATGATCCGACAGAAAAGTCGCCGCTGTGCCATCCCCGCGAACGTCGTCATTCATCCGTTTCTGGACCGATCCGATTCTGATCTTGCGGAACCTTTGCATGGAATCACCGTATCTCGTCTTGGGATGGAAGTTGCGCTGCAGCATCGAAATGAACATTTCAAAGCTGGCATCTCAACCTGGAAGCCGAAGGAGAGGGACTCTCTCATTTTTTCCTTGAAAAGAATCGGGTTTTCTGCAAAATACAGCACCGTGTTTCCGGGCCGAAACTTGCGGGAACGGGGAGCTCGGTTCTAAATCGCCCGGAGACGGATCAAGCGGGGGTAGATCATCCAAATCTGCAGAATTCAAGGTTCTTGCATGAGCAGTTTATCCCCTTTTGAGTCGACATTGAATTGCCCGGTCAGGGCATTTCCGGCCCTTTTGACGGAGGGCGGTTTTATTTCCAGGCTGTCGCGTGTCCATGTCTGCCGGTGTCCAATGGGGGGGGAGCGGGGAGCGTTCCCATGAAACGCCTTTCCATTCTCTTTCTGATAGACGGTCTGGGAGGTGGCGGCGCCGAAAAAGTCGTTCTGACGCTGGCGGATGCGATGTCGGTGCAAGGCCACGAGGTTGCGATCATTTCATTGAGGGGGGAACGGGTTTATCCCGTGCCGGATGGTGTCGATCTGATGCTTGTGGAGGATCGCTATCGCGGTCCGTTTCACCGCCAGACGGATGTTTGGCGGAGGGCCCGCCATCTGGACAGGCTTCTGGGGCCATATTTTTCCAGGCGGTCGGTCGACTTGATTGTTTCCAACCTGCCCAAGACGGACCGTGTCGTTGCCGCTTCGGAGTATCTGCAAAATGCGTGGATGTGTCTCCATGGAGCCGTCGCTTCGGTTGAACTCCAGAGGAAGCGGGGTATTGTTCGCTGGTTTAAACGTAAACAGCTGCAGCGAACCTATGACGGGCGCAGGCTGATCACGGTTTCGGACGGGCTGCAGCAGGACCTGACCGAACATGGAGGCGTTCGTCCCGCCCGGATGGTTACGATTCCCAACCCGTTTGATCTGGATTTGATCCGCCGGATCAGTTATGGTGGTTGTCCCTTGCAGGGTGAACGCTTTTTAATCCACGTTGGCCGGTTCCGACGGGAGAAACGCCATGACCGGCTTCTTGAAGCTTTTTGCTTAAGCGGCTATCCGGGTAATCTGGTGTTGCTGGGTGTGGGACCGCAGGAAAAAAACAGCGAACTTTACCGCTTGTGCCGCCGGTTTGGAATAGAAAAAAGAGTTTTTTTTCATGAATTCACGGTCAATCCGTATCCGTATTTGCGGGCCGCCGAAGCCCTGGTTGTGAGTTCGGATTATGAAGGATTCGGCAATGTTCTCGTGGAGGCTTTGGCCTGTGGTACCCCTGTAGTCAGTACGGATTGTCCCTATGGACCCAGGGATATTCTGACGGGGGATCTCGCTAGGGGACTTTGCGGCCTCTCCTCTGAATCGCTGGCGGCATGCCTGAACGATGTCCTGGCGAAACCGCCCATCGTGGTTTCCGGTCAGTTGGACCGTTTTTCCTTAAAAAACGTCGTGGAACGGTATCTCGATCTGGCGGATTCTGAATAGGGCGAAAATCCTGTCCGAATCGCGATCGTTCACCCATGGTTTATCCGGGCCGGCAAACCGGTGCCGAGGTTCTTCGGGGGAAATTACTGCCGGCGAGCTTGCAGAGGTCCGTTTCATCCCGGTCCATGGGTGGGTAGACCATGTCGGTGAGACATCGATAACAATCCGGAGGTCCTCCGGCAGGGAGTGGGGGGTACGTGTCGATACCTGATTTCATAAAATCGCTGTGGTCGGAAAAGCATTTTCATTGGCTGGCGGCCGGTTTGGGGGTCATTGTCGCCACTTGGGGCGTATGGAACACCCATGGTGTTATCAACAAGGATGGAACGCTTTACATCAGAGCGGCATCGTTTTTTGCAGACGGTAAGTGGACACAGGGAATCGATCTGTACAACTGGCCGTTTTATTCCCTGGTCCTGGCCGCCGGACATAACCTGACCGGTTTGCCCTTTCAGACGGTCGGTCACGTATTGGCGATTCTCTTTTTCGCGCTGAGCTCGGCGGCGTTCGTGATGATTCTCCGTGAAGCAGGCGGAAGGCGTGACGTGATGTCCGCCGGATTGCTGGTTTTTCTGGCCTCGCCTTGTCTGGTGGGCGATATTGTGCCCATGATCGTGCGCGAACACGGTTTCTGGGCCTTCCTTTTGTGGAGTCTCTGGAGTTTGATGCGTTTCTACAATACGAACCGATTCGTTTATGCCCTGGCTTGGGGCGTTTCGGTATCGATGGCGGCGCTGTTTCGCATTGAAGGCCTGGCTTTCCTGGTATTCCTTCCCTCGGCGCTTTTTTTCCAGGCGCGCCATGCCTGGCAAGTCAAGATGGGCATGTTCGCAAGGGCGCACAGCGTCCTGCTGGTCGGTTCGATCCTTCTTGCGGGGATTTTTCTGATAAATCCATTGCTGAAGCCGGATGATTTAGGCCGACTGTTTGAACCGTTCAACATCATTGTCAAAGTTTTTTCCGAAGGGGACCAGATTCTAAAGGAGAAGGCTCAAATTTACGGCACCCTGGTGCTTGGAGAATGGCTGGAGGAACATGCACTGCCCGGACTTTTGTTGACCCTTGCCTGGGCGTTGTTGTTCAAGATTGTGGGAACCGCCGGGTTGGGGCAGACATTGCTCCTGACCGCTTCCCTTGAAAAACGGCGCATTTTCAAGGAGCTGTCCGCTTTTCCCGTCCTGCTTGTCTTTTTGCTGATCGGGTTCGCCAATTGTGTTTTCATTCTTTTGAACAACTTCCTTATTGCCGACCGCATGACTTCACCGGTGGCCTTTGCCGTCCAGGTGTTCGCGGCATTCATGCTGGCCGGTCTTTATCGGTCCTTCACGGATCCGGCTAAAAAAACGGCGAGGATTGGGTTCTTAATCGTGATTTCTCTCCTGGCCGGGCAATTGGTCAAAACCCTATTGCCGGCCGATTCCGGTGACAGTTATGAGGTGAAGGCGGTCCGGTGGATGAATGCGAACAAAAAACAGCATGAGCGTGTGTTCTACGACACCATGAGGCTGCGATATTATGCGGGGGAGTTTCAAAACGATCAGAATCTTGATTGGCCGGGGGTGAAGCAGTTGTTTGACAGCGGTTCCATCGAAAAGCAACATTATCTCGTGGTACATGGTCCTGAAAAATACCCTGAACAGGTTGCGTATATCCAAGAACGGCTCGGCGACCCGATCATGCAGTTCCATAACGGTCGCAAAAATCGTGTCCTGGTCTATCGTGTGTGCCATCCCGGGGAATGCAAACAAACCGGAGAGAGCGTGCATTGACGAGGCCCTTTATTCCACGGCCTAACGGCGTTCGGGGCATCTTCCTGGCTTTGCCGGAATAAAGGCGGTGTTGGGTCATTTTCACGGAGGAGCCGTTCCCCGGTGAAAGGTTTTATACCAACTGTCGGTGAAATGATCGATATAACCGGCGGAAGCGTGATTGCGATCAAGATCGCGATAGAAGTGCCTCAGATCCCGACGGGCTGATTTCTCG
>Ga0307371_100074_pt1 | contig 13152 bp, 10 predicted proteins | sample AAT_RA_Trp2_MT_FD_197176 | JGI IMG/M metagenome (GOLD analysis project Ga0307371, IMG submission 197176) | Metatranscriptome of enriched activated sludge microbial communities from anaerobic digester in WTTP, New Holstein, Wisconsin, United... | ecosystem: Engineered > Bioreactor > Anaerobic >...
ATTCTCAGCCGGGCGAATCTTGAGCGCAACGTATCCACGCTTCACCGCGCCGGTGCCGATTTCGTCATGTCTTATTCATCGCTGGGGGCCAATGCTATTTTTAACTTTCTGAAGCACGAAGATACCCTGATGCTGGCCGAAGGGCTGAACGTCTTTCGCTTGAAGGCGCCGCTGTCTCTGGTGGGGAAAACGCTTGCCCATTCAAAGATCCGGGAACTGACGGACTGTTCCGTCGTTGCCATGCGGGAAAACGGCGTCATGTCGATCAATCCGGACCCGCAGATGCCCATCAGGGAGAATACCGAATTGATCCTGATCGGCACATACGAGGGGGAGAGGAAATTCCTGCTCTGGCAGGATCAGGATTGATGGGGGAGAAGTCATTTCCTAAAACGTTGACATCGGATGCCGATTCTTTTATATCTGAGCCGTTTTTCAAACAGAGATACCGGATCAGGAACCGTCATCTCTATGGGCTACAGGAGGAAGCTGCGTGTGAATCACAGGATTCTGGTTGTTGACGATGATATGTCGGTTCGGGAGTTGTTTCAGACGGCTTTTGACGATGCGGGATATGAAGTGCTCCTTGCCGAGGGCGGTGAGGAAGCGCTCGATATTCTGCGGAAACAGGATATCAATGTCATCTTCCTGGATCTGAAGCTCTTCGGCATGAACGGCATCGAACTTTGCCGGCAGATCCGCACGTTTAAACCCGTTTCCCTGATTTACGCCATGACGGGTTGGAGCGCTCTCTACGAGATCGAGGAATGCCGGGAAGCGGGTTTTGACGATTTCTTTACCAAGCCCGTTTCCCTGGAAATTATCTTCAAGGCCGTCAGCGACGCCTTTGAAAAATTGAACCGCTGGCGTGTCAAATCATCGAGCCTGTAATGCCCGGGTGCCTTTTTCCGCAATAAGTACTACAGGTCCTTCGCTTCTTTGTTGATTTTCAGCCGACCGTCTTTGATCATGGCTGCCTTGTTCGCTTCCAGCCAGGATCGGATCACGTCTTCCTGCTTGAATCGTAAAAGGCCGTTCTTCAGCTGGTCTTTCCTCGCTTCATAATCCGCGGGATCAATGTTTCCTCTGGCCAGGAAGCGGATGACATAGACGCTGCCGTCCATGACAAACGGCTTTTCGGGATAGGGCGCATTGGCCGTTAACGGCAGGAGGCTGTCCGAAATTTCCTCGGATACCCCGATCTGGGGAATGGGTTCGCCGGGCAGGAACAGACCGGTTTCGGCGCTTGCAAGCCCCTGTTCCGCACCGATTTTCTGCCAGTCCTCACCTTTCTTCAGGCGGTCAAGGATCGCCTGGGCCTTTTCCAGTGCCGACCGTTTGGATTCTGCGGCAACAAACATTGCCCTGACAGCCGGTGCGACATCTTTCAGCAAAGGCAGGTGGGCCGGTTTTTTTTCGAGCAGTTGAAAGACATAATAGCCGTTTCCGTCTGACAGGACGGGACTGATTTCGTTTTTCTGCAGATCCAGGAGCTTCTTCGTAAAATCGGCAATATTGGCAAACTCCCGGGGCGGATTGTTTAAGGGGAAGAATTCCGTTGTGCGCACGGCGTAACGGTTCTGAGCGGCGAACTGGTCGAAGTTTTCCTCCTGATAGATCGTGTCATGAGCGTCCTTTGCCTTCCGGGAGGCGTCTTTCATCCCCTGGATCCGTTTCAATTCTGCAACGGCCATGCCTCTCATCGCGACGTCGGTCAGCTTGGGATTATTCCGTTTCCAGGAGTCCTTCTGCCGTTCCACGTAATCCGCAATGTCGCTTTCCGAAGGATCGGCCACAAAGGCCATCTCAGACGCGGTGAATGCCAGGTATTTCAACCGGAGTTGTTCGGGGATGCGAAACCGGGCGCCGTTCTCTTTGAGAAAGGCCTCCAGATCTTTGTCCGAAGGGGAAATTTCTTTTGCCAAGTCTGACGCCTGGAGTTTGATGAACCGGATGTTAATCTTTTCGTTCCGAATTCTGTAAAGATCGAAAACTTCCCGGTCCGTGACAAAGACGCCGTTCTGGAGAAGCTCCCTGATTTTTTCGACCAGGATATTCTGTTTATGGGAGGCCTCAAACTCTTCCGGGGTAAGGTGGTTCATTCTCAGCAGATCCCGGTAAAGATATTCCTTGAAAACACCGTCTCTCTGGAAACCGGGGAAGGAGAGGATGGAACTGCGCACTTCTTCATCCGTCACCTTGATGCCAAACTCGTCGGCTTTGCGGAGGATGACCGCCCTGTTGACCAGGTTGTCGAGGGCACGCTGCTTGAGGTTCAGAGATTTGATGAGATCGTCCGTCAGCATCCCCTTGAACCGCTGCTGGGTCATTTCGAGAAGATTCTGATATTCTCTTTCATATTCCACGTAGGAGATGGCTTTGCCGTCCACGGTGGCGATCGCTTCAGCGGTCTGTTGCCCGCCCATGGAGCCGAAGTAAAGTGCGAAAACAATGATGATCAGAAACAGCAAGAGTTTCATAATCCAACTCTTGGCATGTCTTCTCATGAGATCCAGCATAGAGCACCCCGCATTATCGATGATTTAGAACCGTAAGCCATAATATAGGCAGTATGAAATTGCAATGGATTTTTGGAAAATTTCGTTGATTAGGCCTATGAAATAGGGTATATGCAAAATTCATTTAAATATCTGAAAATGTTCAATTTACTGAAATGATTCAACATTAAGATTCCAGCCGAAGGAGGAACCCTTGATATTCGATTTTATCTTAGGAAAATTTTCCAATGACCTGGCCATCGATCTGGGTACTGCGAATACACTGGTTTATGTGAAGGGGAAAGGCATTGTTCTGAGCGAACCGTCCGTCGTCGCCGTGCACATGGATTCGCGGGGGATGAAGAAGGTACTGGCGGTCGGTGCCGAGGCGAAGAAAATGCTCGGAAGGACGCCGGGGAACATTTCCGCCATCCGGCCGATGCGTGACGGCGTCATTGCGGATTTCGACATTACCGAGGCCATGCTTCGCCATTTTATCCTGAGCGTGCACAACCGGAGGGCGTTGGTCCGTCCCCGGATCATCGTGTCCGTTCCTTCCGGGATCACCCAGGTGGAGAGAAGGGCTGTCCGGGAAACCGTCGAATCGGCCGGTGCCCGCGAAATTTACCTCATTGAGGAACCCATGGCGGCGGCCATCGGAGCGGGACTCCCGATCCGGGAACCGATCAGTTCGATGATCGTCGACATCGGGGGCGGGACGACGGAAGTGGCCGTTATTTCCCTGGCGGGTATCGTGTATTCCCAGTCGGTCCGGGTTGCGGGAGACAAGATCGACGAGGAAATCGTGCAGTACATGAAGCGGAAATACGGTCTTTTGATCGGTGAGCGGTCGGGAGAAATGATCAAGATGAGTATCGGCAACTGTTATCCTGATGACGAGGTCCGTAAGGTTGACGTCAAGGGACGGGACCTGATATCCGGTATCCCCAAGATCGTCGAAATCAATTCCGATGAGGTCCGGGAGGCGATTCAGGAACCGGTCAGGCTGATCGTGGACGCCATTAAGGATGCCCTGGAAAATGCGCCCCCCGAATTGGCCGGCGACATCGTGGACCGGGGTATCGTTTTAACCGGCGGCGGCGCACTGCTTCGCAATATCGATCTGCTGATCAAGGAAGAAACCGGTCTGCCCATCATGATCGCCGAGGATCCGCTTTCCGCCGTGGCCAGAGGTGCCGGAATGGCTCTTGACCAATTGGATATCCTGAAAGAAGTGACTTTCCAGGTGTAGGAAATCCGGGGGGCGTTGCCTGCCGGGAGGTTTCGGATGGTTGATTTCTTCAGCCCGCGATGCGGCAAGAGCGGATCCGTGCAGCGGGTGAAGAAGTCGACGGTCTTTTAACAAGGATTCCCTTAGAGGAAGCGCGAACCACATTTGATGCAGTTGCCGAAAAGAAAATATTCCCTGTTCGCCCTGGCCTTGATGTTCGTTCTGGTTCTGGCCTTTTTTTCTTATCAACTGAAGTTTTCCCAAAAGCCCGGCCTGCTTCGCAAAATAGTTCTGGAGATCAGTTCCCCCCTGGAGGCGGCGATTAACGACAGCGTGGCCGGAGTGGAAGAAACCTGGCGGCGTTATCTGTTTTTATACGGATTGACCGACGAGAACAAGCGGCTGCGGGAAACGAACGCCCGGCTTACCCGGAAGGTGATCGAGTATCGGGAGGCGCACCTGGAGAATATCCGGTTGCGAAGGCTGCTTGCATTCAAGGAAAAGCTGGGATACGAAACGGTGGCAGCGGGCATTGTCCGGCGGGACATGGCCGGATTCATCAAAACAATGATGATCGATCGGGGCGAAAGCGATGGGATCCGCAAGGGGCAGCCCGTCGTTGTTGAGACGGGACTTGTGGGACGGGTAATCGAAGCGACCTGGCATACATCGCGTGTCCTGCTGCTGACGGACGAGAACAGCAATGTCGATGCCCTTGTCCAGGGGACGAGGGCCAACGGAATCCTTCGGGGGACGGGGATGGGGATCTGCAGCCTGAAATACATCGTTAAGACGGAAATGGTGCGGAAGGGGGATGTCATCCTGACCTCCGGCCTTGGGGGTGTGTTCCCCAAAGGATTGATCCTGGGCATTGTCCGCGGGGTTGAGAACAACAAGACAAGCATGTTTCAGGATATCGATGTCGTGCCCGGTGTGGACTTCCGGAAGATGGAAGAGGTTCTTGTGATTACGGGGAAATGGTGAAAGCACGATGATTCACGCTTTGGCCTGGATTCCCGTCTTGTTTTTGCTGGTTGTTGCGCAAAAAACGATCCTGGACATTTTTTCGTTTCACCTGCTGAGCATCGAGCTTTCCCTGATTTTCGTGGTGTTTGCGGCTTTTCATATGAGTGTTTTCCGCGGGGGGATCCTGACGCTTGTGACCGGATTTTTTGTCGGAACCATGACGGGGTCCGTGACGAGTTTGTTCATGTTCCTTTACATGACCCTGTTTTATGTTTCGGTGCTTGTTTCAACGCGGGTGTACATCGGACAGCCCTATTTCATCATGGTTTTTACCATGTTTTGCGCATTTCTCGAGGGAATGATGCTCGTGATCATCAACCGGTGCGTCATGGGTGCCCCGGCTCTTTACCCGACGCTGCTGGCCGTGCTGCCCCAGATCTTCGTCCTGGGTTTAATCAGTCCCCTGTTCTTCAAAGCGTTCAGGAAGTTTGAGGTGTTGGTCCATGCCAAGACGGCCCAACCGGATTAATGCCCATGACTCCGCCGTGTACCGGCAAAAGTTCAAAGGGTTTTTTATCCTTGCTTGTGTGGCCTTTTGCGTTCTTGCGCTGAGAATGTGGCATCTGCAGGTCATCAAGGGGGAGGAGATGGCCCAGCGGTCGGAGATCAACAGTGTCCGGTTCTGCAAAATCAGACCCCTGCGGGGGTTGATTACGGACCGGTACGGGAACGTTCTGGTCGATAACCAGCCCTCTTTCGACATTGTTTTCACACCCGACAAGAACCGCGATCTGAAAGTGGTGACGGGGCGGTTGCAGTCTCTTTATCGGGAGCAGTCTCTTCAGTTCACCGAAGATTTCAACCGGCTGTATGAAGAAAAAACCTATGCCCCCATCCGGCTCGACAAGAATGTCGATGCCAAAAAACTCGCCCTCGTTGAGACGAGATCCCTTGATCTTCCCGGCGTCGGGATCGACGTGGTGCCCACCCGGCAATATCTTTACGGTGAAATGATGGCCCACCTGATCGGGTATGTCGGTGAAATAAGCAGTGTCGAACTTAGAAAAAAGAACTTCGAAGGTTACCAGGCGGGGGATATTGTCGGGAAATACGGAATTGAAAAATTTTTCGATTCCTATCTGAAAGGAATAAACGGCGGGGAGGAAGTGGAGGTCAACGCCCATGGAAAAAAAATCCGGAGCCTGCGAAAAGTAGACCCGACGCAGGGTTATCACCTGCACCTGACCATCGATGCCTCTCTCCAGCAGACTGCCTGGGATGCTTTCGAAGGCAGACCGGGAGCGGCGGTGGTGATGGATACCAGGACCGGAGAAATTCTCGCTTTGGTCAGTTCCCCGTCTTTCGATCCGAATCTGTTCAACGGGGGGATTTCCCACCGGGAGTGGAGGAAGCTTTCCACGAATCCCTTCCACCCGATGGAAAACCGGGCCATATCGGGTCAGTATCCCCCGGGATCGACCTACAAACTCGTTGTCGCGGCGGCGGCTCTGGAGGAAAAGATGATCACTCCGGAATCATCCGTGACCTGTGACGGGACGTTTCAACTGGGGAACCGGTTGTTCCGGTGCTGGCAGAAAAAAGGTCATGGGCGGATGAACCTCCATCAGGCCATTGTCGAATCCTGCGATGTCTATTTTTATCATCTGGGGAAGCAGTTGGGTGTGGACAAGATTGCCTACTATGCCCGCGCCTTCGGCTTCGGTGCCCCGACGGGCCTGACCCTGGCACGCGAAAAAGGTGGAATTGTGCCGACAAAAGCTTGGAAACTGTCCAAAACCCGGCAAGCCTGGCAGGCGGGGGAAACCATCTCCGTCTCTATCGGGCAGGGATTCAATCTGGTGACCCCGCTGCAGCTGGCCAGTTTCTATTCGGCTCTGGCAAACGGGGGAATCCTCTACCAGCCGCGGCTGGTCTCACGGATCGACGGTCCGGACGGGAAGGTGGTCTGGGAATCCGTTCCCGGGAAAAAGAGCCGTATTCCCGTCAGCCGGGAGAACCTGGAGATCCTGAATCGCGCCCTCTGGGGAGTCGTCAATGAAAACGGCGGCACGGGCTATGTCCTGCGCAGGCCCGAAAAAGACGTTTGCGGGAAAACAGGCACGTCCCAGGTGGTGGGACTTCCCATGGATGAGCGGGCCAGAAGGGCCAGGATCCTGATGGGTGCGCACCGGGATCATGCCCTGTTTGTCTGCTTCGCTCCCTATAAAAATCCGGAAATCGCCGTTTCCGTCATCCTTGAACATGCCGGTCACGGCGGGTCCGCCGCCGCACCGATCGCCAGGAAAGTCATCGACGCCTATTTCGCCAACAAAAAGAGCTTGCTGCAGAATCCTTCCCTTCGTATCCAACCCCATCCTCCGGTCAAACCCACCGTTTCTCCCGAACGGAAAGAAACCGGCCCTTCCCTGACTCAGAACGGGATCGATTCTCAGAATCCAAGCCAGAGGGCTACACGATAAGCCGCCACTCCTCCCGCGTACGAAAGCACGAGGGTCATGAAGAGGGCCGACAGAAACCATTTCCAGTTGCCCATTTCCTGTCTCATGACCCCGATGGTGGCTACGCAGGGCAGAAAGAGCATCTGCACGACCAGAAACGACAGGGCCGATGCGGGAGGGATGAACCGGTTGATGAGAGGGCCGATGCCTTCCTCGCCCACGCCGTAAAGAACGCCCAGGGTGGCGATGGAATTTTCCTTGGCCACCAGGCTGGAAAACAGGGCCGTGATCATTTTCCAGTCCAGTCCGATGGGGGTTCCCACCGGCTCGATCCAGCGCCCCGCCATGGCGAGCAGGCTTGTTTCGACGTGGCCGTAAGGAAGGTAGGAAAAAAGCCAGATGATCATGGACATGGCCAGGATGATCGTTCCCGCCTTCTTTACGAAGGCGACCAGGCTCGCCCAGACGGCCATGGTGATCGTTTTGATGTCGGGCTTGTGGTACAGAGGAAGCTCCATGATGAACGGCATGGATTCCTCCTTGAAGATAGTGGCCTTGATGAAAATTCCGGTCAGGCCCAGGACGACCATGTTGAGGGCCATGAGGGACCAGGATACCAGCGGCGCCTTGTCGGCGAAGATGGCGGACGCCATGAAGATCAGAACGGCGATTCTGCCCGTGCAGGGAATGAAGGGGGCGAGAAAGATCGTCAGGAGCCTCGCTTTGCTGGATTCGATGATGCGGCTCCCCAGGACGGCGGGGACATTGCAGCCGAATCCCAGGCACATGGGGATGAAACTCTTGCCGTGCAAGCCGATCAGATGCATGAATCGGTCCATGACGAAGGCGGCCCGGGCCATGTAACCGACATCTTCCAGGAGCGCCATGGCGGCGAAGAAGATCAGCAGAATAGGCAGAAATGTGACGACGTAGCCGGCCCCCCCGATCATCCCGTCCAGAATGAGATGGCGGCTCCATGCCGGAAAGGAGGCCAGGAAAGGCTCGAGAATACGTGTCAGCGAATGAACACCCAGTTCCATCAGGGATTGAAGCGGGGATCCGACGGTATAAGTCAGAAAAAAAACCAGGCCGAGAATGGACATCAGGATCGGGATGCCGAAAATCGGCCGGGTCAGAATGTGATCGATACGATCGGTCATGACGACCTGCCCCATTTTAAACCGGGAAACGGCGGCCCGGGTGATTTTTTCGATCCAGTCATAACGCCCGCCCACGACGGCCCTCAGGGAGTCTTCATGGGCGGAAAGCTCGGCCTGGATTTCGTTCCAGACGTTCTGGGGAATCAGGGCGATCATCCTATCCAGGATTTCCGGGTCTCCCTCCATGACTTTTGTCGTGATCCACTGGGCGGGGTAACGGAGCGGGGCATAGGGGGCAATCAGGTGGCTCAGCTTCTGGAAAACGTCCCGGTGGTCTTGGGAGACCTCGGGAACGTACGGCCGGTAGACGGTTTTCCCCCGCACGAGATCGACGGTCCGGGAAAGAAGCTTGTCGATGCCCTTGTTCTTGGTCGCGATCATCGGTACGACAGGAATGCCCAGTTCTTTCTCCAGCATTTCAATATCGATCTGAATTCCCTGATTTTCGGCCACATCGATCATATTGACGGCGATGATGATGGGAGGCCCCAGGAGGAGCAGTTCCGACAGCAGGTAGAGGCTCCTCTCCATGGCGGCTGCATTCATCAGGAGAATGATGGCATCGGGATGTTCGTTCAGGATAAAATCCCGCGACACCTTTTCCTCTTCGGAAAAGGAAGTCAGGCTGTAAGTTCCGGGCAGATCGACGATGCGGATTCCCAGGTCCCCCGATTCATGGATCCCTTCCTTTTTTTCCACGGTTTTGCCGGGCCAGTTTCCCACGTGCTGGGAAAGGCCCGTCAGGATGTTGAACACGGTCGACTTGCCGACGTTGGGCTGGCCCGCCAGGGCAAACAGGAACAGATCCCTTTCCTTCGGTTCTTCTTTGGAAAGTTCCCGTACTCTCTGGACGATGATTTTGGATGCTTCTCCCCGGCCAAGAGCGATCCTCGTTTCCGCGACCTGAACGATGAAGAGATTCGAACTGTTACGAAGGACCTTGATCCGGACGGCCGGTGCGATACCCATTCCTGCCAGTCTGCTCAGGAGGGATCCCCCGCCGGCGATCAGTTGGATAATACCTTCTTCTCCTTCTTCCAGGGAAGTGACGGGATATTGTTTGTGGTCTGTCATGAATATGCTGAACCTCTATGCAAGTGATGTATTTTCGGGAGAACCAGCCGATGGAATCTCCGGTAAGATGAAACACGCGTCACCCTCTTTATGGGGGAAAACATCCGGAGGGGGCAAGGACAAAACCGGTGAGGATGCCTTTGCCTTGGAGGATCGATCTTTCAGCCTAAATTCCCTCGTGGCTTATAGCATGAACTCAAAGAAAAGGGATCAAAAAAATTCAGGAAAACGGTCTTGACGGCATGCCGGTTAGGTGTTAAGAGCTCGACACTTAAGTTTGCAGGACGGCGTATAAATGCATAGGGGCACAGGCGATCTTTCGGGGGGAGGAAGGGCTCCTTTTCCTCTGGAAACCAATGAGCGTTTTTTTATAAGGGAACATGTAATGAATTTTGAAAAGCTGTTGGAACGATCCGTTAAAATCCATGGTCATCTCTGTCCGGGGCAGGTGCTGGGAGTGAAAATGGCCATTTGGGGCATGCAGCTGATCGGATTGGATGCCCCGGAGGCGGGACGGATGAAGAACATGATCGTCTACGTTGAGATGGATCGTTGTGCCACCGACGCAATACAGTCCGTGACCGGGTGCAGCCTGGGGCATCGAACCATGAAGTTTCTCGATTACGGGAAGATGGCCGCGACGTTTGTCAACCTGGAGAATGGGAAGGCGGTCCGGCTCATTGCCCGTGAAGAAACACGGGAAAGAGCGCGGGAATTATTCCCCGACGTAGAGGACCGTTACGAGGCCCAGATCCAGACTTACCTGATCATGCCGAGCGAGGAGCTCTTTGACGTCATGCCGGTCCGGGTGACGATTCCCCCCCAGGACATGCCGGGCAGACCGATGCGGCGGGTTCAATGCAACCGTTGCGGCGAGTACGTTCAGGATATCCGTGAAGTAAACCGGGATGGGGAGATTCTCTGCAAAGCCTGTGCGAGCGGTACCTATTACGAAAAAAACGTATGATTGTATCGGGTTTTTTAACGAAACAGGTTCCGATCCGCTTCCGTTATCGGGGAGGCGTCGGTGTGCCTTGACGGGTATATTCTCCGGTGGGGGTAAAATAACATGAGCGCAGGGGTGGCCGTCGTCATCGGGATCGTCGGCGCTGTTGTCGGCAGTTTTCTGAATGTCTGTATCTGGAGGATTCCCCGGGAAGAGTCCGTCGTTTTCCCCGCCTCCCATTGTCCCGCCTGCTCTCGTCCCATCCGTTTCCAAGACAACATTCCGATGATCAGCTACCTGATTCTGGGCGGACGCTGCCGGGATTGCGGGGAACGGATTTCTCTTCGTTATCCTCTCATCGAGGCGTTGACGGCGGGCATGGCCGTTCTGCTTTTCTGGAAGTACGGCTTGACCCTGAAACTGGCCGCGGCCTTCCTCTTCACGGCGGCCCTGATCGTGATTACTTTTATTGACATGGATTATCAGATTATCCCGGATGTGATCAGTCTGCCGGGGATTCCTCTGTGTTTTCTTGCCGCCGTGTTCGTTATGGAGGTGCCTTTCCTCGATGCCCTGGCCGGGATTCTGGTCGGCGGCGGTATCCTCTACGTCATTGCCGTGGGATACGAGTGGATTGCGAAACGGGAAGGCATGGGCGGGGGGGACATCAAGCTTCTCGCCATGCTGGGGGCTTTCTTCGGCTGGAAATCCCTGCTGTTCATTGTTCTCTGCAGTTCTTTGACGGGGGCCGTGATCGGAATCACCCTGATGGTCATCAAAGGACAGGATATGAAATATGCCGTTCCCTTCGGACCTTTTCTCGCTTTGGGGGCGGTGTTGTATTTTTTCTTTGGCGAACCCTTCCTGAATTTTCTTTTCCTGACCGCTTAGGATCGGACTTCCCTATCTTTAATCTTTATGGGGGGGTGATTTCCGATTTTGTTCCGGATAGGCCGATGTTACGGACCCCTGGAACGGAGGAAAAATCTTGACTTTTTTAAGCGACTGGTTGTAGATACGCGAAGTCTGTTCATATCAATTTACAAGAGGTGAACCATGGGGACCGAGAAACGGTATTGTTCGATTTGTGCCTGGAGAGAGAGCTGTCAGAAAAAATTCAGCGTTTCGACCGATGCTGCGGGGTGTGTGCACTGTCCTGATTATTCGAGGGATCTGTCCATCAAGGACAGGGACATCGATGAGGCTGAACGGAAATACAGGGAGTCGCAGTAGCCTCCTGAGCTGCGTGCGACGGGTGTAATCATCGCCGGGTGATCCGTTTGCTGTATTGGGAATGAAGTAAATACCGTGACAAGTAATGTCAGGACGTTGCTTGTCACTTTTTTTTATCAGAGGTTGTGGTTTGATCGTTTCATTGAAGAAGGATATCGTCCGGTCGATCGAACGGGCGTTGAAGGAGTGTGCCGGGTCCGGCCTGCCGGATTGCGATGTTCCCTTTATCGAGATTGAGGCGACGAAGGACAAAAAGCACGGTGATTATGCCACCAATGTGGCCATGGTTCTTGCGTCGAAGCTGAGGCAGAATCCCCGGAAGATTGCCGAGGCGATCCGGGCAAATTTCGATGGCGGGGACGTGGTCGAAAAAATCGAGATCGCGGGGCCGGGTTTCATCAATTTCTTCGTCCGGGAGAGTGTCTGGCCGCGTCTTCTGGAGGCTATCGACAAAGAAGGGCGGGACTACGGGAAAAATGATTTGGGGGAGGGCAGGAAGGTGCAGGTCGAATTCGTCAGCGCCAACCCGACGGGTCCCCTGCATATCGGCCATGCCCGCGGGGCCGTGGTCGGCGACGTGATCGCCCGGCTTCTCAACGCCTGCGGTTACAGCGTGTCCCGGGAATACTATATCAACGATGCCGGCAACCAGATGAATAACCTGGGCAAATCCGTTTATCTGCGTCTGCGGCAGTTGCTGGGGGAAGATGTTGAATTTCCCGACACCTGTTATCAGGGCGATTACATCAAGGATCTGGCTCGCGAAATTCTTCAGAAGGAGGGGAAAAAGGCGATCGAAAAACCCGAGGATGTGTTGATCCGGGTGTTTACAGACTACGCCGGCGGCGTCATCCTGGAGGGGATCAAGGAGGATCTGCGCGTTTTCGGCGTTTCGTTCGACCGGTACTTCAGCGAACGGGAACTTCATCGGGACAACGGTGTGATGGAGCTCCTCGCGGAGCTGGAAAAGAAGGATTTTATCTATCTGGAAGATAACACTTCCTGGTTCCGGACGACTCTGTTCGGCGATGAAAAGGACCGGGTTGTGATCCGCCAGAACGGTGAACCGACGTACTTCGCCGCCGATATCGCCTATCATAAGAACAAGTTTGAAAGAGGATTCGATACGGTCATCGATGTCTGGGGGGCGGACCATCACGGATATATTCCCCGGATGCAGGCCTGTGTTCAGGCCTTGGGCTTGGAGAAAGACGCGCTGAAAGTTGTTCTGGTGCAACTGGTGAATCTTCTGCGTGACGGGAAGCCCATCGCCATGTCCACCCGCGCCGGTCAGTTCGACACGCTGAGGGAAGTGATAGACGAAGTCGGTACGGATGCGGCCCGTTACAATTTCATGATGAGGCGTTCCGACAGCCATCTCGATTTCGATCTCGACCTGGCGAAAAAACAGTCCAATGAAAACCCTGTTTATTACGTTCAGTATGCCCACGCGCGGATCTGCAGCATCCTGCGTATTGCCGGGGAAAGAGGCTATGGCGTGCCCCGTTATGAAGAGGTGGACCTGAAATTCCTGGCCCTGCCGGAAGAAATTGCCCTGGTCAAGGCCATATCCGCGTTTCCCGAG
>Ga0307371_100091_pt1 | contig 12229 bp, 8 predicted proteins | sample AAT_RA_Trp2_MT_FD_197176 | JGI IMG/M metagenome (GOLD analysis project Ga0307371, IMG submission 197176) | Metatranscriptome of enriched activated sludge microbial communities from anaerobic digester in WTTP, New Holstein, Wisconsin, United... | ecosystem: Engineered > Bioreactor > Anaerobic >...
CACGGGCAAGGGCGTCCAGGTCGTCCTCGAGGGCCTGCGCGGCACTCCGCAGGACGCCATCCTCTACACCATGCTGGTGCCCGTCTACGTCAACATGGGCGACGAGGCGAAGGCCCTCGACGCAGTGGCGCAGGCGCACAGGGCCGACCCCGACTTCCCCGACGCCTACCTTGCCGGGCTGCGCCTCCACGCCGGGGCCGGCAGGGCGGAACAGGCCCTTGCCGAGAGCGAGGCCTATCTCGCCCGCAAGCCCGATGCTCCGGGCTTCCTGCTGGCGTCGGGCGCCCTGCTCGACCTTCTTGGCAGGACGGCGGAGGCCGACGCCCGCTTCGACAAGGCGCTGGCCGCCAACGACCCCCGCGTCTCGTTCGCGGTGGCCGAACGCGCCGTGGCCTCGGGGCAGGACGAGAAGGCCCGTAGCGTTCTCGAAGAGGCCCTGCGTCAGCACGACCAGACGACCCTGCGCGACGCGCTCGCCATCCAGCTTGCGCGCATGGGCAAGCCCGACGACGCCCTCGCCCTCTATACCGCCATCGAGACGCAACGCCCGCGCGAGGCGCTGCTGGGCCGCTACCGGCTGCTGACGCACCTCGACCGGCATCAGGAGGCGGCGGACACGGCACGTGAACTGGGACGGCGTGAGAGCGCGTCGCCGCTGCCCGTCCTGCTCGAAGCCGCCGCGTTCGAGCGCATGGGGCAGCGCCCGCAGGGCGTGGCCCTGCTCGAGGCGGCCCACCGCAAGAGCGGCGACCCCGAACTGCTGCTGGCCATGGGCGGTATGCTCGAACGCAACGGCGACGAGGCCCGTGCCGAGACCTGCTACCGCGACGCCCTCAAGGCGCGGCCCGACCATGTGCCCACCCTGCTGGCTTACGCGAGGCTGGACATGCGTCGCAAGGAATACGCCAAGGCCACGGCCCTCTACGAGAAGGCTGTGAGCATCGCACCCGACGACGTGGTGGCGCTGAACAACCTCGCCATGGCCTACCTCGAGAAGACCAGCCGCGATGCTACGCCGCAGAAGGCCCTGCGTCTCGCATTGCAGGCGTACACCCGTGCTCCCGACAACCCCGCCGTACTCGACACCCTCGGGGTGTGCATGATGGCCAACGGACGCGCCGACGACGCCTCGCGTGCCTTCGGGCGTGCCGTGGTCGCCGTGCCCGGCAATCCGTCGTTGCGCTACCGCCATGCCGAGGCGCTCTTCAAGGCGGGACGCAAGGACAGGGCCGCCGAAGAACTGCGTGTGGCCCTTGAGACCCCCGACTTCCCCGAGGCAGCCAAGGCACGCGAGCTGTTGCGCAAGACCGGCAACTGACGAGGTGACCCATGTTCAGGCATCCCCTTCTCCATCTGCTCGGCGATTCACTGCGTGTGGCGCTGGCACTCGGCATCGTGGCCCTGTGGCCGCTGTCGGGTGAACTGGCCATGCCGCCCGTGACGGACATGCTGGTGCTGGCCGCCGTGCTGCTGGTCTGCGCCGCCGTGACCGACGTGCATGAGCAGCGGGCAGGGGGGACGATGCCGGGCATCGGCGGTACGGTACTGGCGGTGCTGGCGGCGTCGGTGCTGCTGGTGCCGCTGCACGCCGAGGCGGGGGTGCTGTCGCGGCATGAGCTGACGGCCATGTGGGTGCTGCTGTGGTTCGCCCTGTTGCGGGCGGGCAGCACCGTGGCCGCGTCGTTCTGGCGGTTGTTCCCCTCGCTGGCGCATGGCGTGCTGGTGCTTGGCGACGACGAGGGCATCCGCACGGCGGCGGGCCTTGCCGAGGCCAGCGAAGGCCGCTTCAGGGTGAAGACCACGGTGCGCTGGCACTCGGGCCGCCCGGTGGGCACGGGGTACCAGGCGCAGGCGTCATCCGACCGGGCGCAGTCATCATGCTATCAGGCGCAGCCGTCAGCAGGACAGGCCTGCCAGACCCATCTCCGTGCGCAGGGTCTCGGGCTGCCCCACGACCCGCACTGCGCCGATGTCACGGGCGTCGTGCCGGATGCGTCGCACCCCGTTCGCGGTGCCATTCCCGGTTCCGTCCCCGCCACCGGTTCATGTGGAGACGACGCCGAATGGCTGGCGAACCTCGCCCGCCGCGAGAAGGTGCGTACCATCGTGGTCAGCCTCGCGGAACGTCGCGGCAGCTTCCCGGTGGACGCGGTGATGCGCTGCCGTCTGCGCGGGGTGCGGGTGCTCGACGCCTCCACCTTCTACGAGATGGTCACGCGCAAGCTCAACGTCGAGCACATCACCCCCGGCTGGCTCATCTTCGCCCCCGGCTTCGGCGGCAGCAGGCTGTGCGATGCCGGACGGCGAGCGGCGGACATCGCCCTCGCGCTGGTGGCGTCCCTTCTCGTCGCGCCCTTCATCCCCTTCGTGGCCCTTGCCGTCAGGCTCGATTCGCCGGGCCCGGTGCTCTTCCGTCAGGTGCGGGTGGGGCGGGGCGGCAGGCCCTTCACCCTCTACAAGTTCAGGACCATGCGGCAGGACGCGGAGAAGGACACCGGCCCGGTCTGGGCGCGGGCCAACGACAGCCGCGTGACCCGCTTCGGGGCCTTCATGCGGCGCTGCCGCATCGACGAGTTGCCGCAACTCTTCAACGTGCTGCGCGGCGACATGGGCTTCATCGGCCCGCGGCCCGAGCGCCCCGAGTTCGTGGCTGAACTGTCGCGCGAGGTGCCCTTCTACGAACAGCGGCACGCCGTGCGTCCGGGACTCACCGGGTGGGCGCAGGTGCGCTTCCCCTACGGGGCGAGCAAGGCCGATGCACTGGAGAAACTGCGGTACGATCTCTACTACATCAAGAATCGTGCCTTCATGCTGGATATGGAGATCATTGCAAGGACGTTTTCCGTCGTACTTTCAGGATCGGGAGCAAGGTAGTGAAAAGATTCGCAGTCATCATGTCCCTTGTCATGGTGCTCATGGGCGCCTCGGTCGGCTACTGCTTCGACTACATCATCAACCACGGTGACGGCATCAGCGTCAACGTATGGGGCGAGAAGGAGCTTTCGGTGAAGGTCACGGTGCGCCCCGACGGCAGGATAACCCTGCCCGGCATCGGTGACATGGACGCCGCAGGCCAGACCGCCGAACAGCTTCAGGCCAAGATAACCACCCGTTACGCCGAACTCGTGCGCAACCCGGTGGTCACCGTCAGCGTGGACATGTCGCAGAACAACAGCGTCATCGTGCACGGCCCCGGCGTGAAACCCGGCATGGTGCCCATGGCGGGCCGCACCACGCTGTTGCAGCTGCTCACCCGCATCGCCCCCGAAGCCACCGCCGACCTCGACGGTGCGACCCTCACCCGCGAGGGCACGGTGCTGCGCACGGGCTTCCGCGACCTCTACGAACGCGGCGCCATCGCCGACGACGTCGAACTCAAGCCCGGCGACCGGGTGTTCATCCCCTTCCGCGCCAAGTGGTCGGTCTATGTGGTGGGCGCGGTCAACGAACCCATGACCCTGACCTACCACGAGGGCATGACCCTGATGGAGGCGCTGCTGGCAGCCAAGGGCTTCACCCGCTTCGCCGACCGCAACAAGACGGAAGTGGTGCGCGAACGCGACGGACGGCAGGAGGTCGTGGTGGTGCGCGCGGGCGACCTCATCGACAAGGGCGACCTCACCCAGAACGTGCCGTTGCAGGCTGGCGACTACGTCATCGCCAAGAAGGGGCTGTTCTAGATGCGACCCGGAGGACGTGAACCCCAGCAGGCGCCGGGCCGCGAGTCCGGCAGCCTCGATGTCAGGCGTTACCTCGTGCTGCTGCGCGAGAGCATCGTGACCTTCTGCGCCATCGCCGTGGGGGTGACCCTGCTCGGTGTGGCGGTCAGCTATGTGTTGCCCAAACGCTACGAGGCGCACTCCTCCGTGTCGGTCGAGCAGAACGTCGTCAACGAACTGGTGAAGGGCATCGCCATCACCCCGTCGCTTGAAGCGAAACTGCGCATCCTCAAGGTGTCCATCCTGAGTCGCAAGATGCTGCTCGCCGTCATCCGCGACCTCGACATGGACCTCGGCAGGCAGGGCGAACAGCTTGAGATACTCATCGAGAACACGCGCAAGAACGTCGAGATCAGCTACGAGGAGAAGAAGGGTCTCTTCTACATCCGCTACCGCGACGCGTCGCCGGAACGGGCGCGTGACTTCGTCAACGCGCTCACCCGGCGCTACATCGAGGAGAGTACGGCCTCGAAGCGCGAAGAGTCGTACGAGGCCACGCGCTTCCTCTCCGACCAGATAGAGGTGTTCCAGAAGCGCATCGAGGCCGCGCAGAAGGCCATCGACGCCTTCAAGTCCGAGAAGGGCATGATCCTCAGCATGAACGAGAGCATCCTGCGCGAGGAGATCAAGGAGACGGAACACCGCCTCGAAGAGACGCGCATCCGCAAGAACGAGCGGCTGGCCCAGCTCGGCATCCTCGAGAAGGGGACGGGCGGCGGGCGGCTTGCCGAGAAGGAGGCGGCCTACAAGGCGCTTCTGGGAACCTACACCGCGCAGCACCCCGACGTGGTGCGTGCCAAGGCCGAACTCGACGCCCTGCGCGCCAGCGGGGGCGGGGGCGGCGGGCGCAAGGGCGGCGTCGACTACCAGCGCATCAAGGTCGAACTCGAATCGCTGAACGAGATAGAGCGCATCCAGCAAGAGCTCATCGAGAAGGACAAGCGCCTGTTGCAGGAACTGCCCGCAGTGCAGACCGAACTGCAGGCCCTGCAACAGGCCCGCAAGAACGAGACGCTCATCTACGAACAGCTGGTGACGCGCTACGGGCAGTCCGAAGTCTCGAAGCAGATGGAATTGCAGGACAAGGCCGTGAGCCTTCGCATCATCGACCCCGCCATCCTGCCCATACGCCCGAGCACCCCCAACAGACCGCTCATCATGCTGGCGGGGCTGCTGCTTGGCGGGGCCATCGGCGCGGGGTGGATCATCCTCTCCGACCAGCTGTTCCGCAAGCTGCGCTCGGTGGAGGACCTCACCGCCATGGGTGTCGTGGTGCTCGGCGCGTTGCCCCGCATCGCCTCGCCCGACGACGTGCGCATCGGGCGGCGCAGGCAGGTCGCCCTTGCCATGTCGGTGACGGTGGCCCTGTTCGTGGTGGGGCTGGCAGCCGCGGAATACAGCGGTTTCGAGGCGTTCGACGGCGTGTTCGCCCGTGTGCGCAACATCGTCTCCAACTGGTTGTGAGGAGAAGGCCATGAGCAGAATCGAAGAGGCACTGGCACGGGCCGCCCGTGAGCGCGAGGCCGCAGACACCCTTCCCGGTGCGCCGGGTGCACAGGGCAAGGGCGGTGCCGGTGCTGCGCCTGAACAGCCCGTGGCCATGCCACGCGGTGTAGAGGCTGCCGTGGCCCGTGCCGACGACGCGCATGGCGGCCCCGCGCCTCAGGTCTCGCCGCCCGTGACTCCCGCCGTGACAATGGGCGCGACAATGGGCGCGACAATGGGCACGACGCCATCCGCGACGCCATCAGTGGCACCGGGCCCCCTGCATCGCGACACCGCACCGGGCGTCGTACCGGGAACCGCATCCGGTATCGCCCGTGGCAACAACGGCTACCGGGCCGTCGGCGCGGAGGGCAGGGCGGCGTATGCCGACTCGAAGCCCCGTCAGGTGACGCTCGACCAGAAGCTCATCGCCGCCTCGGGCTTCGACGACCCCATGAGCGAGGAATACCGCAAGATCAAGGGTCGGCTGGTGTCGCTGGCGCGGCAGAAGGGCATGAACCTGTTCATGGTCACGAGTTCCGTCATGGGCGAGGGCAAGACGCTGGTCTCCGCCAATCTCGCCATCAGCCTCGCGCAGGAATACGACAACACCGTCCTCTACATCGACGCCGACCTGCGCGCCCCCTGCGCCCACGGTCTCTTCGGGGTGGAGGCCTCGCCCGGCCTCTCCGACTGCCTCATGGACGGCATCCCCCTGCACGAGGCCCTCGTGCCCACGGGAGTGGGGCGGCTGTCGTTCCTGCCCGCGGGGCGGCAACTGCCCAACCCCGGCGAGTTGTTCGCCTCGTCGCTCATGCGCGACATGCTGCACGAGATGAAGCGCCGCTACGCCGACCGCTACGTCATCATCGACACCGCCCCGGCGCTGCCCTTCGCGGAGACGCGGGTACTCGGCCGCATGGTGGACGGCGTGCTGCTGGTGGCGCGCGAGAACATCGCCACGCTGAACGGCATCTCCAAGACACTCGAGGCCCTCGAAGGCTCGAACCTCATGGGCGTCATCTACAACGACGCCAGCCACCCCGCGTGGCCCAGTTTTCCCGGCTATGGCGACAGATACGGCACCAACCGCTACGCCTACGGTGCCCATCGCACCGGGCAGGGCCAGTGACGGAGGCCACGGTGTACACGGCATTCTTCGGCTTTCGGGTGAAGCCCTTCGACCTGCTTCCCAACCCCGACTTCCTGTACCCGAGTCGCGCCTACCGCAAGGCCTCGGCGTATCTGGAATACGGGGTGCGCGACCGTGCGGGCTTCATCCTGATCACCGGGGAGGTGGGCGCGGGCAAGACCACGCTCATCCGCAGCCTGCTCAAGCGCAGCCTCGGCGACGTGCTCATCTCCAAGGTCTTCAACACCAGCGTCGATGCCGAACAGCTGGTGGCCATGATCAACGACGACTTCGGCCTCGAGACCGACGGCAGGGACAAGGTCGCCATGCTGCGCGACCTCAACACCTTCCTCATCGAACAGTACGCCGAACGGCGGCGGCCCGTGCTCATCATCGACGAGGCCCAGAACCTCACCCCCGAGGTGCTCGAAGAGGTGCGGATGCTCTCCAACCTCGAAACGGACAACGCCAAGCTGTTGCAGATCATCCTCGTGGGACAGCCCGAACTGCGCGAGCGCATCCGTTCGCCGCAGCTGCTGCAACTGCGCCAGCGCATCCTCGTGCAGTGCCACCTCGAGCCGCTCACCCGCGAAGAGGTCGAGGAGTACGTCCTCTACAGGCTCGAACGCGCGGGCAACCGCGACGCCCTGCACTGGGAGGAGGGCGTGATGGCGGAGATGCACAGGGCCACGCGGGGCATCCCCCGGCTGGTGAACATCCTCGGCAGCTACGTGCTGCTCGACGCCTACGCGGCGGGACGGCGCAGCATCTCGCTGCCCGAGATGCTCGACCTGTTGCACTCCATGGATTTCGACCACCAGTTCTGGCCCACCGGGGCGGAGACTGAAGGCGAGGCTGGCGGCGAGACGTCGCCCGCCGTGACAGGGGCCAGCGCGATGACGGTGACGGACGCAGCCGGGGGCAACGGCAGCCACGCGGCGGCAGCCGGAGCGCCTGTCGATATGACCCCCGCCCCCGTAGGCACTGCCGCGCAAGTCCCTGCGGGCGTCGCCCAGACAATGACGCAGACGCAGGCGCAGGCGACCCCGGCGATGCTCTCGCTGCTGCAAGGGCTCTCGCGCCGTGTGGGCGAGCTCGAACAGGCCCACGCCCGCATGGGCGAGAACGCCTACTTCGACATGCTCGAACGCCAGAACGAGCTCGAGCAGGTGCTCACGCGCATGGCGGAGAGGGTGGACAGGCTGCACTTCGCACAGGCGCAGCGACAGGTGCAGGTGCGACAGGAACAGGCCGCGCAGGAACGTCTGGCGGCGGAACGGGCCGGCAACCAGCGGGGCGGATGGCTGAGACGCTGGTTCGTGGGCGGCTAGCGGACGGAGACGGCACGAGGCGGCAGGAGACGGCGAAGGAACGGGCGACACGGTGCGCTGGCGGAGAGACCCTCGCAAGGGCCTTCGGGCTGGCATCCGGCGGAGACGGCCTCAGGGCCACCGGGCACGCACCACCGCAAGGCGCGGCGACAACGGCATCGAACAGGAGCGAAAGCATGACGGCACGGCGTTCGGCATTCCACGGGCACATGATGACGTGTCTTGCGGCACTGGGGGCTGCGGGTCTTCTGGCGTGCGCGGCGGGTAGCGCCGTGGCGGAAGAGACCTTCGAGGCGTCGTTCGGCCTTGGCGGCGAATACAACGACAACGTCACCGAACGCCGCAACGGCCCCGACGACTTCGTCTCGCACGTCAAGCCCGAACTCCGCTACAAGTACGATGCCGAGCGCGTGGCCGCGTCCATCAGGTACAAGGGCGACTACGCCTTCTACATGCAGGGCGAGTCCCCCGACGACTACAGCCATACCCTCGAGGCCAAGGCCCTGCTCGAACTGGCCGAAGAGCGTTTCTTCCTCGACATCTCCGAGAACCTGCGCCCCGTCTACCGTCAGGCCTCGCGCGGCGACCTCATCGAGGGCGACACCCGGCGCGACCAGACCGACCAGAACACCTTCGCCGTGTCGCCGTATCTCGTGTTCGGGTCGGGCGAGCGCGTCAGCCTGAAGACGGGCTACCGCTTCACCGACATCCGCTACGCCGACGAGACCGAACCCGGCAGCGGTTCGCGCACCTTCCTTCCGGGATGGAGCAGCGGCGAGACCTCGCTCAACCGCAACGTGAAGCAGCAGCACGACATCTTCGCCGACGGCGAATACGAGATGACCGAACGGGTGGCGCTGCTCACCGGCTACCAGATTTCGCGGCAGGAGTCGGAAGAGCAGCAGGACTTCACCCGGCACCGCCCCTATGTGGGCTTCCGCTACGAGTACATGCAGGACAGCACCCTCAAGTTGCGGTGCGGCCCCATGCTGACAGAGACCGACGACGGCGAGAGTTCGACCCGGTTCTACTACAGCGCCGACGTCGCCCACGCCCTCGGCAGGCACAAGCTCACCTTCCGCAGCGAGCGCGACTACACCGAAGACCCGCAAAGCGGCAGGAGCATCCTGCGCCAGATGAACACCGCGGGCATCCTCTTCGACTTCGACCGTTCGCGGCTGACCACCTCGATGGGCTACTCCGAGTACGACTCCACGCTGGAAGGCGGCGGCAACAAGTTCTGGCGCCCCGGCGTGAACTACTCCTACGACCTGACGGAACGCCTGAAAGCCAGCGCAGGCGCCACCGCCGAACTCGATGCCGGGTCGGATTCGGCGACCACGTCCGACCGCGTCTACCTCAACACCGGGCTCAACTACGAGCTCAGCGAGTCGTCGTGGCTCGCGCTGACCTACAGGTACAAGGCGGTGGACTCCAGCGACTCCGCCTCGTCCTTCAACGTCAACAGGGTCATGCTGGAATGGGGAATGACCTTCTGACGACGGCATGAACGCAAGGCCTACGGGCCACAAGCCTCTTGGGGAGGGGAACATGCGGAACGCACTTACCATCGACGTCGAAGACTACTTCCACGTCAGCGCATTCGAGAAGGCCGTCGACCCCGGACTGTGGGACTCGCTGCCGCAACGCGCGTTGCGCAACACCAACCACGTGCTCGACCTGCTCGACAGGTGGGGGCTGCGTGCGACCTTCTTCACGCTGGGCTGGGTGGCGAAGCGTCACCCCGAACTCGTGCGGCGCATGGCCTCGGCAGGGCACGAGGTGGCTTGCCACGGCTATTCGCACAAGCGCATCACCACGCTCAACCCCAGGGCCTTCCGCGACGACATCCAGCGTTCGCGGCGGCTGTTGCAGGACCTGTCGGGCCAGCCGGTGAACGGCTACCGCGCGCCCAGCTACACCATCACGCAAGACACCATCTGGGCCCTCGACGTGCTCATCGAGGAGGGCTTCACCTACGATTCGAGCATCTTCCCCATCAACCACGACATCTACGGCATGCCCGGCAGCCAGCGCTTCCCGCATACCATCACCCGTGAGGGCGGCGTCATCGAGGAGTTCCCGCCCACCACCTATCAGGTGGAGGTCATGGGTCGCCGCGTGAACCTGCCCGTGGCGGGCGGGGGCTACCTGCGCCTGTTACCCGCCACGTGGGTGAGCGGCGCCTTCAGGCGGCTGAACGATTCGGGCAAGCCGTGCGTCCTCTACTTCCACCCGTGGGAGATAGACCCGGCGCAACCGCGCATCCGTGCCACGGCACGTTCGCGCTTCAGGCACTACCTGAACCTCGACTCCACCGAGTCGAAGCTGCGGCACCTGTTCTCTTCGTTGCGCTTCACCACCATGAGTTCGGTGCTCTTCGGGACGGTGGCCCATGTCTGACATGGAGGTCAGGGGCGTCGACCCCAACGCCCCGCAAGAGGCGGCCCTGTGGGACGCCTACGTGGCGGCCCATGCGGAGTCCACGGGCTATCACCGCATGGGCTGGACGCGGGTGGCGCAACGGGCCTTCGGGCACGCGGCGTATCCCCTCGCGGCCTTCGACGGCGGACGCATCGCCGGGGTGCTGCCCCTCGTCCACATCCGCAGCCGTCTCTTCGGGCGCTTTCTCGTCTCGCTGCCCTTCGTCAACTACGGCGGGCTGCTGGCGGACTCCGCCGAGGCGGCGCAGGCGCTCATCGACGAGGCCGAGGGCCTGCTGCGCCGCACCGGGGCGGGCAGCATCGAACTGCGGCACGTGGGGCCGCCGCGCCTCGGGCTTTCGGCCAAGTCGCACAAGGTGACCATGCTCCTCGACCTGCCGGACGACCCCGACACCCTGTGGCGCGGCCTGCGCGACAAGGTGCGCAATCAGGTGCGCAAGGCGGGCAAGTCGGGCCTCACCGTGGAACAGGGCGGCGCGGGGCTGCTTGGGCCGTTCTACGACGTGTTCGCCGTCAACATGCGCGACCTCGGCACGCCGGTGTACTCGCGGCGCTTCTTCGAGACCATCATGGACGAATTCCCCGGTGCCACGCGCATCGTCGCCGTGCGCGACGGTGACGCCGTGGTGGCGGCAGCCCTCTGCTACACGCACGGCAACACCTTCGAGGTGCCGTGGGCCTCGTCGCTGCGCACCCACCGTGACCGCTGCCCCAACAACCTCATGTACTGGCACTGCATGGAGACGGCGTGCCGTGAAGGGTTCACCGTGTTCGACTTCGGGCGTTCGTCGCGCGACAGCGGCCCGTGGCGCTTCAAGGCGCAGTGGGGCGCGCGCGAGGTGCCCCTCAGCTGGGAGTACCTGCTGGCCGACGGCGCACCCCTGCCCGACCTCAACCCGTCCAGCGCCCGCTTCAGCCTCGCCGTGCGGGTGTGGCGGCATCTGCCCGTGGCCCTCACGCGGTTCATCGGCCCGCACATCGTCAGGAGCATCCCATGAGCGTGTCCGACTTCTGCCGCCGCACGGGTATCTGCCCGCCCTACCGCCATCTGCCTCCGGGCGGCGTACCGCTGCCCGCGGGCGACATCGTGGCGGCTGCGGGCACGGCCCTCGCGACAGGGTGGCAGCGTGCGTCCGGTGATGCTGCGTCCGGTGATGCTGCGTCCGGGGATGCGGGCCGCGCTGCGCTGGCGGCCCTCGGCACGGCGCTGCACACGCTCACGGGTTGCCGTCACGCCTTCGCCCTCGGCACCGGGCGGGCGGCCCTCTCCGTGACGCTACTGGCCATGCGCCGTCTAGCCCCGGCGCGTGACGTGGTGCTGCTGCCCGCCTACACCTCGTATTCCGTGGCTGCCGCCGCCGTACACGCGGGGCTGCTGGTGCGGCTGTACGACCTCGACCCCGCGACGCTGGCCCCCCGCATGGAGGATGTGACCGCGCAGCTGGACGACCGGGTGCTGGCGGTGGTGGCGTGCCACCTCTTCGGCTACCCCGTGCCCACCGGTGCCTTGCGCGACCTGTGCCACGGGGCCGGGGCCATGCTGGTGGACGATGCGGCGCAGGCCATGGGCGCACGTTCAGCCGACGGGCTTGCGGGCACCACGGGCGATGCGGGGTTGTTCAGCCTCGCCCGTGGCAAGAACATCACGGCGGTGGACGGCGGCCTCGTGGTCACGGACGACGACGCGCTGGCGGCTGCCGTGGCGGGACTCGTGCCGTGGGCGGCGCTGCCCTGCACCGCATCCACTGCGGCGATGACTTCAGCGACGCCTTCAGTGACGACAGCAGCGACGCCTTCCGCACCCGGCCCGGTGACGGGTCTGGCGACGGGTGACGCATCGGGTGAAGTCTCGGGTGCAGCACCGGGTGAGGCATTGGGCACCACGTCATCCGGCCCGGCGGCTGGCATGGCACCCGCCCCGGCGCGGGGCAGGGCTGCCGAGGCCGTCGCCGACATGCGCCTTCTGGCGCGTGTGGTCATGCTGCGCCTCTTCCTGAATCCCTCTCTGTACTGGGTGCCCGCGTCGCTGCCCTTTCTCGGCATCGGGACATCCCGCTTCGACCCCGATTTCGAGGTCGGGCCCCTGCGCCCCTTGCAGGCGACGCTGGCGGCGCGCAC
>Ga0307371_100106_pt1 | contig 11418 bp, 9 predicted proteins | sample AAT_RA_Trp2_MT_FD_197176 | JGI IMG/M metagenome (GOLD analysis project Ga0307371, IMG submission 197176) | Metatranscriptome of enriched activated sludge microbial communities from anaerobic digester in WTTP, New Holstein, Wisconsin, United... | ecosystem: Engineered > Bioreactor > Anaerobic >...
CACGTCGTCGGACTTGACGGTGAGGAACTCCTGCAGGAGGTACGATGCGCCGTATGCCTCGAGTGCCCACACTTCCATTTCACCCAGACGCTGGCCACCGAACTGGGCCTTGCCGCCAAGGGGTTGCTGGGTGACGAGGGAGTACGGGCCCGTGGAGCGGGCGTGTATCTTCTCGTCGACCAGGTGGTGCAGCTTGAGGATGTACATGACCCCGGTGGTGACGCGGTTGTAGAACTTGTCACCGGTGCGGCCGTCGTACAGTACCGTCTTGCCGTCCCCGTCCATGCCCGCGCGCTCGATCCACGACCAGATGTCCTCTTCGGACGCGCCGTCGAAGACGGGGGTCTTGGTCACGATGCCGGTGCGCAGTTTCGACACGGCCTTGCGGAAGGTCTCGTCGTCCATCTCGTCGACCAACTTGGCGATGGTGGCGGAACGGAACACGTCCTTGACCTCGTGGCGCAGCGTTGCCATGGCGGCACCGCTGTCGAGCATTTCGGCGAGCTGACGGCCCAGTTCCTTGGCACCCCACCCGAGGTGGGTCTCCATGATCTGGCCGATGTTCATTCGCGAAGGCACGCCGAGGGGGTTCAGCACGATGTCGACCGGGCGTCCGTCGGCAAAGAAGGGCATGTCCTCTTCGGGCAGAATGCACGAAACGACACCCTTGTTACCGTGACGGCCGGCCATCTTGTCGCCCACGTTCAGCTTACGCTTCACGGCGATGTGCACCTTGACCATCTTGATGACGCCGGGGGGCAGGTCGTCGCCTTCGGTGACCTTCTCGCGCTTCGAGTCGTAGATGCCCTTGAGGAAGGCCACCTGACGGTCGTAATCCTCGAGGGCCGTGTCGACCATCTCGTCGACCTCACGGCTCTTGAACAGACCTGCCAGCCGCTTGACGGGCAGGGCGTCGAGAAGTTCGCGGGTCATGGGGGCACCAGCTTCAGCCAGCACCTCGCCCTTGCGCTTGCCGGGCAGGGTGACGGCAATCTGCTTGCCCACCAGGGTATCGGCGAGACGGTCGCGCAGGGCATCGCCAAGGGCACGGACGTGGTCCTGTTCCTTCTTGTCGATGCGCGCGGTCTCGTAGTCTTCGATATTGCGGGTGCGCTCGTCCTTCTCGCCGGAACGACGGTTGAACACCTTCACATCGATGATGGTTCCCTCGATGCCCGGGGGTACCTTGAGGGAGGTGTTCTTCACGTCGCGTGCCTTGTCGCCGAAGATGGCCCGGAGGAGCTTCTCTTCGGGGGTGAGCTGGGTCTCGCCCTTGGGCGTGATCTTGCCGACGAGGATGTCGTCGGGCTTCACGCTGGCACCGATGCGGATGATGCCGCTGCCGTCGAGGTTGCGGAGCATGTCCTCGCCGACGTTCGGGATGTCGCGGGTGATTTCTTCGGGGCCGAGCTTGGTGTCACGGGCGACGACTTCGAACTCTTCGATGTGGATCGAAGTGAAGACGTCCTCCTTCACCACCCGTTCGGAGATGAGGATGGAGTCTTCGAAGTTGTAACCGCACCAGGGCATGAAGGCCACGACGAGGTTCTTGCCCAGAGCCAGTTCGCCATCTTCGATGCCGGGGCCGTCGGCGAGCACGTCGCCCTTCTTGACGATCTGCCCGGGATGACAGGTGGGACGCTGGCCGAAGCACGAGTTCTGGTTGGACTTGTGGTACTTCTGAAGGTCGTACGCGCGCACGCCGCCACGATCGGGGTAGAGCCCGTTCTCGTAGCTGACGATGATGCGCGTGGCGTCGGCGTAGCGCACGATGCCGGGGCCTTCGGCGAGGATGCACGCGCCCGAGTCGCGGGCCACGTCGCCTTCCATGCCGGTGCCGACGATGGGCTTCTCGGAACGGAGAAGCGGCACGGCCTGACGCTGCATGTTCGAACCCATGAGCGCGCGGTTGGCGTCGTCGTGCTCAAGGAAGGGGATGAGCGCGGCGGAGATGGAGACCATCTGGCTGGGCGAGATGTCCATCAGCGTCACTTCGTCACGGTGCGACATGAGCACGTCGCCGCGCACGCGGGCGGTGACGTATTCGTCCGCCAGCTTGCCATCGGCATCGACGGCTGCGTTGGCCTGCGCCACGACTTCGCCCTGTTCGCGCGAGGCGTCGAGGAACTTGATGTCGTCGGTGAGGGCACCTTCGCGGATGATGCGATAGGGCGTCTCGATGAAGCCGAAATCGTTCACCTTGGCATAGGTGGTCAACGAAACGATGAGGCCGATGTTCGGGCCTTCAGGCGTTTCGATGGGGCAGATACGACCGTAGTGCGACGTGTGCACGTCTCGTACTTCGAAGCCCGCACGTTCGCGCGTCAGACCACCGGGGCCGAGGGCCGAGAGACGACGCTTGTGCGTCACTTCGGAAAGGGCGTTGGTCTGGTCCATGAACTGCGAAAGCTGCGAGGTTCCGAAGAACTCCTTCAGCACCGCGGCCACGGGCTTCGGGTTGATGAGGTCGTGCGGCATGAGCGTGGAGACTTCCTGAAGGCTCATGCGTTCCTTGATGGCGCGTTCCATGCGGACGAGACCGATGCGGTACTGGTTCTCGACCAGTTCGCCCACGGGGCGCACACGGCGGTTGCCCAGATGGTCGATGTCGTCGGCAGGGCCGTGCGAGTCCTTCAGGTGCAGGAGCACGCGGATGGCGCGCAGGATGTCGTCATCGGTGAGGGTGCGCAGGTCGACGGACTGGTCGATGCCAAGACGCTGGTTGAGCTTGTAGCGGCCCACCGGCGACAGGTCGTAGTAGTCGGCGCTGCGGAAGAGATTGTCGAAGAACGACGCGGCGATCTCAGGCGTGGGCGGCGAGCTCGGACGCAGGCGACGGTATATCTCGACCTGTGCGGCCTCCATGTCGGGGGTCTTGTCCAGCACCAGGGTGTCGCGAAGCGAAGACGAGGTCTCAAGACCCTTGGTGTGCAGCACGGGCAGGCGCGAAATGCTGGCTTCGCGCAGGTTCTCGACCAGCGAAGCGGTGATTTCGTCGGCAGCCTCGGCAAGCACTTCACCAGTGGCCGGGTTCACGATGTCTTCGGCGAGGAACATGCCCTCGATGGTGTCAGGAGCCACCTCAATGGTCTCGAGCCCGGCTTCGGAGATGAGGCGCCATGCACGCTTGGTGATGGGCTTGCCAGCCTTGACGATGGTACCGCCCTTGCCGTCCTCGATGTCGACGAAGGCAGAATCCTTGCGGTACATGTCCTTCTGGACTTCCCACATGAGACGGCCCATGGGGTCGAGGCGGTAGAACTCCTTCTTGTAGAAGTAGTCGAGGATGTCGGTCTTGGACATCCCCATCGCCTTGAAGAGGATGGTCGCGGGCATCTTGCGGCGGCGGTCGATGCGGACGTACAGGATGTCCTTGTGGTCGAAGTCGAAATCGAGCCACGAGCCGCGCATGGGAATGATGCGGCACGAGTAGAGCACCTTGCGGCTCGAATGGGTCTTGCCCGAATCGTGCTCGAAGATGATACCGGGCGAACGCTGCAACTGGTTGACGATGACGCGTTCGGTGCCGTTGATGATGAAGGTGCCCTTCTCGGTCATCAGGGGCAGGGTACCGAAGTAGATCTCCTGTTCCTTGATGTCACGGATGGTGCGGTTGCCAGAGTCTTCGTCCACGTCATAGACGACGAGACGAACCTTTATGCGAATGGGCGCTTCGTAGGTGAGGCCCTTGGATATGCATTCGGGCTGGTCGTACTTGGGTTCGCCCACTTCATAGCTGACGAACTCGAGACTGGCGGTTCGGTTGAAATCCTCAATGGGGAACACCGACCTGAAGACCCCTTCGAGGCCTTCATCGTGTCTGCGTTCGGTCGCTCCTTCCTGCAGGAATTTCACATAGGAATCCACCTGCAGGTTCAGCAGATGCGGAATGGGGAGCGAGACATCGATCTTGCCGAACTTCTTCGTAAGCTGGCCCATCGTTTCACCTCAAAAAGACGGTTTTCCGGCAGCAGTGCCCGGGAACTAGGCTACCTGCTCGCGACGACCGGGGTGTGCGGAGACGTCGAGCGCGCCGGGAGTGGTGCGCGCCGAGGCCCGAAGGCCGGACGTGCGCTCCGGAATGGCTTGCCCGCTGGTGCGGCGACAGGAAAGAACGTTGTGGTATGGTTGGAGAACGCAGACATGGCGCATATCCGCGCAAGAGGATATGCGCCGGTTTGGTGTGCCGGCGTGAAATATGGTGTGCATGTGTGCGGCGTACAACGTACCGACCGTGTCGAAAGGGTTCGCGCGATTGGTGAAATATTTCGACTAAACTTCAAAGTTAGTCTATTCGTGCCTGAAGTGCAACCCTTCGTTCCCGTCAAGCCCGAAAAAGTATAAGAAGCGCGGGCGGTGACCCGCCCGCGCTGTGGATGCGCCATGCGGCGGCTGAAACCGAAACTACTTGATTTCGACTTCGGCGCCAGCTTCGACGAGCTGCTTCTTGGCTTCTTCGGCCTCTTCCTTGGAAGCGGCTTCCTTCAGGGTCGAGGGAGCGCCGTCGACCTTGTCCTTGGCTTCCTTCAGGCCGAGGCCGGTAAGGGCGCGGACAACCTTGATGACGCCGATCTTGTTGGCACCGGCGCTCTTCAGGATGATGTCGAACTCGGTCTTTTCTTCTTCGGCAGGGGCGGCATCGCCAGCAGGAGCGGCAACGGCCATGGCAGCCATGGGAGCGGCAGCGGAAACGCCGAACTTCTCTTCGAGTTCCTTGATGAATTCGGAGAGTTCGAGGACAGTCATGTTGCCGATGAATTCAACGACCTGTTCTTTGGTGATGGACATTGTTTGGCTCCTTTAGGATCTTTGGCTTGCGTGGTGGTTCGTTACGTTCGCAACTAGGCCGCGGCTTTCTTGCTCTCGAGGTCCTTGAGGACATAGAGCAGGCTGCGGATGATGTTGGCGAACAGACTGACGAAGTTGGTGGGAACGGCGTTCATCGTGCCAAGGGCGCGAGCGAGCAGTTCAGGCTTGCTGGGCAGCTTGGCCAGGTCGGAGACCTGGTCGGCGGAGAGGGCCTTGCCCTCAAGGCTGCCGTGGCGGATAGCGAACAGCTTGCTGGTCTTGGCGAATTCGGTCAACGCCTTGGCCACCGCGACGGGATCATCGAACCCAAGGGCAACTGCGCAGTTTTCCTTGAACCGAGTACCAATCGGCTCATGCGCAGTGCCGGTGAAAGCAATCCGTGCCAGAGTGTTCTTCACGACGTGGTATTCACAACCATTTTCGCGCAGCTTCACTCTGAGACGGGTCAGCTCTTCCACCGGCATACCCTTGAAGTCGGTCACGACCGCGATGGAAGCAGCCTCGGCACGAGACTTGAGCTGCTCGATGATGGCGGCTTTTTCGGACCTGTTCACGTGACTCTCCTCGAGTTCGGGTTTGCCAAGGTGGAAATGCCGAGCCAAAGCTGAATCTCGGCAGGATGTTTAAGACCTTGCGGCCACCTGCTTTCTTCGACTCGAATTTCCTACCATTTGCCGGAAACGGCCCGGACTTGCGCCCGGGCCTGATATCTACGAAGGGGGTTAGCCTTCGATGAACTTCTTGATCAGGGTGGGGTCGACCTTCACGCCGGGGCCCATGGTGGTGGAGATCGCCATGGCCTGCATGTAGGTACCCTTGGCGCTGGAGGGCTTGAGGCGGTTCACGGTGTCGATAAGGGCCTTGAGGTTGCCGAGGATCTTCTCGGAACCGAAAGACACCTTGCCGAGAGGGGCGTGAAGGACACCGGCCTTGTCAACCTTGAACTCGACGCGACCGGCCTTCATTTCCTTGATGGCGGTGGTGATGTCGAAGGTGACGGTGCCGGTCTTGGCGTTGGGCATCAGGCCGCGGGGGCCGAGCACACGACCGATCTGGCCGACAAGGGCCATGACGTCGGGGGTGGCGATGGCCTTGTCGAAGTCGAGCCAGCCTTCCTTGATCTTGGCGACAAGCTCTTCGGCACCGGCGACATCGGCACCGGCGGCCTTGGCTTCGGCTTCCTTTTCACCCTTGCAGAAGACGGCTACGCGAACGGTCTTGCCAAGCCCGTTGGGCATGGTCACGGCACCGCGAACCATCTGATCGGAATATTTGGGGTCGACGCCAAGGCAGATGGCCACGTCGACGGTTTCGTCGAACTTGGCAGGAGCGGCGGCCAGAGACTTGGCCACGGCGTCTTCGACGGAGTACTTGACGGTAAGGTCGAGGCCTTCTGTCGCGTTACGATATTTTTTGCCGTGCTTGGGCATTGTACCCACCTTATGTGCTTGCTGTCGTTTGAAATCTCCTGCCGCCTCGGTCACGGGGTGTGTGGCCGGAATGATCCGGCGGACGGCAGTGCAACTGATTAACGAAGCGCTACTTCACTTCAATGCCCATGCTGCGGGCGGTACCCAGGATGTTGCGCTTGGCCGCCTCAAGGTCTTTGGCGGTGAGGTCGGGCATCTTGAGAGCCGCGATCTCTTCGACCTGCGCCATGGTGACGCTGCCGACCTTGTTACGGTTGGGTTCGCCCGAACCCTTCTCAAGCTTGGCAGCCTTGATCAGGAGCACGGAAGCGGGGGGGGTCTTGGTGATAAAGCTGAAGGAGCGGTCGGCGTAGACGGTGATGACAACAGGGGTGATCATACCCTTCTGTTCCATCGTCTTGGCATTGAACTCCTTGCAGAACGCCATGATGTTCAGACCATGCTGACCCAGGGCGGGGCCCACCGGCGGCGAGGGGTTCGCAGCACCAGCGGGAATCTGCAGCTTGATTTTGGCAACTTCTTTCTTAGCCATTGCTCTATACCTCTGAACGACACGGTGAGCCTGTCACCGCGCGGTAACGTCGTCTGCTATCCCTTGGAAACCTGAACGAAGTCCAGCTCGACAGGGGTCTGCCGACCGAAGATCGAAACCGAGACCCTGAGTTTGCCCTTGTCATAGTTGACGTCTTCAACGACTCCGTTGAAGCCGCCGAAGGGCCCGTCGATGACCCGTACTTCATCCCCACGATCGAAGTTGAACTTCGGCCGCGGCTGCTCCTGACGCGATTCCATCATGGCAAGGATGCGCTCGGCTTCGCTGTCGCGCATGGGTGTGGGGCGGTTCTTGCCGCCGACAAACCCCGTAACCTTGGGAATGGACTGGACGAGATGCCACGAGAAATCCGTCATGAACATCTTGACCATCACATACCCGGGGTAGAACTTGCGGGTGGAGGTCCTCTTCTCGCCCTTGACGAGTTCGATGACCTTTTCCGTAGGAACGACCACCTCGACGATCTCGTCCTGGGATTGCCCGGTGCGGATCATTTCGCGGATGGTCTGTTCAACCCTGTTCTCGAAGCCCGAATAGGTATGTACGATGTACCAACGGGCCTTTGAGGCGGTAGTCGTCTCGGTCATGGCACAGCCCGTCAGGAGAGGATGAATTCGATGAGATGCGTCAGTCCGAGGTCCACGAAACCGAGGAACAGGGACATGACGAACACAAAGACCAGCACGGTCATGCTGGTCGCCCAGGCTTCCTTCCGGGTGGGCCAGGAAACCTTCCGGAGCTCGACCTTCGCCTCTTCGACATAGTCCCTGAATTGGGTGACCTTGTCTCCGAGACTGGTGCCGCTGCTCGCAGAGGCCGCTTCCGGCGCATTTGATTGCTTTTTCGCCATTATCGCCTCTACCCGAGAAGAGAAGGGAAATGGCAGGGCAGGAGGGATTCGAACCCCCAACATCCGGTTTTGGAGACCGGCGCTCTAGCCGTTAGAGCTACTGCCCTGCACTATGAAGGTACTACTTACTTGGTCTCGCGGTGAACTGTGTGCTTCTTGTCCCAGGGACAATACTTCTTCAGTTCGAGACGGCCAGTAGTATTCTTCTTGTTCTTGTCGGTCGCGTAGTTACGCCGCTTGCACTCGGTGCAGGCAAGCTGGATGTTGACGCGCATGGCGTTACTCCACGATCTCGGAAACCACGCCTGCGCCGACGGTACGGCCACCTTCGCGGATAGCGAAGCGGAGACCGAGTTCCATGGCGATGGGGGCGATGAGTTCCACGTTGAAGGTGGCGTTATCGCCGGGCATCACCATCTCGACGCCTTCTTCAAGGGTGATCACACCAGTGATGTCCGTGGTACGGAAGTAGAACTGGGGACGGTAACCCGAGAAGAACGGAGTGTGACGACCGCCTTCTTCCTTGGAAAGGACGTACACTTCAGCCTTGAACTTGCGGTGGGGAGTGATGGACTTGGGAGCGGCAAGAACCTGGCCGCGTTCCACGTCGTCACGCTTCACGCCACGGAGCAGGGCACCGATGTTGTCGCCAGCCTGACCCTGATCGAGCAGCTTGCGGAACATTTCGACGCCGGTGCAGGTCGACTTGGTGGTGTCCTTGATGCCGACGATTTCGACTTCTTCACCGACCTTGATGACACCGCGCTCGACACGACCGGTAACAACGGTACCGCGGCCGGAGATCGAGAACACGTCTTCGATGGGCATCAGGAAGGGCTTGTCGATGTCGCGCTGAGGCTCGGGGATGTAGCTGTCGCAAGCGGCGAGCAGCTCGCGGATGGGCTTGCAGGCGTCAGAGTTGGGATCGTCGGACTCGAGGGCCTTGAGGGCGGAGCCGCGCACGACCGGAACGTCGTCGCCGGGGAAGCCGTAGCTGGTGAGAAGTTCGCGAACTTCGAGTTCAACGAGTTCGAGAAGCTCTTCGTCATCGACCATGTCGCACTTGTTCAGGAACACGACGATGTAGGGCACGCCGACCTGACGGGCGAGCAGGATGTGCTCACGGGTCTGGGGCATGGGACCGTCGGTGGCGGCGACGACGATGATGGCACCGTCCATCTGAGCCGCACCGGTGATCATGTTCTTGATGTAGTCGGCGTGACCGGGGCAGTCGACGTGCGCGTAGTGACGCGTAGCGGTCTCGTACTCGACGTGGGCGGTGGCAATGGTGATGCCACGTTCCTTTTCTTCAGGAGCCTTGTCGATTTCGTCGTACGCGATGAACTTGCCCTGACCGAGGAGGCCTGCGGTCTTGGTGATGGCTGCCGTCAGAGTGGTCTTACCATGGTCGATGTGACCGATGGTGCCGATATTGACGTGCGGCTTCTTGCGTTCAAATTTTTCCTTACCCATAGGTGTTCTCCCTGGCTTTCTTTTTTTGTTCCTTAAGGGCGTAAGGCAAATATGGAGCCCACAATGAGACTTGAACTCATGACCTCTTCCTTACCAAGGAAGTGCTCTACCGCCTGAGCTATGTGGGCAACATCAAGCTATAGGGAGACCCAGGCTATTGGGGATGGAGCGGGAAACGAGACTCGAACTCGCAACCCTCAGCTTGGAAGGCTGATGCTCTAGCCACTTGAGCTATTCCCGCATATGCCGTAGTTCTCCGACAGCGCACTGTCTCCTACAGCCCTGAGAGCTTGTCAAGTGGTGGTGGGGGGTGGATTTGAACCACCGAAGTCTTACGACGACAGATTTACAGTCTGTTCCCTTTGGCCACTCGGGAACCCCACCACTGTATGGAGCTGGCGATGGGACTCGAACCCGCAACCGGCTGATTACAAATCAGCTGCTCTGCCAGTTGAGCTACGCCAGCCAACGGAGATGTGCTTTTATACGAGGGTTCATGGCTTGGCAAGCATAAAAACGCCTTTTTTCGAATTTGCTTTCAAGTGTTTTTTATCTATTCGGTATGTAAGGCTAATTTTTTTCAACCATTAAGGTCTTCACCTGCGCACTTGGCACGGTCTCCGTCGGGGCTCGTCTTCCTCGCAGGGGGCGCGGTTCCTGCCTTCTGTACTGTTGTGTGCCGTTGGCATCGCCCACACTCACCGTCCGTATTCCCTCTGTTCTGCCTGCCATGGTGCTGGTGCGTGCTGGTGCTTGCGCGTGTGCCCTTTGCCCTCATTGGGCCTGTTTTGGCGGCATGTCGGGTTACGGTGTTCCCGACCTTTGCCCCGAGGCTGGGGGCGGGGCACTTGGCGCGTTCGTGCAGAGGCAGTGCCCGTCTGTGGCCTTCGAGGGCTCCCGCAAGTGGTCATCCGTGCTGACCTATGGTTTGGTGTCCTGCGCTTTGTGCGTCGTCCTGTTACATGGCTTTGCCGTCTTCAATCATATCCCACTTCCGCGTTGCGGCAAGCCCTGAGAAGCAGGTGCCGAACCCCGTCTGCGCCAGCGGGCAGGGGGTGTGTTGGTCCTTCTGACGGATTGTGCCTGATGCGCCCCATATGCGCGATATGACAGGCGTGGTGCGTGGCGGCAACCCGGATGGGGTCACGTGTCTTCGCCATGGTGATGTGTAACCATGGCACACGCCGTTGAACGCTGTACCAGTTATCATACATTGTGGCAGAGCGTTTTGTCCGATGGGGGGCTGCGGGGCAGACCTCATCATCCGATTTGGGGTGTCTGTGAGATGTAGAAAGGGGAGAGGCTTTCGCCTCTCCCCTCGTGTCTTGAACGAGATGTCGATGGTGTCAGGCTATGGCGGGCTGACCTTCGGTGGCAACGCGTGCGGCGGGGCGCAGTGCGGCGGGGTGCTGTTCGGCAACCGGGAGTTCGACGGCTTCAAGGTACAGCGAGGCGTTCTCCTCGAGCATGCGCAGGAAGCCGTTGTTCAGTGCGTGACCGGAGCATTCGACGATGAAGTGCCCTTGCAGGGGGACGCCCATCATGGCCATGTCGCCCACGAAGTCGAGCACCTTGTGGCGGACGAATTCGTCGGGGGAGCGCAAGCCGTCGGGGTTCAGCACGGAGTAGTCGTCGAGCACGATGGCGTTGTCCAGCGACCCGCCAAGCGCAAGGCCCTTGCTGTGAAGATATTCCACTTCGCGCAGGAAGCCGAATGTGCGCGCCTTGGCGATTTCGCCGAAGCTCTCGGGCGTGATGTCGATGCTCAGAGTCTGGCGTCCGATCAGGGGATGCGGGAACTCGATGCGGTATTCGACACGGAAGCCGTCATAGGGGAGTGCGCGTATGGATTTGCCGTCGCGTTCGTAATGGACGGGCCGGGCGATACGGAAGACCTTGCGTGCGCTCGTCTGGCGGCGGATGCCCGCGTTGCGCAGCAGCATCACGAAGGAGGCGGCTGAGCCGTCCATGATGGGCACTTCTCCGCCTTCTATCTCGACGGTGATGTTGTCGATTTCAAGGCCCCGGATGGCGGCGAGAAGATGTTCGACCGTGGCGACGGATGCCCCGTCCATGCCCAGCGTGGTCGCAAGGCCGGTGGCAATGACCACCTGCGGTTCGGGGGCGATTCGTCTGACGCCTTGGGCCGTATGTATGTCGAATACGATGCCCGTGTCTTCGGCGGCAGGGTGCAGGACCATGCGAACGGTCTTGCCACTGTGAAGGCCGACTCCCGAACAGGCGATGCTTTTTTTGATGGTGGTCTGGTTCATGGCAACCTCTCGCCAGTGATAAAGCAAAAG
>Ga0307371_100123_pt1 | contig 10959 bp, 9 predicted proteins | sample AAT_RA_Trp2_MT_FD_197176 | JGI IMG/M metagenome (GOLD analysis project Ga0307371, IMG submission 197176) | Metatranscriptome of enriched activated sludge microbial communities from anaerobic digester in WTTP, New Holstein, Wisconsin, United... | ecosystem: Engineered > Bioreactor > Anaerobic >...
GGGAGGGCGTTGTTGCGGGAACAATGACCGAGGTGTGCAGGGCACGCCTCGGGGGTGGTCTATGGGCAGGATCAGGCCTGCCGGCTGAAGGCGGCCACCGCATCGCGGACGGCGTCGGGGCCTGCTGGGCAGGCTTCGTGCACGACAAGGCGCACCCCGGCATCCGCACAGGCCCGGGCGAGGTCGGCGAGGCCCGTGGCGGGGATTTTGCCGTCCTCATGGCTGGCGCACATCGTCGGGGGGCAGGCGAAGACGAGAAGGGCCTTCAGCCCTGCGGCAAGGAACTTCGGAAGCGACTTGGCGGCAAAGCGACGGGCGCAACGCACCTTGCGCAGCATGGTGTGTGGCGGCAGGGGCACGTCACCGAGGTCGGGGCGCAGGCGGGCGTCCGAAAGGGCCATGCCCTGCGGGATGCAACCTGCCTCGTACGGCGTTGGCAGGGCGTCGTCGAGGGCCTGACACAGCACTACGAGGGTCTGCACCTCTCCTGCGGCGATGGCCTTCTCCACATCACCGAGGCGCGGCTGCCGCTGACCTTTCGGGGCGGGGGGCATGGAGGCAGGCACCGGGCGCGCCGCCACCTTGCGCACGGCGTCGATACCGGTACAGGGCAGGGATGCGCCCACCTCTGCGGAAACCAGTTCAAGGGCGTGTGTGGTGCAGGCGGTGACGCAGGCGGGTCGCAGCCCGGCGTCGAGACGGTCGCGGCACAGGTCGCATTTGACGGCCTTTTCGGTGACGGGGTTCCATTGCGGTACGCGCCACGGGCAGGCGGTGATGCACGCCTTGCAGCCGACGCACGTGTCCGCGTCGATGGCGACGATGCCGTCGCTTTCGCGCTTGGCGATGGCCCCTGTGGGGCAAACGGGAACGCACCACGGTTCGTCGCACTGGAAGCAGGGCATGAACATGGTGCGGATGTCGGGCCTGCCGTCCACGTCGTGCGGTCCGGAGGCGATGTGCATGCCCAGACGCGCCCCGACGGGGACGTTGTTGGCGACCTTGCAATGCACCTCGCACGCCTTGCAGCTGATGCAGCGGTCCTGGTCGGTGACGATACAGTATCTGCTCATGATGTCCTCCTACCTGACCCCTGCTTTGCGGACAGTGACGAAGTGCTCTTGCAGCGAGACGCAGCCGCCCGACTTGTCATATACCGAGAGGCCCCCCGGCATGAGGTCCTGGTCGGCCACGCCGCGTCCGTAGGTACGCGACTCCACGGGCAGGCGGTGGCCGAAGCCGTGAATCATGAACAGTGCCTCGGGATGGACGTAGGGGGTGACCGTGACAGGCATGACCCCCGCACTGCCGCGTGCAGAGAAGACCTCTACGAGGTCGCCGCAGGCGATGCCCAGCGCGGCGGCGCGTGTGGGGTGCATCCATGCGGTGTTCTCGGGCATCTGCTCATGCAGCAGCGGGTTGTTGACGGTGTGCCCCTGCGTGTGCAGGGCGCATCGCCCGAAGGCGACCCTGAAGCCGTCTTGCGGCGGATGCGCCGGAGAGACATACGGGGGCAGCGTGTCCAGCCCCGCCTTGGCCCATTTGCCGCTGACCATTTCAATCTTGCCGCTGGGCGTGGGGAAGGTGAACCCTTCGATGTCGCGGTAGAGGGGCTTGTCGGCAAGTTCGACGAACCCTTTGGCGTCGAAGTCGGCGATGGAGACCCCGGTGCCGTCAAGCTGGTAGTTCCACATGTCCTCGATGGAGTCGAAGGCCAGTGCGTCGATGCCCAGTCTGCGCGAAAGGCCGCTGATGATCTCCCACTCGGCCCTTGAGTCGGCCACGGGTTGCATCGCCCGCTTGCGGACGAAGAACTGCGGCTTGAGTCCGCCCTTGTGGGCGACGACGGACTCGCGCGAGAGGTAGGTGGACAGGGGCAGCACCACGTCGGCGAACCATGCGGTGTCAGACCACGAGAAGGTGACGCTCACCAGCAGGTCGAGGTGGTCGAGTTTGCGGCGCAGGGTATCCGGGTCTGGCATGGCCATGAGCGGGTCGTGCCGGTAGCAGATGTAGGCCTTCACCGGGTACGGGTCGCCGCTTTCGATGGCGTCGTAGGCGAAGTTGACGATGCCGGGCCCCGCATCGAACTGCGTGTGCCGCCAGCCCACGCCATCGGCGCGCTTCTCGTCGGGTTTGGGCAGCAGGTCGACGAACTTCTTCAGCCCCTTGCGCCCCACGTCCTTGGCCGTGTTGGCCAGCGGCAGGCCACCCTTCGCACCGATGGCGCCCAGCAGTGCGTTGATGATGTAGGCCGTGCGCGACACCATGAACGAATCGTTGTAGCGGGCGGTCATCCAGCCCGGGTGCCAGACGACGTGCGGTGCCGCCTCCGCCAGCTTGCGGGCGAAGTCCGTGATGGCAGCCGCGGCGATGCCGGTCTCGCCTTCGGCCCATGCGGGGGTGTAGGGGGCGACGAAGGCGGCGAGGGCGTCGAATCCGTCGACATGTCGCTCGACATAGGCCGCGTCGTACAGCTTCTCACCGATGAGCACGTTGATGACGGCGAGGTTGAAGGCGTAGTCCGTGCCGGGGCGAACCATGAAGAAATCGTGGGCCTTGCTGGACGAGACCGTGGCCCTGATGTCGATGACGCTGAGTCGGCACCCGTTGCCGAGGGCGTCGAGGACGGCGTTGGCCTCACCCACGTTGATGGCTTCGAGGATGTTGCGGGTCTGGAGTACGATGTGCTTGCAGTTGCGGAAGTCGTACACGACCTCCTTGCGGCCCATGCCGGTGACGGAACGGCAGGCGTGCTGCACGTTGCGGGCGCACGAGGCGTCGTGGTTGCAGTAGTTGGGCGACCCGAGACCGCGCACGAAGGCCTGATGCAGGTCCATGAACGGGCCCCCGCGGTCTGACCACAGGATGCTGCGGCCCCCGTGTTCGGCGGTGATGCTCTTCAGGCGGCTGGCGATATGGTCGAGGGCCTCGTCCCATGAGGCTTCGCGCCACTTGCCCTCACCGCGCGCACCGACCCGGATGAGGGGGCGCAGCGGGCGTTCGGGGTCGTTCTCCAGCGCGATGCCGGCCGCCCCGCGGGCACAGAGTGCGCCCTTGAGGGCCGAGTGCGGGTTGCCCTGTATCCAGCGGGCCTTGCCATCCTCAACATCGACCATGATGGGACAGCGTACGCTGCACATGCCGCATACGCTGTACACGCTACGTCTTTCTGCCATCCTCTCCTCCGCGGTGTGCCCGACATCGTGCCGGGAGTGGTCGCACGGGGCGTGGTGGCCCGATGCGTGTCGCAGGACATCATCATGTGGTGAGTAGCACCACATAGCCCCGACCCTTGTGTCCCGCAAGATTCCATGCGGTTGCGAAATGCGTCACATCCTGCACAAGAAAGTGTCCTACATGAGACATGTTATTGTAAGGTGATTGTTCTTATGCGTACAAACCCCGTTCGTTTCTTGTCATCCTCCACTGGAGGCCCTGTAGACTGAGGTGCCGGAGGGCGCGTGGTGCGTCGTGCCATCAGGACGCGGGTGCGTCGTACCATCAGGACGCGTCGGACGTTCTGCCCTCAGCCACATGGTACCACGCATCGCCGTGGTGGGGATGATAATCGGAAAAAGGGGAGGCAGTGCTGTGCGGCAGCACGGGCGGGACATCCTGCCCGTCCCGGATGCGGGCGGCGTTCATGTCAGCCACTGCGGGCGACAGGGGTAGATGGCGGTGCATGTCGGCCATGCGGACTGCCATCGTCCCGGACAGGGAGACCGGGTACGGGGGCGGGCTGGGGTGCCCTGTGCCGGGTCGCTGTGCGGGCGCAAGATAAGATGTGGCGGCGAAATCCGGCCCGCGGGAGTGCCCCGCAGGCCGGACGGAAGATGGTGTGGTTAACCCCGGCCGAAGGGACACTTGGGGAAGCTGCATGAACGGCATTCCATGCACAGCCCACCATGTCCCATCCGCGCAAGGTCGAGACGGGTCACGGAAAGCCCGGCGAGAAGCCGCGGCAGCAGCAGGTCGAGGGCCGTGGTCTTGAAGAAGAGGGCGCACGCCGGTACGCCGATGACCTGCGCCCCGCCGATGCGCCCGATGAGGGTCATGGTGCCGGGCAGCACGGGTACGCCATGCAGCATCTCGGTCAGTCCGGCGTCGAGAAGGCCCTTGCGTGTCATGTCGTCGGGGTCGACGGAAAGTCCCGCCGTGGTGACGATGAGGTCGGCGCCTGCTGCCAGAAGGTCATGCACGCCACGCGTGATGAGGGGTGCGTCGTCGGGTGCGATGACCGTCCCTGCCATGTCACAGCCCAGCTGGTTGGCCTTCTGTGTGATGATGGGGGCGAACTTGTCTTCGATGATGCCTCTGAACACCTCCGTACCCGTGACGAGAACCCCGACCTTCGCCTTGCGCATGGGGGCAACGCTGAAGAGGGGGCCGCCTTCGAGCAACGTGGTCGCCTTGGCGAGGTTCAGCGTGGAGAGATAGAGGGGGATGGCGCGTGTGCCTGCCACGCGCGTGCCCGCAAGCACCACTCCATGCGTGTGACGGGTGGCGCACATGACATCGGGCACGAGGTTGAACTGTTCCAGACGGCGCGTATCCACCACGAGCACACCGTCACGGGTGGCGCGGAAGTTGATCTTGCCTTCGCGTGCGGGGCCTTCGGGTTCGATGCCGTCACCGGGCATGAGTTCGCCGAAGGCGCGGGCTGCCTCGTCCTCATGCACCCACCCCTGCATATCTCCGGTCTCTTCGCGGACGTATACCCGGTTGCGTCCCATCATCTGCAAGCGGCATACGTCGCCCGCCCCAAGCTCCTGTCCTGCCACGAACTCGGCCCCTTTGCTCTCTCCGGGCACGATGCGCGTCATGTCATGCAGGGCGTGCTTGCCCACGGCCTCTTCGACGGGCACGGCCCTGAGTTCGGGCTGTCCGGGGAAGGAGAGGCCGGGGCCCACCTCGTAGGGCGACTCACCCTGACACGAACGACAGATGCCCCCGAATGCGGAGGGGTGGTACTCGCCGCACAGCGGACATGCCACGATGGTGCCGCCCTTGCCGCCGTGGCCCAGCGCATCGGGTCGGATGGTGACGGGGCGCAGGGTCAGCAGGTCGAAGGCCGCCTCGCGAATCTCCTGCTGCAGGCGTTCCGTATCCTGTTCACGCTTGGGTTTGAGCTTGAGGAACCATGCCTTGATTTCAGGGAATCGCTCAAGTTTCTGGCTGTCGATGTGCACTCGCACGCCCACACCGGTGTGCTTGTCGAAAAGGGAGAGGGCGTAGAGGCCGAAGTTGCGGATGCGCAGCCAGCCGTTGCCGATGGTGCAGGGCGTGAGCATCTGCACGGCGTCGGGCAGGCATTGGCCCGTCTCGCTGATGGCGTCGAAGAGGATGCCTTCGGGAAGGGCGCGTCGCGCCATCTCCACCATGTAGCCGCCGATGATGAGGCCGGGTGCGGGATAGCCGTGGAACTTGCGGGCCTCTTCCATGAAGGCGTCGTGCGTGTACGGGCCGATGAGCATGGAACCTCCGGGCGTGATTGTGGCGTGCGTGAGGGGCGACCGTGTGGTCGCGTGACGGTTTGCCATAGCAGAAGGCGGACAGGTTTGTCGCCCCCTGTCATGTTGGTGCAAGAACAAGGGCATATGCGTTGCGCTACGAGTGGACGCAGGTGCTTCCGGGACTGCTGGCGGTGTCGTTTGGGGCTGTCCGTTTATGCGCGAGGTGTGCTGCCGGAGGAGACGTGACAGGCACGGCGGCAGGCTGCCGGAGGATGTCTACGGGGCGGGCGGGAACGGACGCAAGGGCGTGTCGGTGCGCAGGCGCTGGGCCCGCAAGGCTGCGAGGCATTCGCCCGGGATGTCGGTGATGATGCCGGATACGCCCATGCGGGTGAGGCGCGCCACCTCGCGCAGGCTGTTCACCGTCCACACGTTGACGTGAAGTCCGGCGGCGATGCAGGCACCAAGCGCGTGGTCATCCATGAGGGTGCTGCGGGGGTGCAGGGCCACGGCCCCGGCCTCGTGGCACAGGGCGAGAGGCGCGTTGTCGCCGATGGATTCGATGAGAAGTGCCGTGGGGATGTGCGGCCTCTTGCGATGGGCTTCCCGCATGTAGTCGTGCCGGAAGGAGGAGAGCAGGACCGATGCCGCCATGGCGTGGTCATCCACCAGTGAGAGCACTTCGTCCACGACCGTCGCATCACCGGGTGTGCCCGCAAGGTCCTTGATTTCGACGTTCACCCGCCAGCGCAGGGAACGCGTCAACGCCAGTGCTTCAGCCAGCGTGGGGACAGGTTCACCCTTGTACGCGCGGCACATGCCGGGGCCCACTTCACCGAGGGCTATCCGGCCGAAGGGGTCGCCTTCCACGAACCACGACCCGGCATCAAGGCCTCGTAACTCATCCAGCGTGAGTTCATGCACGGGCCATGGGGCGCGTCCGGCAAGGGCCGGGTGGAGTCTTGCGTCGGTGGTGCGGGCGCAGGTGTCGTCGTGCATGACGACCAGAATCCCGTCGCGTGTGCGGCAGACATCGAGTTCCCACAGGTCGGCACCGTGGTTGTGGGCGAGGCGGGCCGCCGCAAGGGTGTTCTCGGGGGCGTGCGCCCGTGCACCACGGTGGGCGATGACCAGCGGGCGTTGCCCGGAAGATGAGAAGAACGGGTTCGGCGTCATGGCTTCGGTGTGTTCTGGTGCGGGTCTGCCATCGGGTCTGCATTGTGACCGGAAGGTTACACTGCCAGATACAGGCCTTTGCGTCGAGTCCCGTGAGCGCGGGTGGGGGGAGTGCCGTACGGCACTCCCCGTTGACTTGCGAGGCGGGCCTAGGGCTTGCCGAATCCGTAGCGGGCGAGCACGGCCTGCCCTTCGGGGGAGAGGACGAATGCGACGAAGCGCTTCGCGGTCTCCGCGTCACGTGCGGCGGTGCCCACGGCGATGGGATAGCTGACCGGCTTGTGCCCGGTCATGGTGGCGGCGACGCGAACCTTGTCGCGGGCGATGGCGGCATCGGTGGCGTAGACGAAACCGGCGTCCACCTCTCCGCGGGCCACATAGTCGAGTGCCTGACGGACGCTTTCAGCCACGATGAGCTTGGGTGTGAGGGTCTCCCACAGCCCGGCGGCAGTGAGGGCGGCCCTCGCATAGCGCCCGGCCGGCACGGAGTCGGGGTTGCCCACGGCGATATGGCGCACCTCGGCGGCCTTGAGGTCGGAGGCTGCGGCAATCTTGAGCGTCGAGGCTGCGGGCACGATGAGCACGAGGCCGTTGGTGGCGAAGTCCTTGCGCGTGGCCTTGTCCACCAGTCCGCCTGCTGCGGCCTTGTCCATGGTCTCCTGGTCGGCGGAGGCGAACACGTCCACGGGGGCGCCTTCCTGCATCTGGCGCAGTAGCGGGTTGGAGGCGGCGAAGTTGGTCGTCACCGTGTCGCCGGTCTTCTTCTCGAACAGCGTCTTGAGTTCGGTGAAGGCGTTGGTGAGGCTTGCCGCCGCCGAGACCGTGATGTTCCCGGCAAGCGCATCACCGGTGCGAATGCCCAGAAGCGCGGCCACAAGGAAGAGCACAAGGGCACCTCTGTGCAGTGCTTTGCAGAGTGTGAAGCGGCGGAGGAAGGCGAAGCGTGATGACATGGACATGGGGCCTCCTTGCGGATGCGGGTGGATGATGCATGACCGGAAGCGTGGATACTCCTCTCCCGATTATGGCAGCGTTAGCCCTGCGTATCGCACCCGGCAACCCGGTCACCCTCATGGTGACGAACGTGACCGCATTCACGCACGGCTGGACTTGGGGCAGGAGTGGAGGCATCGTACCCTCATACTTGAGCAACCGGAGACCCCATGAAAGACGTCGCAGTCTCGGATGATGAGGTGGCCCGTGCCCGGCAGGAGGCCGATGGTGCCCCGCGAAAGCAGGCGCAGGTGGCCGCGGCGGATGGCGTAGCGCCCGGACACCCTGGCCTCACCGTTGCAGGGCGGCATGGCGCGGCGACAGGCGGGGCGCTCGCCTTCGAGGTGCCCGATGACGTGCGCTATCTCACCGCGGAGCAACTGGAACGCCTCACGTCATCGTTCCGCGCGTGGTACGGGGCCGCCTCCAACGCAACGCAACGGCGCGCACGAGGCAGACTCTGGCTGGCCTTTCTGCTGTTCCGTTTCGGGGCGTTGCGTCTGGGGGAGGTGCTTGGCATCGACGACGAGGCCGACGTGGACAGGGGGCACGCGCTTCTGCATGTACGGGGCGTCCAGCCGCGAGACGTGCCGCTGCCTGAACCGGTCATGGCAGAGGTGCTGCGGGTGCTCGACGACCCCATGATGTTCTCCCTGCGCGGACAGGTGCTGCGGCTCGACCCCGGCTATCTGCGCCGCAGGTTCTATGAGCGTTCGGGGGGCTGCGGCATCCCCCGCGACCATCTCTCGCCTCGTGTCCTGCGGCATTCGCGAGCCATCGAACTCCTGCGGGGCGGTGTGCCCCTCAAGGTGGTGCAGCAGGTACTCGGGCACCAGTCGGTGAGCCTTGCAGGCAACCTCCTGCGCTTCTCCGAGGACGACGCACGGCGCATCCTGCGCAACTATCTGCGCAAGGAGTCGCGGGTGAGGACGAGTGCGCGCAACGCCTTCACGGGGCGGGTCGTCTCGGTACGGCGCAGCGGCTTTCTGGTAGAGGTGGAGACGCTCACCCCTTCAGGCTTGCGGGTCGTGTCCATCATCACCGAAGAGAGTCGGCACAGCCTCGACATCGCACCGGGGGCTCTCGTCACGGCCACGGTGAAGGCCCCGTGGGTGATGCTGGCCCCGGCAGGGACGGGGGCGACGGGGCCGGGCCAGCCTTTTATGGGCCAGATTGGAATAGGTCAGGCCGTCACGGACGCGTGGGCAGGCCAGCCAGCTGTGGCCCAGCCGGTGGTGGCACAGGCTGCCACTCCCGCAGCGTGCCGCGAAGACGAATCCCGCGAGACACCGTGCCTTGCGGCGGCATGTCAGGTGGGGGCGGATGCCACCCGTGCCGGAGGCGATACCAGTGTGGATATCGCAGAGGGTACACCGGGCGGGTGTTCTCTCGTGCGCAACCGCTATGCCGGAGTGGTGGCGCGGGTGCATGACGGAGGCGTAGCGGCCGAGGTGGTCGTCGACCTGCCCGAGGGGACGACCTTGTGCGCGCTTGTCAGCGGGGCGTGCGTGCGTGAACTCGCCCTCGCCGAGGGTGTGCCCGTGACAGTGCTGTTCAAGGCGTTCTCGGTCATTCTCAACGTGGTATGACCGCGCCCTCCAGCAGAAGCCCCTCCAGCATCTCCACCGTGGAGGGCATTCCGCTTCGCGCGGTGGCGAAGTCCAGCGGCGGCAGGGTGCGCCCTTCGGCATAGACGACCAGTGTCTGGGCGAAGGCGTCCACATCGTCGGGGTCGTGGGTGATGATGAGGGCGGGCACACCGCACCGTTCGAGCAGTGACCCGAATTCATCACGCATGCGGCGGCGCAGCAGCGGGTCGAGTGCCGAGAAGGGCTCGTCCAGCAGCAGCACCGAGGGGGATGTGGCCAAGGCCCTTGCCAGTGCCACGCGCTGCCGTTGCCCCCCGGAGATGTCGGCCGGGTACCTGTCTGCCACGTGTCCGATTTCGAAGAAGTCCAGAAGTTCATCCACCCGCTGGCGTCCCTCACGCCCCAGCCTCCATGGGCCGCGTTCCATGCCGAACCCCACGTTGCGACGTACCGTCAGATGTGGGAACAGGGCGTAGTCCTGGAACATGTAACCGACATTGCGGCGGCGGGGCGGGATGTCCACGCGGGGACTTCCGTCGGCCTGTGCGTTGAAGAGCGTTCTGCCGTCGATGGTGATGACGCCCTCATCGGGCCGCGCGAGGCCCGCCACGCAATGCAATGTCAGCGTCTTGCCCGAACCGGAATGCCCGAAGAGCACCACCCGGCGCGCGTTCGAGGTGAAGTCGGCCCGCAGCGTGAACGGACGCCCGCACCCCGCCAGTTTTCTGGAAATGCGCACCTCGATCATGACCACATCCTCCTGCCGCAGTGCGCAAGCCTCTCGGCCAGCAGAAGCACGCTCATGCATAGCACCGACGTGACAGCCACCAGCAGGGTGGCCTGTGCGTCGTTGCCCGACTGGAAGGCGTCGTAGATGGCAAGGGCGAGGGTCTGTGTCCTGCCCGGCAGGTTGCCAGCCAGCATGAGCGTCGCGCCGAATTCGCCCATGCCCCGCGCGAACGCCAGCATGGTGCCCGCGAAGATGCCACGCCATGCCAAGGGCAGCGACACCCGCACGAAGACCTTCCACTCGGACGCCCCCAATGTCCGTGCGGCACGCTCAAGCGAATGGTCGACCGATTCGAGGGCGGCGCGCGCCGCCTTGTAGATGAGCGGAAAGACCACCACCGTGGCGGCGACCACGGCCCCCTGCCACGAGAACATGAGGTTGATGCCCGCCTCCGCAAGCCATGGCCCCATGAGGCCGCGGCGTCCCACCAGCAGGATGAGGTAGTAGCCGAGTACCGTGGGCGGCAGCACCAGCGGCAGGGCGCACAGGGCGTCGATGATGCCCCGTCCCCTGAAAGGGCCGCGGGCCACGAACCATGCCGCCCCCACCCCGGCGAAGAACGAGAAGAAGGTCGCAAGGCCCGCCACCCGCAGGGTGAGCATGACGGGGGCGGCGAGACTGACGCCGGAGGGGAGAATCGGGGCGAGGTCTGACATGGGTCTTCCCGGTTATGGTGTCATGTGGATGCGTGGCGTACGCCCCTTGCCCGTCGTCCCATGGGGAGTGCCTGTGTGGCGGTGGTGCGTTGGGCGGGCGTCAGCCTCAGCCGCCCCGTTGTCCCGGTTTGCGCCCGCGGGCACGGGAGCATGTGCGACTATGCGGAGAGTGGCGGTGCCGGGGCAACATGGTCACGGAATGTTGCCGGGTGGTGACCGGAAAGGGGCATGCGCGGGGAGAGGCTGCCCTCTTCATGCGGGGGCTTCCGACTCTCGCATCGGAGGCCGACGATTTCGAC
>Ga0307371_100130_pt1 | contig 10761 bp, 9 predicted proteins | sample AAT_RA_Trp2_MT_FD_197176 | JGI IMG/M metagenome (GOLD analysis project Ga0307371, IMG submission 197176) | Metatranscriptome of enriched activated sludge microbial communities from anaerobic digester in WTTP, New Holstein, Wisconsin, United... | ecosystem: Engineered > Bioreactor > Anaerobic >...
CCGTGGCAACAGGCTCAGGTCTGGGTGTGCTGCCCATTAAGGAACGACTTCAAGATCTTAAAGACAGGGGCATCTATTCCATTGCCCGGATTGTGGTTTTCCGCGACCCTTTTTTGGCGCAAAAAAGGCCGGATTTGATGGTCCGGACTGCGGGCGGCAGCCCGCTGGCCGAAGGAACCTGGGTGGACCCGTACAGCAAAGAAGTACAGGATTATAATTTGGACCTGGCTATTGAGGCTTACCAGTTGGGGTTTGACGAGGTTCAGTTCGATTATATCAGGTTTCCGGAGGGCAGGGCGGCAGCAACAGCGGTATACAGCCACAAGGCGGGAGACGACACCCGCACCAGGGTTGATGTCATAGCCGGCTACCTGAGTTATGTCAGGTCGGCGATAACCTGGGACAGGCTGTTTTCAGCGACGATATTTGGGTACATGTCCATAGCCGAAGACGACCAGGGCATAGGTCAGCGGCCTGAGCGCATGGCGCCTTTTGTTGATTACCTCTCGCCAATGTCTTATCCGTCCCATTACGGGCCGGGCAATTACGGCTTCGACAACCCCAACGCCTACCCCTATGAAGTAATAGACGCCTCTTTAAAAGGCTTCAAGCCGCTGGTCGAACCGAGCGGCTGCAGGCTGCGCCCCTGGCTGCAGGCTTTTTCATGGTCACCGCCCCCATACGGCAGAAATGAAATCAGGGCACAGATAAATGCCACTGAGGACAACAACATCAAAACCTGGCTGCTCTGGAACGAGGATGTTTCTTATAATCCTGAAGAGATAGTTAAGTAGTCAGTCTATGACGTCAAATACCGGGTCTTTACTGATGGCGGAACCTAGAATCACACTCCTGATTCTTCCGCCCAGCAGGTAACTTGCCAGCCTGTATGCGCCGTCCCGGTTTTCCAGACAATCCGCCTTATTGATAAAAGGGATAATTCTGGCCCCGGGCGGGCAAGAGCGCAAAACCCCCTGCGGGTGTATGATCAGCCTGGCTATATTCTCCGGATCCACAATTGAGCCGGGCTTGAGCCCAATCATCCTGGAAATAACTCCCGGACGGTGTGTAAAATTGGCATTAAGCGCCCTGCCTATGACATCGGCTCCTATGACCACAACCAGCAGTGTTGTTGACCGTGGAATAACCGGCTCATAATCAAGATAACCTTTTAAGGAGCGCCCCTTGGAACCATCCGCCTCCACCAGGACGAAATTTCCGGAACCACTGTTCTGATTAATGACTCGATCTAGCCGCTGCGCGCTGAAACCTTTGATTTTATTGTCTTTCAGCAACTGCAGTCCCAGCACCGGCCTTACACCTGACTGAAGAAGGCTATGCAGGATCTTATTGATTGGCCCCTTTTTTGACACTAATAAGGTTGGGTATTTCTCCGCCGGAGGCACATGTATTTTCGTTGTTGTCGTCAATATGACCCGGCAGCTGACGGGTATTTCACTGTTCAAGCGAAACATCAGCGACGTTTTGCCGCCGCCGCCTGCAAATGAAACAACACCTCCCCTATCTGACAGGCTGAGAGCTTCCATAATTTTCATGACAGTTACTTCCTTTTTTGTCCTTGTAAAAATAAAGGCATACGGCCTCTAAAACACCACCGCCAACAGCGAGAGCCTTATCAGAAATGCTGAAGCAGTAACCGGCTGCACCGGCGCGCGGGTCTATGTCACCAATTTTCGCACCACGCGCCACCCTTACACCCGGTTTGATCATTCCCCTTACAACACCCGAGATATCTGCCCTGAGCGGAATATTTTCGACAAATGCAATTATGTCTCCCTTTATTACACGCTCACCAATTTGACGGCACGGTAAAACCACACCGTCAGCCGGCGCTCTTAAAAGTCTTTCCACCGCAAAGCCCATTACAGCTCCAGGAACTCCGGTATCAGGTGAGGCTTCTCCCTTATACAAAACCCGGCCCAAATTATGCCCCCTCTGTGTTTCAACCACCGCGTGAACATCCACACCGGCGGTAAAGCCGGGGCCCAGGCCCACAACAAGGGGAGCGTCGTTAATCCTGGTGCCGGTGTTCCTCTTAGCCATCACAGCGTCAATAACCGCCATTGGCTGCATTTGACTTGCAACAGCAGCTACCGGATCCACAAGAACCGGTATCCTGCCGTCTTTTAACAACTGCAGAGCGTTTTCTTTGTTTTCCGCCAAAACCGCCTGCAACCCCTCCACTTGCATCGAACCGGAGTAAACAGCTTCCGCAAAAGCTACCGTCCGCCTTACCACCAGGGGCTGCGGCAATTCAGTAAGCATAACATCAAAGCCGCTTTTAAAAAGGCGCCAGGCACAGCCTGTGGCCAGATCCCCGGCGCCCTTAATTACTACCAACCGCCCGGCGCCGCTCAAGAGTTTCACCTCCGTTAAAGATCCCGGCTAAAGCACTTACCGGCTCAACAAAAACCTCCATTGACCCGCCGCAGATCATTCCTTCCCCGGCCGCTTCCTCAGCTTCCATGGAAATCATGTGAAGACCTGGCACACGATCATTGATCACGTTTAATGCCTGCATTCTGATTTCAAACTCCCCCGAACCACCGCCGATGGTGCCGCAAATGCGGCCGTCACCATAGACCAGCATCCTTGCTCCAGCCTTGCGCGGCGTAGAACCCTTCGTCCTTACTATGGTGGCCATAGCCGCCGGCACATTGCCGCAGGCTGCTTTCACCGCTTTCTGCAAGATATCCAGATCTGCAGCCTTGGGCATCTCACCGGTATTTAATTGTTTTTCACCAGGCAAACTGCCCTCTTTCAAGGAAAGCGCGCTTCCCCCACGCCTGACTTTAATTAATTCAGCCGCTATGCTCACAGCAATCTCTTCCGGAGTTTGCGCTCCTATGTCCAGTCCGATGGGCATATGCACCGAGTCAATCAACTGCTGGTCAAAGCCTTGCTCCAAAAGCTCCTTCTTAATCAAATTGACTTTCCGCCTGCTTCCAATCATGCCGATATAGGAAACAGGGTGCTTTATTACTTTGCGCAGGCAGTCCAGATCATGCAGGTGGCCGCGGGTTACAATAATAACACTGCTCCTAGGCCCGAAATCAAGATGTTCCTCAATATAGTCAAAACTGCAAAAAACCCCCCTGTCGGCAGCCGGAAAGCGCTCGGCTGAAACAAACTCGGGGCGGTCGTCAACTACTGTGACATGGTAACCCAGCAGTTGGCCGGCGACAGCCAGCGGCAGGGCTATATGCCCCCCGCCCAGGATGAATAAATCACAGGGAGGCAAATAAGGTTCGATCATAACAGTCGCTTTTTCTTCCGGCCTGACTGGATTATGCAGATTGGCAAGCTTAAACTGGCCGCTTGCCAGAGCTTTCCTGGCCTGGTCCGCCACCTGCTTTTTCAACCAGTTCAAGGGCAAATCACCGGCTTCTTCATGCAAAGTAAATGCCTTTTTCCTGCCCGACAGGCTGCGGGAAAGGCCCGACTGGCCGATTACCGTTACCATAACCAGGTCCTGCCGCAGATTGAATAAACCCATGCTGTCTTCTCCCTCCCTTCTCCGCTCCTGAGGCTTCACGCAAAGTAAGAGCCCTTGCCAAACGTACAGTTGGGATACCTGCACTGGGGACACAACCTGCAGAGCCCGCCGTGCGCCAGGGCTACTATATCCTTTTTGCGGATCCTTTCACCGCTCAAAAGCCTGGGCAGCAGCAGATCTACTATGGTAGTCTTAAAAAACATGCCGCAGGCCGGGATGCCTAAAACCGGCACATCACACAAGTAAGCCAGCATAAACATGGCTCCCGGCAGCGCCGGGGCACCGTATTTTTCCACGATTGCTCCCGTCAGGCGGATAGCTTTCGGAGTAACGTCATCCGGATCAACCGACATACCTCCGGTGACAAAAATAATCTCTGCCCCGTCAACAGCCATTTTACCTATTTTATTTTTAATAGCATCACAATCATCAGGCACGTATTCGATCCTCATAACCGAAGAGCCGAAAGCTTCCACCTTTTCTGTAATGACCGGGCCGAAAGCATCCCGGATCCGTTTTTTATAGACCTCGTTCCCGGTGATCACAACACCGACTTTATGCGTTTGAAAGGGGACTACCTTAATCAGCCAGCCTGCCGCCCGGCAGATATTTTCCACCGCTGCCACTGTCTGCTCGGGTACCATCAGAGGGATCACCTTGGTTCCGGCAAGCAGGTCACCGTTTTTTACCACAGTGTTATTTGGCAGGGTGGACAAAATCACATCCGGCAGTTCGTTGATCGCTTCCAGGACCGGCACATTCACCTTTAGAAGCCCGTCACAGCAGGCACAAATATTAACCCTGCTTTCCTTCGGCCCGCACCATAGCGTATTATCACCCGCTACAGCAACCCCCAGCCTGACGCCGGCCTCGTCTTCATGAATTTCACCGTGCTCTAATTCCAGGACGTAGATATTTTCCTTGCCCAGCTTGAGAAGCTCAGGAATATCTTTTTTGTTTATAACTCTACCCTTTTTGAAAGAAGCGCCTTTACATTCTCCCCTGACAATTTTTGTTATGTCATGGCTTAAGACCTTACCTACGGCGTCTTCCACTCTAATTGTCTGCAATTTCAAACTCTGCACCTCCCTGCCAAAAACACTGCTCATCTTGGAATTGTTGGAATCTACCGGGGCACAGACCTGCCGCATGCTCACGGCAGGCCCCACCCGTTTTTTCCATTCTACTTGCTAATTTCTTTTAATGCCTGGTACACTCTTTCCTCGTTAAGCGGTATTTCAGTGAAACGGATGCCGGTGGCATCATAAACCGCGTTGGCAATAGCCGCCGCCGTCGGAACCAGGCCTGTTTCCCCAACGCCCTTGGCGCCGAAAGGACCGGTGGGATCGTTTGACTCAACTATCATAATATCGATCTCCGGCGCGTCATCCGCGGTTGCCAGCATATACTTGTGAAAACTGTCTTGGAGCTGCTTGCCTTTTTCGTCATACTTTATTTCCTCACTTAGAGCATAACCAATTCCCATCAGGACGCCGCCCTCAATCTGTCCTTCCACGATCATGGGGTTGATGGCTTTGCCGACATCGTGAACCGCAGCAATTTTAATCACTCTTACCTGACACAATTCAGTGTCGACCTCCACCTCGGCAAAGTGAGCATGCCAGGGAGGAGCGTTCTCAGGCACTATACGCCCGATGCCGATAAACTGCTTGTTGCGCAGGTGCGCGGTATAAGCCAGTTCTTTAAGGGATATGCTTTTCCTTTCTGATTCTCCAACCTGGCACACTCCGGATCCTGCGCAGTCATCTCCGACAGCCTGCCCGGCTATATATATGACTGAATTTTGCAGTTCCAGCCTTTCCGGCGGCACCTTCAATAAATCACCCGCGTACTCCAGCACCTGCCTTCTGGCATCTCTGGTGGCCGCAACAACTGCAGTGCCTGCGGCATACAGGGTACGGCTGGCGTGGCTGCCGATATCGAACGGGGTTGACTGCGTATCGGCGAAAGTTATGCTCACCTGGTCAAGCCTAACACCCATTACTTCAGCGGCCAGCTGCGGCAGCGAGGTGCTGGTGCCAGTCCCCATATCGGGCACGCCTGTTGCCAGGTGAATTGAGCCGTCCTGTTGGACTGTGATATATGCGTTGGAGTAATCTCCGCACCAGGGCCAGGCATTGCTGCAGTGTGTGCCGACTCCCACGCCGATACCTCTCAGCTTTTTGGCGCCCGGCTGGTTTAACTTGCCGCGCTTTTCCCAGCCGATACTCCTGGCGCCTTTTTCAATACATTCGGCCAAACCGGTTGAACTGCATTTATAGGGGAGCGCCCAGGGATCTCCTACCTGCATAATATTCTTCAGGCGCAGTTCAAGAGGATCCATACCCAGCTGCTCCGCCATCATGTCAACAACCGACTCAATGGGGTACATCGCCTGAGGGTTGCCGAAACCGCGCATAGCCCCGCTCGGAGTGGTATTGGTATAGACACTGTGGCCATAATAAAGCTGGTTGGGGATGCGGTAAACCGCCAAAGCCATGCAGCCAAGCACGCCGGGGGTCTCGCAGCTGAAGCTGCAGTACGCGCCCCCGTTAAGAATTGCCTTCACGTAAAAACCATGGAAGGCGCCATCTTTTTTCGCTCCCAGCTTTACGGTTACATACCCGGCATGCCGGGTATCCGAGGCGATAAAATCTTCCTTCCTGGTGTAAACTACTTTTACCGGCCTTTTGGACAGCATGGACAGCGCTACCGCGATAGGCTCTGCTTTGGCGCTGAGGCCGATCCGCACGCCGAATCCGCCGCCGATGTAGGGCGGGTTGAGCACCCTGACTTTGCTCTCGGGAACACTGAATATCTTGGCTAAAATCATCTTTGTCGGGTGCGGTGTCTGGGTTGTGGACCAGACTGTAATCTTTCCGTCCAGCCCAACCTGGGCCACAGCAGCCTGGGTTTCCATCTGAGCTTGTTTCTGCACCGGAACTTTGAATGATTTTTCGATCACCAGGTCTGATTCAGCAAAACCCTTCTCTGCGTCTCCATACGGTATTTGAATAACTTCACCACCGGGGATATTCTTTTTATGAGACTCATGGATTACAGGCGCTTCGGGAGTCATAGCCTCAAGCGGGTCAAAAACAGCGGGAAGAAGTTCGTATTCAACCTTGATTAGTTTTAGGGCCGCTTCGGCAATTTTTTCACTAGCAGCAGCAACAGCTGCCACTTCGTCGCCCACATAGCGCACCACATTGTCGAAAATATACTGGTCCAGCACCGGCTTCAGCGGAGGTACTGTAAAGGTCATAGTGGCGGATGTGTTAAACAATTCCCTGGGGGTGTTCTTATAGGTCGCCACAGCCTTTACCCCGGGCAGATTTTCAGCCTCAGACGTGTCAATGCTCAGTATCCTGGCATGTGCGTGCGGGCTGCGCAGTACTTTTCCGTATAACATGCCCGGCAATTTCATATCGCTGGTAAACCCGGCCGTGCCGGTAGCTTTTTCTACCGCGTCCAGCCTCCTTACACTATGGCCTATTACATTGTAATCTTTCATGCTGCCCCCTCCTTTACTGTTTTTCTCTCATCTTTTCAGCGGCTGCCAGAACCGCTTCCTCTATTTTAACGTAGCCTGTGCAGCGGCAGATGTTGCCGGCCAGAACCTTCTTAATCTCTTTGCTGGTTGGGCTGGTTGTTTTGTCCAGCAGTGCCTTTGAGGACATAATCATGCCAGGTGTGCAAAAGCCGCACTGGATGGCCCCAAGGTCCATAAAAGTCTCCTGCACGGGGTGAAACTTTTCCGGACTTCCGATGCCCTCTATGGTTTCAACAGTGGCGCCCATGGCTTTCATAGCAGGGACAAGGCAGGAATTTACAGCCTCACCATCCATGATAACCGTGCAGGCGCCGCACTCTCCCTTGCCGCATCCTTTTTTTGTTCCGATCAGTTCAAGCCGGTCCCTTAACACATCAACAAGCATATCCGAGGGGGAAACAGCTATTTCCATTGGTTCCCCGTTCAGGGTGAATTTAAGAGTTTTGTCGCTCATGATAACCCTCCTTCTGTAATTAATTGCATTTACACCTGGCATTGGCGACAGCCTGTTCCAGGGCTCTTCTTACCAGCACGGGCAGCACAGAAGTGCGGTATTCCCTGGAGCCCCTGAGCGCGCTGTTTCTGGGGTTTGCCTGCTCCAGCGCCGCCTGGGCGGCTTTTTCAATGATATCCGCCTTGACTTCAGCGCCCTTTAATATCTGTTCCGCACTTAAGGCGCGCACAGGCCCGGGACCGACCGGCGCCATTGAGATGCGGGCCCACTGGAACCTGTCATCCTCCAGCGATACCCAGGCCGCCACGTTCAGCATGGGCAGGGCCAGCGCCTTGCGCTGCTCCAGGCGCACAAACGCTGTTCCCTGATTTTTCTGGGCTGCCGGAAAGCGCACCATGGTCACCAACTGGCTGGCGCTGTCAATGGTGGACTTGCCGACACCGGCGTACATTTTTTCCACCGCGACATACTCCTTGCCTCCGTCAGCGGCTATCTCCGCCATAGCGCCGAGCGCTACCAGCGCCACAGCAGTGTCGGCGGCAGGCTGGGCATTACAGACATTACCGATGACAGTGCCTGAATTCCTTATTTGATAAGAGCCGACACAGCTTGCGGCATGGGCCAGAGCGGCGGCTTTTTCCTGTATTAGCTCCGAATTCGCCACCTGGTTGTGGGTTACCGCCGCGCCTATGCAGATCACACCATTTTCCATGGTAATTTTCCTTAGCTCAGGTATACGGGTAATATCGATCAGGCTGCCTGTTTTTACCTTGCCGTCTGGAATGTCCAGCAGCAAATCGGTGCCCCCGGCAATTATTCTCGCCTGTCCTGTACTGCTTTTTAAAAAAGAAATAGCCTCATCAATTGTTTCCGGAAATAGGTAATCCTGCAGCATAAATTAACCTCCTCTTAAAAAATTCTAACTCTCGCCGTCCAGATAAGAGTGGATTGCTTTGGCCGCCGCGCGTCCGGCGCCCATCGCCAGAATCACGGTGGCGGCGCCGGTTACCACGTCACCGCCGGCATAAACGCCTGGCTTGGAAGTGGCGCCGGTCTGTAGATCGGCGATGATATTACCCTTTTTATTGCACTCCAAACCTTTGGTGGTCATGGGAACCAGTGGGTTTGGCCCCTGGCCTATAGCCACTACAACAGTATCTACATCCATGACGAATTCAGACCCGGGAATGGGGACGGGACTGCGCCTGCCGGAAGCGTCCGGCTCGCCCAGTTCGTAGCGCAGGCACTCCATGGCTATCACCCAGTAGTCGTTGTTGTGAATAATCCGGGTGGGGCTGGTTAAAAAGGAAAACTTGACACCCTCCTCTTCGGCGTGCTCGACTTCCTCGTGACGGGCGGGAAGCTCGCTTTTAGAACGCCGGTACACGATCCAGGACTCTTTGGCGCCCAGGCGCAGGGCCGTGCGGGCGGCATCCATGGCCACGTTGCCGCCGCCCAGGACGGCTACCTTACTGCCTACCCTGATGGGAGTGTCGGCATCAGGAAAGCGGTACGCTTTCATTAAATTGGTCCTGGTCAGAAACTCGTTGGCCGAATATACGCCACAGGCGTTTTCTCCCGGTATTTTCATAAAGTAAGGCAGACCCGCTCCGGTACCGATAAAGGCAGCATTGTAGCCGCCGCCGTTAAGCAGTTCGTCTACCACGGCAAATTTCCCGACTACAGCATTTACCTCTATGTTCACGCCCAATTTTTTCAGATTGTTAATCTCTGTCTGCACTACCTGTTTGGGCAGCCTGAATTCTGGAATGCCGTACATCAAAACCCCTCCGGGAACATGCAATGCTTCGAAAACCGTGACCTGATGGCCAAGCTTGGCCAAATCCGCGGCGCAGGTCAAACCGGACGGGCCCGATCCCACCACCGCCACTTTTTTGCCTGTTGACGGGTTGACTTCCTGAGGCAGCACCCCGTTGGCAAGTTCCCAGTCCGCGCAATAGCGCTCGATGCGGCCGATAGCTACCGGCTCGTGCTTTTTGCCCAGAGTACAATACTTTTCACACTGGCTTTCCTGCGGGCAGACCCGGCCGCATACCGCCGGCAGGGCATTTTTTTCCTTCAGCTTTTTAATAGCCCCGGCGAAATCCCGCGCGGCGGCCAGCCCAATAAACGCAGGGATGTCCACCTCCACCGGACACCCCTGCCGGCAGGGCGCGTTTTTGCACTGCAGGCAGCGGTTTGCCTCAGCCACAACCGCCTTTTCCGCATAGCCCAGGGCCACCTCGCTAAAATTTTTAGCACGCAGGAACGGATCCTGGGTAGGCATCGGGTTTTTCTTCGGTTCAATAGTTTTTTTAGGTTTAGCTCCGCCGGACACTATCTGCCACCTCCACAACTACAACCGCAACTGTGCGATCCGTTTTCCACATGACGGCTTAAGGCAATCTGCTCCTGCGGCTTGTAAATAACCGCCCTCCTGGCCATCTCCTCAAAATCTACCAGGTGGCCGTCAAACTCGGGCCCGTCGACACAGGCGAATTTGGTCTCGCCGCCGACAGTTACCCGGCAGCAGCCGCACATCCCGGTGCCGTCTACCATGATCGAATTCAGGCTGACAATAGTCTTTAAGGCGTATTCCCTGGTCAGGTTGCATACCGCCCGCATCATTGGCAGCGGCCCTATGGCGACACACAGGTTGGTGTCCTTTTTCTCCTCAATGACCTCGCGCAGCAAATCAGTCACAAAACCCTTCCGGACGTATGAGCCGTCATCAGTTGCAACCCGCAGTTCACTGCAGGCGGAACGCATTTTCTCCTCCCAAAAAAGAAGTTCCTTCGTGCGCGCCCCCATAATCCCGATCACTTCGTTGCCCGCTTCTTTTAAGGCCCGGGCAATCGGAAATACCGGGGCCACCCCTACGCCGCCACCCACGCAAACCACTCGGCCATAGTTTTTAACATGCGACGGCAGCCCCAGCGGCCCCACAAAATCCTGCAAAAAATCCCCCTCACCCATGGCGCCCATCTCTTTTGTTGTTTTGCCGACCTCCTGAAAGACGCAGGTAATGGTTCCCCTGTTTCGATCGAAATCAGCGATGGTCAGCGGAATCCTCTCTCCCTCATCATCCATGCGCAGGATGACAAATTGTCCTGCCACAGCCTTTCGCGCGACCAGCGGAGCCTCGATTTCAAAAAGGTTCAGCGTCGGCGCCAAAACTTCTTTCCTTGCAATCCTGTACATATAAGTGTTTTCCCCCCTTCTTCAGACAGCCAGTAG
>Ga0307371_100139_pt1 | contig 10473 bp, 11 predicted proteins | sample AAT_RA_Trp2_MT_FD_197176 | JGI IMG/M metagenome (GOLD analysis project Ga0307371, IMG submission 197176) | Metatranscriptome of enriched activated sludge microbial communities from anaerobic digester in WTTP, New Holstein, Wisconsin, United... | ecosystem: Engineered > Bioreactor > Anaerobic >...
AGCGGATCATTTAGCAAATATATTAAATTTTGGAGGATATTAGATTGTGATTGAAAAAAAACCATCCATCTGTGGTATTTGCCCCGGTGGTTGTGCGGTGGAAGTAACGCTGGAAGATGGCATACTCGTAAAGGTAGAGCCGCTCAAAGGCGCGCCTTACGCGAATTTGTGTGTCAGGGGCAGGTACGCGCCTGAGATAGTGTACTCGCCGCACCGCCTGAAAACGCCGCTTATCCGCACGGGAGAGCGCGGCGTGGGAAAGTTCCGGGAGGCCTCCTGGGATGAAGCACTGGACCTGACGGCGCAAAAAATGAAAGAGATTAAGGGGAAATACGGCCCGCAGGCCTTGCTCAGCCACTCCGGGCGGGGCGCTTTTGAACAGTCGATGGTGGAATTCTGCAACTCGCGTGATTCTGTGGCGAACAATCTGCTGCTGTCGTTCGGCTCACCGAATATCGCCAGCACCGGGTCTTTGTGCTTTGTTTCATTCGGCATCCTGGCGCCCATGGCCAACTTCGGCCTGCCCGGAGCCTGGCTGAACCCGGACCTGGAGAACAGCGAGCTCATAGTTGTATGGGGTACAAACCCGGTCACCGATTCCCCGCCAGTTTTCTTTAAAAGGATCGCCAGGGCGCAGCGAAACAAGGCCAGGGTGATAGCTGTGGACCAGATGCGCTGTGATATAGCCGGACGGGCCGACCAGTGGGTGGGAGTGCGTTCGGGAACTGACGGAGCCTTGATTTTAGGCCTGCTCAACGTTGTGATCAATGAAAAGCTGTACGACCAGGAGTTTGTGGAGAATTGGACGCTCGGCTTTGCGGAGCTCAGCGAATATGTACAGGAGTTCACCCCGGAAAAGGTGGAGAGCATCACCCGGGTGCCGGCGGAAACCGTGGCGGCGCTGGCCAGGGAAATAGCAAACACAGAGAAAGTCAGCCTGCGCACCTACACCGGCCTGGAGTATACGAACAGCGGCGTGCAGAATATAAGGGCGCTCTATATCCTGTGGGCGCTGACAGGCAACCTGGACGTGCCGGGTGGTTTAAGCTTATCTGCCCCGCCGGCCCGTCCTGCGCGACGGGATAGATTTGAGGCGCCGTCAGGTGTGCTGCCCATCGGCGCTGAGAAATACCCGCTGTTTTATGAATTGACCAGGAGCGCCCACTACATGGAATTTCCCAGGGCTGTTATGGAGGGAAAACCTTATCCCGTAAAGGGTTTGCTGATCAACGGGTCTTCCACCTTGACCTCTTACCCGCAGCCCGAAATCTTTGAAGAGGCCTACCGCAGCCTGGATTTTATGCTGGTAATTGACCTTGTTATGACCCGGGACGCCCTTTTTGCTGACGTTGTGCTCCCGTCGGCCACCTACTATGAAATAAACTCCTACCAGCGCTACCCTGATTACGTTCGCCTCAGAAGACGAGTGATAGAGCCCGTGGGCCAGTCGAAGAATTGTGTCATGATTATGGCTGAACTGGCCAACAGGCTGGGTTACGGCCACCTTTACCCGCAAAGCGAAGAAGAGGTTATTGAAAAGGCTTTTGCCGGGAACCCCACGCTGCTTGGAGCTTTGCAACGCAGCGCGGACGGGGTAAAGCTCCCCGTTGCGGAGCGCCGTTATAAAAAATACGAACTGGGTCTGTTAAGGAGTGACAAAAAGCCTGGTTTCCCAACTCCTTCGGGCAAAATGGAGATTGCCTCCAGCCTGATGGCCAAACACGGTTATGACGCGCTGCCTGTCTACACCGAACCGTCGGAAGGTCCCCTGCAGGATCCTGAGCTCTGCAGGGAATTCCCCCTGGTACTGAACACAGGCGCGAGGATCCAGTCGACCTTTCGCTCCCAGCACCTGAACGTGCCCGGACTGGTGAAACTTCAGGAAAAACCGCTGGCCTTGCTCAACACCGTTGACGCGGCGGAGCGGGGTATCAGCAGCGGGGACAGGGTTGCGGTCAGCACCAGGAGAGGACGGGTTTTCTTTTACGCCGACGTGACTGAAAAAGTTTTGCCGGGTCAGGCGGAGGTTAATATGGGCGGCGGGAACCCGACCCAGGTCGAGGCCTGGCGCCAGGCCAACGTTAACGCTCTGTCAGACTTCAGCAACAGGGACCCTGTTTCAGGGTTTCCGGTGTTCAAAGCGCTTTTATGCCAGATTGAAAAAGCTTGAAAAAGGGGGGATTACAGTGCCAAAGATTAAAGTGGAGTTTATCAACACCTGTCCCTGCTGTGATGAACATGTGCAAACCATAAAAAACACAGCGGCTAAATACGGGGATAACGTGGAAGTGAAGATTTACTATGCTGGAAAGGATTTTGACTATCTTAAGAAGTACGGCATGGTGACCAAGGGAACCATGATCATCGACGGCAGAAAGAAAATCGATAACCTGTCCAAAGCAATAATTGAAAAAGCTGTTGAAGACGCGCTGAGAGGATGAATCTCTTGATCCTGGAATTATTGCAAAAAGTCATCCTGACCGCTCTGGACATTCTTAACGGCGCTTCGGTATGGCTGATTTTAAGCTTTGTTTTAGCAGGACTCATGCACAATATAATCAGCCCAGACAGGCTCCAGCGCATGCTGGGGAACCGGAGAATCTCAACGCTGGCTAAAGCTACGGTTTCCGGCATGCTCCTGCCCATCTGCAGCTGCGGGGTCATCCCGCTCGGCCTGGGACTGTTTTATTCCGGCGCCTATCTGGGGCCGACTCTGGCTTTTATGACGGCTACCCCGATCATAAATCCAGCGGCCGTCCTGCTTGCTTACGGGTTTTTGGGGCCGCAGATCGCCACTATCTACCTGGTGACCGGGTTCGTTGTGCCAATGTTGATCGGTATGGCAGGCAACGCGCTGGCCGGACCTGAGATCCACGCCCCGGGTCTGGAAAACCCTGTGGAATTGGCCGATCTGGAATCCGCAGAGCGGGTCAGCCTGGCTCAAAAGCTGCAGACGGGACTGCAGTGGGGGTTTCTGGACATGGGGGTTGCTGTGAGCAAATATGTGTGCGTGGGCATGCTGCTGGCCGCGCTGATTCTTGTCATAGTGCCCACGGCGTTTATCCAGCAATACCTGGGTAACCCAGGTCTGATCTCCATCGCCGGCATCGCTGTCCTGGGCGCGATCATGTACGTTTGCGCAGTGGGCCACATCCCGTTTATCGCCGCGCTGGTGGCCAGCGGGGCGGCGCCGGGGCTGGCCATAACATTTTTGATGACCGGTGTGGCCACCAACCTGCCCGAGCTAATCAGCATGTACAAATTAATAGGCCGGCGGGCCGTGCTGATTTACTCTTCTGTGCTGATCAGCGCCTCTTTTTTGGTGGGGTATATGACCAACAAATTATTACTGCCTGGTTTTACTCCTTTTTTTGACCTGAGTAAAACCCGCCAGACTGTCGGGCTGGCCAATAATCTGATCTTTGCCGCGCCGGAGCCCCTGCGCTATCTCTGTTCAGCGGTTGTTTTGCTGCTTGGTTTGTACGCCCTGTGGCCCGGGTTTAAACGGGCGCTGTCCAGGGCAAGGGCTGCCTGATGTACCGCCGCTGGCTGATCTGCGTTTTACTGATGTCTCTGCTTACCGGGATAGCGGCGGGCGGCTGCGGCAAAACGGCAGTTAACGAGAAAAAACAAAGCGACCAAAGTTCAGTAAGTGAGACAGGAGAACCGTCCCCTTGTCTCAGGTATTTTCTTTCTGTCCAACAGGATAGAGAAGTTATAAAGTGTGCCCGAGCCGACCTTAACGGTGACAATGTTGAAGATTTGGTGGTGATTTACAGAGAGAGCGAAGAGAGGAACAATATGCTGGTGGTGCTGGATATTAAGGGTGGATACCAGTGTACCAACGAAGTGCCGGCGCCGGTGTCCAACCAGGTGATTACCTTTAAAGACATTGACGATAAACCCCCGCTGGAGTTTATTGTCCAGGGCATGAAAGGCGCCAATATCGGTTACGCCATTTACCGCGTGGATGGGACCAAGCTGGAAGACTTATTTGGCGAAGGGATGAAAGACTGTTGTTAGAGCTTTTGTTTAACGTGGGGAGAAATGGGGATGGTCCCCCGCGGGCTTCAAACCCGTTTGTCCGCCTGTCAGGCAGGTGGGAGTCCGGTTCGAATCCGACTTCTCCCCACCAAAAACCCTTACAAAAACTATCAGAGATAATAAGGGGGCATAATTCATGAAAAAATTAGTAAGGATTTTAACGCTTTTAACTTTATCATTTTTTTTGCTGATAGTGCTGGCCGGTTGCGGCGGTGGGGCAAAACAAACAACAAAAAGCACAACGCCGGGTATTCCGGAAAAAGACAAGGACTACGTCGTCAACCTAGGCTATTACAACTGTGACCACATGACCGCCGCCTGCATCGCCAAGGATGCCGGCATATTTGATGAGCTGGGCCTTAAAGTCAACGTGACCGGCAACGGCAAGGTCCCCGAGGCCATGGCCGCCGGTAAGATGGATGTGGGTTACATCGGGACGGAAGGGCTGATCCGGGCTTATCAAAAAGGATCGCCCATCTTTGTGGCCGCCAATAACCACCTGGGAGGTTCCTTCTACCTGGTGGCGTCAAATGAGATAAAGGATGCCAAAGGACTGGTCGGCAAGAAAGTGGCCCTTGGGGATGTGACCGACTCTTACTGGGTCCGCATGGCTAATGACATCGGCATACCGTTTGATGAGAAAAGCTATCAGAACTTTAATATGGATGACAAAGACGAATTCTTTGCCGTGAAGGCTGGTAAGCTCGACGGCTACCTCTGCTGTGACCCATGGGGATCAATGGCTGAATACGATAAATCGGGACACATCGTCCAGGCGGTGGGGAAACTGCCCACCGGCGATTGGGGTTCCTGCTGTGTCTATTCCATGAACCGTAATTTTGCCAAAGACCACCCGGAGATTGCCGGGAAGATGCTGCTGGCCCACTCGAAGGCTATCGAATACGTCTACACCAATCCCGTCAGGTCTTCTGAAATTTTCGCGGCGAATTATTATGTGCCCCAGGAAGTGGCGCTGATGACGATTTATAAGAAGACAGTAAGCGAAGGCAGGACCCTGACCTGGAGAGTCAATCCCAAAAACTTTCAGGATGAAATTGACTATATCTTGAGTTTAAAAACACTGGAAACCGCTCCGGCGTTGGACCAGTTTATTGACACCAAGCTGCTGGCTGGCTGTGGTGCGGATGACTTTGACACCTTTATCAAGGAGAAGGTAGACCCGGTGTTCCCACAAGGCATGTCCTACGAGGACTGGAAAAAGAAAGCTTTTGAACTGGAAAAGAAACAACTGGCCTAGTCAAGTGCTGACATCTTCTATTTAATCACAAAATAAGAGGGAGCTTTATAAATGAAAAAAACCAAGATTGTTTTGTTATTAGTCTCATTAGCTGCAGTTATATTGCTGGCCGGCTGCGGCGGGGGTTCCAAACAAGCCGGTCAAAGCAAAACGGCGAATAGCTCAATACCTGATAAAGACAAGGACTATGTTGTTCAATTAGGCTACTACGACTGCGATCATATGACCGGCGCGTGCATTGCCAAGGACGCCGGCATATTTGACGAACTGGGCCTGAAAGTGAACGTTACCGGCAACGGCAAGGTCCCCGAGGCTATGGCGGCAGGCCAGATGGACGCGGGGTATGTCGGCAATACCCGGATGATGCGCGCCTTTTTGCAGGGGTCGCCGATTATAGTGGGGGCTAACAATCACCTGGGAGGATCCTACTACCTTATCGCATCAAACAATATCAAGACACCCCAGGACCTGGTCGGCAAGAAGCTGGCCATAGGGACGGACCCGGAAAAGAACAGCTCCAGCTGGATCCGCTTTGCTACTGAATTGGGCATACCGGTGGAGGGAAAGAATTATGAGGTTTTCAACATGATGGACAAGGACGAGTACTTCGCCATGGTTGCCGGCAAGCTGGATGCTTTTTCCACTTGCGATCCCTTTGGCTCTCTGGCTGAATACGAAAAAACAGGACATGCGTTAGCTATTTCGGGCAAATTACCCAGTGGAGAATGGGGCATCTGCTGCGCTTACAATCTTAATAAGAATTTTGCCACTGAACACCCGGAGTTAGCCAGGCTGATGATCCTGGCCCATACCAGGGCTATTGAACATATGTACCTCAAACCAGTCCTCTCGGCCGAAATTTTTGCGGAAAACTATAATATGCCTTTGGAAGTAGCACTGATGACTATCTGGAAGAAAACAGTCGCGGAAGGCAGGACCATGACCTGGAAAATTGATAAGGGCAACTGGCAGAGACAAATAGATCTGGAACTGGGTTATAAAACAATTGATGCGGCTCCCAACGTGGATGAGTTTATTCAACCTCAGTACCTTAACGAATGCGGTGCGAATGACTTTGACACTTTCATCAAGGAGAAAGTCGACCCGGTTTTCCCGGTAGGCATGTCTTACGAGGAGTGGAAAACCAAAGCCTATAGTCTGGAAGGTAAGAAGGCTTAACAGAATTCATGAAAAAGGTGTTTGCCGCTATTGCGGTAGCCGCTTTGCTGCTGTTGGCCGCCTTCTCAGCGTTCCCGCAGCGGGAAGAAAACAACGGGAAGGTTAAAATAGGGGCTCCAGACGATACAGGCGGCATGATCATTCACTACCTGGTTAATGACAAAGGCTACGGGGATGCCGAGACGCAGTGTGACTTTGAAATGTATTCGGTCAAGGACTGCTGCGCCAGCACTTCCCAGTGGGCTTTAAGCACCAACCAGTATGACCTTGCCGTCATGTGTCCCGATGCGGCCGCAAGCCTGCTGGAAAAGGACGGGCGGTTTGAAATCGTCAGCCCGTGCCTGGTCAATTCGGACATTGTGGTTGTCCGGCCAGGAGTCCTACCTCAAAAAATCGGGGTGGCCCAGAACCGCTCCCACCAGGAGCAAATCGCAGCAGGTGTTTTCGGCCCGGATGTCGCTACCGCGCCCATGCTGCCGGCGGCCATTCCCTACGCCTATGAGAAAAAGGCGGTTGACGGGGTGGTCGTGGACGCTTTGAGGGGATTTACCATGGCCGGCGAGAAAAAACCGGCGCCTGCCGGACCCTCCGGCCATGTCACTTACGTGCTGGTTGTGAATAAAAGTTTCAAAGAAGATCCCCGTTACCATGAATTTATTCGCCTGTTCCAGGCATCGGTTGAAGATCTGAATAATCCGGATGTGCTGATCGAGGAAATCAGGAAATACAAGAATATCGACTTTACGCGCGAGGAAGTGGAGCAATGGAACCGGTTGGGGATAAGGCACGTTTTTACAACTCCAGGAACGTAAGGTTAATGCGCGAAAAAATCATGGCAGGTCATTACCAAAAACAACTGTTGTACCGCCTGATTACAATCGCGGTAGTCTTCGGCGTCTGGCAATTGGCCGCCAACCACTATCACAGTGAGTTCATGATGCCGTCCCCCTGGAAAACGATGGTCACTTTCACCTCTGTTGTGCATGACCCGGAAGTTGTGAAGAACCTCATGATCACTTTAAGGAGGGTCATGACAGGCTTTCTTTACGCCCTTTTGATTGGCGTGCCGCTGGGGTTTCTGATGGGCTACTCCAAGACAGCGCTGCAGCTGTTTGACCCTTTGATCGATTCACTGCGTCAGGTCCCGATTATGGCCTGGGTGCCGCTGACCATAGTCTGGTTCGGCCTCGGCGACGGGCCGACAATATTTCTAATTACCTTTTCCGGAATTTTCCCTGTAGTCATCAATACCGTGGCCGGAGTGCAAAACATCTCCCGTGATTATTACAATGCGGCCCGCAGCATGGGAGCCGGGCCCTGGAGCATTTTTGCCCATATCATTGTGCCTGCTTCGCTGCCGGACATCCTGATCGGAGGCAGGATTGCCATCGGGTTGGGCTGGATGTCGGTTATCTGAGCGGAATTTATCGCAACGAGTGCCGGCTTCGGCTACTCTATGGTAGAAGCTCAAACAAGGATGCAGACGGGTAAACTGGTAGCCCTGATGATCATGGCCGCCCTGATCGGATACGGTATTGACCGGATTTTGCAAATGTTTAACCGGTCTCTTACCAGGTGGAGGTTTACACAGTGATGGAATTGAGAGTAGAAAATATTTCGAAGAATTTTAAGAATGACAGCGGTGTCCATACAGTTCTCAAAGACTTAAACTTTTCCGTTCGTGAAGGTCAGTTTGTGACCCTGCTGGGCCCATCCGGCTGCGGCAAGACCACCCTGCTGACGATCATCGCCGGGTTTCAGGCTGCCTCCGGAGGGAAAATCCTGATCAGCGGGCGCCAGGTAAGCAGACCGGGGCCGGACAGGGGCTTTGTGTTCCAAAACTACGCACTCTTTCCCTGGATGACGGTCAGGGACAACATCCTCTACCCGATGAAACAGCGCAAAGTGCCCGCTAAAGATAGGGGAAAGCGACTGGAAGAACTGCTGGCCATGGCCCAGTTGGAGGGCAAGGAAAAGCTTTTCCCGCACCAGCTCTCCGGGGGCATGAAGCAGAGAGTTGCTTTTATCCGCGCTCTGGCCGGCAGGCCAGACGTGCTCCTGATGGACGAACCCCTGGGAGCTGTGGATATGCAAATGCGGCAGTCTTTGCAGGATGACCTGGAAGCGCTCTGGCTGAAAGACAAAACCACTGTGGTTATGGTAACCCATGATGTTGATGAAGCAATTTACCTCAGCGACAGGGTGATAGTTATGTCAGCGCAGGAAGGAAAAATAGTGGAAGACATGCCTGTCAGGCTGCCTCGCCCCCGTGACCGCAAGGGCATGGAGTATCACAAGCATAAAGAGCATCTGACCGAAGCGCTCCGCATCGCTATGGGCAGACGTCCGGAGTCGGCAGAAGCGGCTAGAAAGCTGTGCCTGGCCTGAGGGAAGGGAGTGATAATAACATGACGGTATTAGCAGGAGTATTAGAAAAGGAAGAATTTAAAAACTATCCCGCTGAAAGGCTCAGAATTGACAGCATCTCCTCCAGGTTGACCGGGGCAGAACGGCTTTTAAGGCTCTATTTGCTGGAGCAGATTATTGAAAGCGGCGAGCCGGTCAATATAAACAGCTTGAAACAGACTGAAGCGCTGCGGCAACTGGATACAGACACTTTAATCAAGAACATGGTAGACAAGCGGGTAATAGTACCGGACCAGGCGGGAAACATCAATTTCGCCTACCCCGTTTCCGCGTTGCCCACAAATCACAAAGTTACTTTAAAAGACGGGCGCCAGTTTTGTGCTATGTGCGCAGTTGATGCCATGGGTGCTGCTTTTACCCTTAAGCAAGATGTTGCAATTGACTCTATCTGTGCCCATTGCAGTGAAAAAATTACGGTGGTGATTCAGGATGAGCGGATAGCCAAGCTTAACCCGGCCAGCACACATGTGCTGCATGTGGACCTTAACCAAACCGATAATTGGGCCGGCAGCTGCTGAAACATCATGAACTTCTTCTGTAGGAAGAGTCACTATGATCAGTGGGTTGCCGCCAGGGGTGTAAATCAAAATGAAGTCTTTTGTTTGGACGCACATGAGGCGCTCATAGTAGCCAGGATGCTTTTTAGCTAACCGGGTAACTTTCTGGGGAGGGATTTCAAGTGAAAAATAAATATTTTATCGTTTTATTAACATTGCTGTTTAGTACAACCTTATTATTTGGCTGTGGCAAGAGTGGCGAACAGAGCAAACAGGCTTCTGTCAATGCGGAAAGCAAAAAAGAGCTGGTGGTGGGAATGTCGCTGGACTTTGTGCCTTTCGAAACTACCGATGCCAACGGCAAACCTACCGGTGTGGGCGTTGACATGGCCTATGACTTAGGAAAAGCGCTTGGCAGAGAAGTCAGAATTGAGAACATAGCCCGCAGCGGGTTAATTCCCGCGCTGCAAACAAAAAAGATTGATATGATCATTTCTTCAATGACGATAACTGAAGAAAGATTAAAAAGCATCGATTTTTCTAAGCCTTACGCCAAGGGTTGGATGTGTCTTCTAATCAACAAAAATTCACCTGTCGAAAAAGTAGAGGACTTAAATGTTAAAGGACGGAAGATTGCGATCCACAACGGAACGATTGCTTATAACTATGCTCAAAAAAATCTCCCCAATGCCGAGATGCTGCTGTTTGAGGATGTTAAAACCTGTATCCTGGAAGTCATCCAAGGAAAAGCCGATGCCATGATCTACGATCAGATCACCGTGTATGATACCTGGAAGGCAAATGAGGCGGCCACTAAAGTAAATTTGACTCCTATTGACAGTAAAATGAACTGGGGCGTAGGCATTAGAAAAGAGGACAAAGAGTTAACTGAAAAAGTAAATGCCTTTATTGATGATTACAAAAAGAATGGCGGCTTTGATAAATTAGCTGATAAATATTTGAGTGATAAGAAGGTAACCTTCGAGCAATTGGGCATACCATTCTTCTTCGACTAAAAAGCAAAACAGCACAGAAGCACTGCTTCTGTGCTGTTTCCCAATCTTGACC
>Ga0307371_100141_pt1 | contig 10440 bp, 13 predicted proteins | sample AAT_RA_Trp2_MT_FD_197176 | JGI IMG/M metagenome (GOLD analysis project Ga0307371, IMG submission 197176) | Metatranscriptome of enriched activated sludge microbial communities from anaerobic digester in WTTP, New Holstein, Wisconsin, United... | ecosystem: Engineered > Bioreactor > Anaerobic >...
AAAATTCAATAAAGGAGGCGAACCGATATGCAAAGAAACAGAAATTGTGCGTCCCGCCGCAGCAGGGGTGCAAGCGCCGTCGAGTTCGCGCTGATCATGCCGTTGTTCTTTCTCCTTCTCTTCGGCATCGTCGATTTCGGCTGGTATTTTTTCAATCAGCATACCATTCAGTTTGCCACCCGTGAAGGTACGCGGCTGGCCCTTGTCGGTGGAACCATCAAGGATGATGACAATAACGACCTCACCCGGGTGGACTCGATTGTCAAAACCATCCGGGACAATGCTGAAGCAGCGGTCAACCCCGCTGACCTCAGGATCAGTATCTACCCTGTTGGAGCGGACTATTCGGATCCCCCAAACTGGTCAACAACCTTGAATGCAGGCAACGGGGGCGACTACATGCGGGTCAGGGTTCTTTACACGTACGATTTTCTTACACCCTTGATCGGAAATCTTGTTCCGCCTGGCATGATGGAAATGCGCGCGGAAGCCCTTTACCGGAATGAGAATTTCTAAATATTGTGATGTCTTTTTTTGATCCTTGCACTTTTCGGAGCCTTGCATATGAAGCGACCACAACGTGAATATTTTAAAAAAATATCTGGCCTCAAGGGCAACGGGAACAAAGGTGCATCGGCTGTTGAAATGGCGATCATTCTCCCCATCCTGGTGTTAATGGTGTTCGGGGCCATCGATTTCGGCCGCCTTTTTCATGCGCGACAGATCATGACCAATATGGCCCGGGAAGGCGCCAACCTCGCCTCGCGCGAAATCAGCCTTCCCACGGGAACATATTCGGCGGCAAACCTGATTGATCTTCTGCAAGCCGGCGCCAGTCCTCTGGACATGGCTTCCCATGGCAAAATCTATATCTGGCGGATCGCCGCCGGAACAAGCGAAGACGATCCAGATCCGACGATCGATCTTTCAAAAAGCGATGATGACGGAGCGCTCAGCGTGGACAGTACCATCGGCACCGGAAAAGCGAACCTGGGGTTGGACGGCGGCGTGTATCAGCATCTCGTCTATGACCCTGACAACGCCACGGCCAATATTGCACAGATCACCGTGGTGGAGGTCTTTTATGAATACAGGCCGCTCACACCGGTAATCATGACGAACCATATCCTGAGCAGCAGGGCCGTATTCTGATTTGCGGCCGGACAGGCGATGCCCGGAAAGGAGTACATTATGAAAATGAATAACATTCTCAATTGCAGGGGCGCCGTCCTGGTTATTTTCGCCCTTCTGCTGGTCGTGCTGATCGGGTTCGTCGCCCTGGCTGTTGAAGTCGGCCGCTGGTACACGGTGCGCGCGGAACTTTCCAAGAGCGTCGATGCTGCCTCACTGGCGGGTGCCAATAATATATCGAACATGTACCTCGACGCCCATTATGGCGTTGCCGAAGGCGAAGGTAAATTGCGTTTCGCCGAGGAGATTGCTCGACAGAACTTCTCTCCAGGCTACCTGATGACCACGGGCACCCCCTCTTTCACTGCTGTAAATGACGATAATCACACCATCCGGGTTACGGGGAGTGTCAACTCGCCCGGTAATCTGGCCTCACTTTTTGGCGTCGACCTGATTCCAACCGGTGCCGAAGGCGTGGCCCGCAAAAATAAGGTGGAGATTATGCTGGTCCTGGACCGGTCGGGATCCATGAGTGGCACCAAAATTAGGGACTTGAAAACCGCGGCCAGAAGCTTTGTGAGCTACTTCGTTGAGACCCAGGACGAGGATAAAATGGGACTGGTCACTTTCGCGACCAGCGTCACGCTCAAAGTCCCGTTAGGCAACAACTACGTCACCGCCATGAACACACAGATCAATGCCATGTCCGCTGTTGGCGCCACCAATGCCTCAGACTCCCTGGCCCAACCCCTCCGCAGCGGCGGTTTGACGGACCAGACCGGCGTCTCGGGCGACCTGCGTGTCCAGCAGTTCGTGATTTTCTTCTCTGACGGCATGCCTACGGCGTTTCGCGGAGATTTTCGCAGGCGGGGTGTCAATTACGACGCCGTGGCATGCAGCACGGGCAACTGCCGTTCCTGGGAGACTCCAGAAACATACGGCAATCTCGGACGCCCGGCGGAAGAGACGTGGTTTGGCATCAACCCGACCCCGACCGGTGACGGGTCGACGACGCAGCGTTACGCATGCGGTGACTTTTGTTCATACACCTCATGTTGCAATACGTACACCACCAGATGGTACCTTTTTGATACGCGGCCCGTATCAGGATATAGCGCCACGTACCTGAATATTCCCACACGGACGCTTGCCCGCCACATCTGCAACGTGGCCAGAGACATGACCCTGGTAAATGCCCAGGCGCTGAAAAACAGGGGTATCAAGATCTACACGATCGGCCTGGGATCCAGCAATGAAATCGATGCGGCCTTTCTGAGAAGCCTCTCAAGCGGAGACGGTTACGCATATACCACCCCGACATCCAGCCAACTGCAGGCCATCTTCAACGCCATTGCCAAGGAAATCAAGCTGCGCCTGGTCCAATAAGAATTGCCCCAAATTTTGTTTATTCGCAAAGCAAACTACCACCGACCTTGTCGGTGGCTTTCTAAGGACGACAACTTCTGACAATGTCATTCGCTGTCGTCCTTCCACAAACTAAGCTGTTCTTGTCTGATTTGGTCTTCAACTTGTTCTTTTACATATTTGCGGATGATTTCACTGTCGATGCCCACTGTGCTTACAAAATAGCCCCGTGACCAAATATGAACGCCCCAGTATTTCTTACCCAGTTCAGGAAATTCTTTCCGCAGCATCTCGGCGCTCTTGCCTTTGAGAATCTTCATAATATGCGATGGAGAATATTTGGGAGGAACCGACAAGTACATATGAATATGGTCCGAACATATCGCCCCCTCAATAACTCTAATATCGAGCCAATTGCATAACTCCATCAAAATTTCTCGTAATCGCGGTTTGAGGTCCTTCACCAGCACATGATATCGATACTTCGGAACCCATACGAAATGATATTCACATCGGTAAACCGCATGAGACGACTTATCATAATCTTCCATGGTGTAGCCTCCTGGGCATGAGGCTACACCAAATATTGTATGCTTATCAACTACGTTGATGCACTAATGGTGTGGGGCCTTCGCCCCCACGCCCCACCACTGACCATGTCAGTGGTTTTGATCAATAATAAAAAGGCTTAGGATTTTTTCCTAAGCCTTTTTTCTTGGAGGCGGCAATGAGATTCGAACTCATGAATAACGGTTTTGCAGACCGCTGCCTTAGCCACTTGGCTATGCCGCCATATTTCACATTTAAAAATAAATGGAGCGGGCGAACGGATTTGAACCGTCGACGTCTACCTTGGCAAGGTAGCACTCTACCGCTGAGTTACGCCCGCTCACGACCTTGCGGTGAGTATATCAATCGGCTTATTTTGTCAATAGAAATTTTCCATCTGTTTCACGCCAGCATGCCTTTAAGCCACGCCAGGGATTCCCGGTAAGCGGTCCGGCCGTTTATAAAGAGATCATTATGGCCGGCAAAAGGGATGACGATCAGCCTTTTTTCTCCTGCCGGACATGATTCGTATAATTTTCTTGCTTCCGTGACATCGATGACTTCGTCATTTTCACCGTGAAGAATAAGGGTCGGTTTTGAGAACCGTCTCATTTTATGCAGGTTTCGCAAGCCATTTTCCTCAATAAATCCGATCGCCGCAGGATCGAGTCCCAGATTTTCGAGCAGCGGCCCCGTATAGGCAAATCCGCTGTCGATGATCATTCCCCCCACTTGTTCATCGTAATGTTGAGCGATTTCAAGGGCTGACGCAGAACCCAAAGACCGTCCCATAATAACCATGGGGCCATGCATCCCTTCACACGCAAGCCAATCTTTTACATATGTAAAGACAACATGGCAATCCCTCATCATGGACGTCACGGACGGGATGCCCGTCGAAAAACCATATCCCCGATAATCGACGGGAATAAAATTGAACCCGGCACCCAGGAAAAAGGGGGCCCAATCATCGTAATCGGAAACGATCTCGCCGTTTCCATGGAAGAAAAGAATATTCGGTACGCTTCGATCGGCGATGTGGCATTTTCCCCCAACGATCGCCCCTTCTGTCACCGGGATCAGGATTGTCTTAACCCAATCGGAGGAGGACGGGATGGGTTCTCCACCCCGAGGATAAAACAGATACCGGTTGACCGCCCGGGTATCCAGAGTTGGATAGTTTAGTTCGGAGAAAGCTTTTATCATTTTGGGGACACGTCCTTACGTGAAAAGGATGAAGGGGTTTGTGTTTGTCTCTCTCTTAGCGCATCTTCCAACCGTGTGGGCATCCTGAGGTAAGCGAAGGATCTCGCTCCTGCCCGGGATTCTTCAGCGTTATGCGCCTCAAAAATGACCTCCCCCCGGCAATCATCTTCAACCTTCATTTCCGCGCTTGAAATTTTTGTGAATGCCCAATTGACCGACTACCGGCTTTACGCCCCTGTAACGCTCGATCAAATACCTGTTTTGTACTGTCGTTCGTTGTTCTTCGATAAGTGACGATGGGATATAACTGATACCTGTCAACCAGTCTTCGCCATATTCGATCAGATAGGCGCTGACCAATCGAATATACGAATCCACGCCGGGAAAGATACCCACCACCCGTGACCTTCGTCTAATCTCACGATTGAGACGATCAAGGATAAATGAAAACCAGCTTTCGATTTACCGCTTCTTCCGGATCGCACCGCGATAGAATTTTATGGAGTAATCGACCCCGGAATAGAGCGTGAGGAACAAGGCGATATAAAGAATGACGATGCCGACGGCGTGAGCGTCGACTCCAAGAAGCGGATAGTGGATCATCAGGGCGGATACGGCGAAGATCTGGCAGAGGGTCTTTAGTTTTCCCAGACCGCTGGCGTCGATCACCAAGCCTTCCGACGAAGCGATACTGCGCATGCCGTCCACGACGAAATCCCGAATGATAATAAGGGCGACCATCCATGCAGGAATCCGGCCAATTGGAATCATGAGGATCATGGCCGTGTTGATGATGATCTTATCGGCTACGGGATCGAGAAACTTGCCCATGGTGGTTACAATCTGATATTTCCTCGCGATGTAACCGTCCAGAAGGTCCGTAAAAGCCGCGCAGACAAAAATCAGGGCGAGGATGAAGCTCCACATTTCACCGGGTGACGTAAGCAGAAAAAACAGAACCGGAATAACCCCGATCCGCAAAAGCGTAATCGTGTTCGGAAGGTTAATCGTTTCATTTTCAGGGGAAACCAACGGCACCCGGTCAAATGTTCTTTTGAGATAGTCGATCATCGCAGAAATCCAAATTTATTTTTGTGGCACCTTTTTCCAATCCTCGAGGAAAAGGCTGATTCCCTTGTCCGTAAGAGGGTGCTGTGCCAGTTGGGTAATCACCTTAAATGGGATGGTCGCGATATCGGCGCCCATCATGGCCGCCGCGAGTACATGCCGGGGATGCCGGATACTGGCAACGATAATTTCCGTCGAAAAATCGTAGTTGTCGAAGATCTGGATGATCTGTTCGCACAGTTCCATCCCATCGTGGGCCACATCGTCCAGTCGTCCCACAAAGGGGCTCACGTATGCCGCACCGGCTTTCGCCGCCATCAACGCCTGCAGGGGTGAAAAAATCAGGGTCTGATTGACGGGAATTCCTTCTTCGGAAAGAATCTTCGTTGCTTTCAGACCTTCCGTGGTCATGGGAATCTTAATGACCACCTGGTTTCCCAGTCTGGCCAGCTTTTTCGCCTCGGAAACCATTCCCTTGGCTTCCAGGCTGATCACTTCCAGGCTTACAGGCCCTTCCACGATCTTAAGTATCTCTTTAACTACTTCATCGAACTTCCTGTTTTCCTTAGCAACTAAAGAAGGATTCGTGGTTACACCATCAACCATACCCAAGCTGAGGCCCTCTTTGATTTCCGTGATATTGGCCGTATCAATAAAAAATTTCATACACCCTCCTGTCCGGTTTCACTCTTGTATTGTTCAAAACATTTCTGACTGCAGAAATAAACGGGTTGCCCGTCATTCCCTGGTACTTTTTTATAAATGCTGCTTACAGGGATGTAGGTATGGCATACGGGATCTTCAACCAGGTCCACCCCCTTGACATCCTTCTTACGAAGCACCTTCGGTTCCGCCTGCCGAGCCGGGCTCTGCAGGAATCGGAAAACCCGGTAGGCCAAGTATAAAATCACAGCGAAAATAATTAATTTAATCATGAAGTTTTACTCAATCTTTTTATTCATTTTCAACTCGGCATTCCTGTCACGGACACACCGGATCGGCGAATCGTTCGACTGCGCTGTTGTCCTTGCAGCGATCGAGAAGCCCCTTCATGGAAACACCGAATGCGGGGTGAATCACATAAGAAGCGATATCATTCATCGGGACAAGGACAAACCGGCGTTTGTGAAGTTCGGGATGGGGAATGATCAACCGGTCCTCATCAAAAACAATATCCTGATTAAACAGCAGGATGTCAAGATCAATCACTCTCGGCCCTTTTTTCACGGTCCTGACCCGCCCCATTGCCTTTTCCTCGTCCTGCAGTACGGTAAGGAGCTCGATGGGAGAAAGGGTCGTTCTGATTTCGAGCACGGCGTTGATAAACCAGTCCTTGCTCGGTGTACCGACGGGTTCAGTCCGGTAAAAGGCTGAACTTTGAACCACGTTGATCCCGTTCATGCGAAGCAGCCGCTGAATCGCTTCGAGGCATCGCTCGTAGGGTGAATTTTGATTCGATCCCAAACCGAGATGTACGACTTTACCCCACTGTTCCATCGTTTTATGATCTGCGTCCGTGCGAGGACGGAAATGAAGCCACCGTCTGCCTATGATGCCTTCAGGCGCCAGTCTGTCAAGCCCAGGACATCCTGCATGTCATAGAGACCGTTTTTCTGATCCACGATCCATTTTGCCGCCCTGATGGCTCCCCTGGCGAAATTATCCCGGCTGTGGGCGCGATGAACGATTTCAAGCCGTTCGCCGATGCCGCCGAACATGACCGTGTGTTCACCCACGATATCTCCGGCCCGGACCGTCTGGATACCGATTTCCTTTCTGGTTCTCTCTCCGATCAGTCCTTTCCGCGTATAGACACCGGTCTCATCCAGGTCCCTGCCAAGGGTATCCGCAATAATCTGGGCCATTCTCATGGCGGTCCCGCTGGGGGCATCCTTCTTCAGGCGGTGATGTGCTTCAACGATTTCCACGTCGTACTCGTCTCCCAAAATATTTGCGACGGAGGCGATGACCTTGAACATGATGTTGACGCCGACGCTCATATTGGGGGACAGGACACATTGTGCAGCCTGCGACAGCTCCTTGATTTTCCCGATCTCGTCGGCGGAAAAACCCGTGCTGCCGATGACGATCGCTTTATTGTGGCCGGCCGCCAGCTCGAAATTCCGGATCGATGCCTCATGATTGGTAAAATCAATCACCACATCCGCCTTATCGATGCATTTCAGGAGGTCGCTTTCCACAATGACGTATATTTTACCGGTCCCGAGGTTCGCTCCCACGTCGGAACCGACCAGGGGGTGGCCCTTCTGCTCGACGGCGCCGACAACTTCGATTCCTTCCGTCTCAGCTACCAGGCTGAGGATTCTGCTGCCCATCCTGCCGCCGACACCCGTCACAATTGCCTTGACCATTTCCTGCTCCTTGAATCCTATGAAATGAGACCGTAGTCGGTCACCACTTTTTTCAGCTTATCATAATTACCCTGCGTCATTTTACACAGGGGTAACCTCAGCTCATATTCAATCATGCCCATCATCGACAGGGCTGCCTTGACCGGGACGGGATTCGTCTCGATAAACAGGGCATCGATCAGGGAAATCATCTTGTAATGCAGCGTTCTCGCCTTATCGAGATCGCCGGCCTCGAAGGCTTTGACCATCGCCGCCATATCGGCGGGCGCAACATTGGATATCACGGAAACAATTCCCTTTCCACCCAAAGCCAGCATGGGCAGTGTAAAGGCATCGTCACCGGAAAGAACATCGAAATCGGGATCGCAGAGCCCGATGATATCGCTCATCTGCTTAATGGATCCACCCGCCTCTTTTACCCCTACGATATTGGGAAGCTTCGCCAGCCGGGCCAGGGTGTCCGGATTCAGATTCACGCCCGTTCTTCCGGGAATATTGTAAACGACGATCGGAATCGGAACTTCTTCGGCAATGGCCTTGTAATGCTGATAAAGCCCTTCCTGGGTCGGCCGGTTGTAATAGGGACACACGATCAGGGCCCCGTCCGCCCCCGCCTCATAAGCATGCTTCGTCAGGCGAAGGGCCTCTGCCGTACTGTTCGATCCGGTCCCCGCGATTATGGGAATTCTTTTCTTCGCGGCATCAATGGTTATTTCGATGACCCGGTCGTGTTCTTCGTGAGACAGGGTGGCGGACTCGCCGGTGGTGCCGCAGGGCACAATACCGGACGTACCGTTTTCGATCTGAAATTCGATCAGTTTCCGTAACGCCTCTTCATCGACCTGACCATTCTTGAAAGGCGTAATAATGGCGACAATTGCTCCCTTAAACATAAAGCCCCCTTAAATATGAAATTCCGGTATCCGTTCGCCGCGCACCAGATCTTCGTAGGTCTCCCGCTCTCTGATGACATAAAACCGGTCATCCTTGACGAGAACCTCCGCGACCCGTGGCCGTGAATTGTAGTTGGAAGACATGGAGAACCCGTAGGCTCCCGCACTCATGACCGCGATGAGTTCACCCTGATTGATCTCGGGCAATTTCCTCTTTTTAGCCAGATAATCCCCCGATTCGCAGATGGGCCCGACGACGTCGGCGATGATTTCGTCCTTTTCCTTTTCCGCAACCGGCAAAATCCGGTGATAGGAGTCGTACAGGCTCGGTCGTATCAAATCGTTCATCCCCGCATCGACGATCACGAAATCTTTTTCTTCCGTGTTTTTCCGGTACAGCACTTTCGTGACAAGGGCTCCGGCATTACCGACCAGAACCCGTCCCGGTTCGAAAACAAGCGTATAGGGCAGGTCACGCACAGACGCCAGCAGGGCTTCCGCGTACTCCGCCGGTTCGGGAGGCGTTTCATCCTTATAGGTGATGCCCAGCCCGCCGCCAAGATCCAGATATCGAATGGCAAAGCCCTCCTCTTCCAGACGGCCGAGCAGCTTTTTCAGTCGCTTGATGGCGTCCACAAAGGGCGAAGTCTTGGTGACCTGCGACCCGATATGGCAGCTGACGCCGATCACATCGATATTTTCCAGCATGCGGGCCCGGCGATACCCTTCCAGGGACTTTTCGATGTTGATGCCGAACTTGTTCTCCTTCAGTCCCGTCGAGATATGGGGATGGGTCCCGGCATCGACATCGGGATTGATCCGCAGGGCCACGCCCGCCCGTTTACCCATTTTTTTTGCACAGGCGCTGATGGCTTCAAGCTCCTGGGCAGATTCGACGTTGAACATCAGGATGCCCGTGTTCAGGGCGAATTCAATTTCCTCGGCTTTCTTGCCCACCCCCGAGTAAACAACCTTTTGCGGATCGACTCCGGCTTTAATCGCACGATACAGCTCACCGCCCGACACGATATCGACGCCCCCGCCCTCCTCGATAAAAAGACGGAGGATCGCGATATTCGAGTTCGATTTCACGGCAAAGCAGGTCAGGTGCGGAAGCCCCGCAAAAGCGGCATCAAAGACACGAAAATGACGCTTCAATGTCCGGTAACTGTATGCATAAAAAGGCGTCCCGACGGATTCGGCGATTCTTTCCAGGAGCACATCTTCACAATAAAACCGGCCGTTCTGATATTGAAAGTCATTCATGGACAATTATCCATCGAGTATGTAAATCTGATTTCCGACTCACCGGAGGGTTCACTGCACGAACCCTTTCCGCTGCAGACCACCATCACGTATTTATACACAAAATCCTTTTGCACCGTTTTATCGAAATAAACATAACTGCCGTCGTATTCCCGGATATATGACAGCTGTTCCCGGGACAATTCTGCGACCAGGTTTCGTGTACCGGGACAATCCTTGCAGTCCCCTTCGGCAACGTTAAAATCTGAACGATAGATTTTCACCGACTCCGGCACGTCTTTCTGTTCCCCGAAATTCCACATCAGGATAACACCGCATTCGGATTGATCCAGGGACAGCAGGGCGGGCGCTTTCGTCGCCTTCGCCGCCTTCTTCGTTACTTTCGCAGTCTTTGCCGCGTCCGTCTGCGTTACTTTGTCGGTCGTTGCTGCCTCTGTCTGAGGCGCTTCATCGGCCACGACCACCGCCGTCTCCGGCGGCCGCGGATCTCCGGTTTTGCCGCAACCGGACAAGCATGTCAAGATAAGAAAAAGAGAAATCACTACAGCCGGGAGCAGGGTTATCTTCTTCATGCGTCCTCAATATCTGAA